>Ga0070729_10006768_pt1 | contig 11209 bp, 9 predicted proteins | sample tdDd472_FD_66725 | JGI IMG/M metagenome (GOLD analysis project Ga0070729, IMG submission 66725) | Marine sediment microbial communities from the Atlantic coast under amendment with organic carbon and nitrate - tdDd47.2 | ecosystem: Environmental > Aquatic > Marine > Coastal > Sediment | place...
GCATGGGCGCGGAAGGCGGCGAGGATGGCGCTGACCTTGAACAGGAAGATGCCGGCGTTCCACAGGTAGGTGCCGGCGGCCAGCATCTCCTCGGCGCGGGTGGCGTCGGGTTTCTCGACGAAGCGGTTCAGCGCCAGCGGCCGGGCAGAGAAATCGCCCGGATCCTCGGCCAGCTCAAGATAGCCGTAGCCGGTCTCGGCGTGCGTGGGCTTGATGCCGAAGGTGACCAGTTGGCCGGCCTCGGCCGCCGGCACCCCCGCCGTGACCGCGGCGCGGAAGGCCGCTGCGTCGGGCACCACGTGATCCGACGGCGCCACCAGCATCAGCCCCTCGGGATCGCTCTGTTCCAGCCAGAGCGCCGCGGCCAGCACCGCGGGCGCGGTGTTGCGTCCCTCCGGCTCGATCAGCACCGCGCCGGGATCGATCCCCGCCCCGGCCAGCTGCTCGGTCACGATGAAGCGGAAATCGGAATTGGTTAGCACCATGGGCGGCGCGAAGCCTTCGCCCGAGAGCCGCGCCGCCGAGGCCTGGAACAGCGTCTCCTCTCCGATGAGCGGCACGAACTGCTTGGGGTAGCTCTTGCGTGACAAGGGCCAGAGCCGTGTGCCGGAGCCGCCGCAGAGGAGAATGGGGGTGATCATGAAAGTCGCACGCTCGTCATCTGAAAGCACATCAAGATATTCGCTCCCGGTATCGTCAATGGGCGGCAGCCGTTCAAGCCCGTTCTCCGCCACGCCGGCCTAACGGGCGCGCAGCCCCTCCGCCCCCTGCGCTAGGAACCAGTCATAGGTCTCGCTGATTCCCCGTTCCAGCCCGATCGAGGCGCTCCAGCCCAGCCGTTGCAGCCGGCTCACATCCATCAGCTTGCGCGGGGTGCCGTCGGGCTTGCTGGGATCGGTTGCGATGCGCCCCTGAAATCCTGTGACCTTCGCCACCAGTTGTGCCAGTTCCAGGATCGCGATGTCGGTGCCGCAGCCCACGTTGATATGGGACAGCATCGGCTCGGTCTCGCGGTCATAGGCCGTCTTGTCGAGGTCCAGCACGAAGAGGCTGGCCTCGGCCATGTCGTCCACATGCAGGAATTCGCGCCGCGGCGTGCCGCTGCCCCAGATCACGACCTCCTCCAGCCCGTCGCGCGCCGCCTCGTGGAACCGGCGGATCAGCGCCGGCAGCACATGGGAGTTTTCCGGGTGGAAATTGTCGCCCGGCCCGTAGAGGTTGGTGGGCATCACCGAGCGGTAATCGCGCCCGTACTGCCGGTTGTAGCTTTCGCAGAGCTTGATGCCGGCGATCTTGGCGATGGCATAGGGCTCATTGGTGGGTTCCAGCGTGCCGGTCAGCAGCGCGTCCTCGGCCATCGGCTGCGGCGCCATCTTCGGGTAGATGCAAGAGGACCCCAGTTGCAGCAACCGCTGCACCCCGGCCGCGTGGGCGGCGTGGATCACGTTGCATTCGATCATCAGGTTTTCATAGATGAACTGCGCCGGGTAGCTGTTGTTGGCGAGGATGCCACCCACCCTGGCGGCGGCCAGGATCACCTGGTCGGGGCGCTCGACAACCATGAGCTCCGCGACTTGGCGCTGATCGGTGAGGTCCAGCTCCGCATGGGTGCGGGTGATCAGCGTCAGATCCTCCCCCGCATCTTTCCGCGCCTGTAGCCGGCGCAGGATCGCGCCGCCCACCATGCCGCGATGGCCCGCCACATAGATCTTCATGCCCTCGTCCTCGCCTAGTTCTCCACGCTGACCGGCAGATCCATGCCATGTTCTTTCAACAGGGCATGGCGCTGCGCGGTCTTGAGGTCTTCGGCAACCATCTCGGCGCACATCTCCTGCGCGGTGATCTCCGGCTCCCAGCCCAGCCGGGCCTTGGCCTTGGCCGGGTCGCCCAGCAGAGTCTCGACCTCGGCGGGGCGGAAATAGCGCGGATCGATGCGCAGCACCACGTCGCCGACGCTCAGCGCCGGCGCCTTGTCGCCCTCGATCGCCGCCACGGTGGCAATCTCCTCCACGCCCCTGCCGGAAAATTCCAGCCTGAGGCCCAGTTCCGCCGCCGACCAGGTGATGAACTCGCGCACGCTGTACTGCTTGCCGGTAGCGATGACGAAATCCTCCGGTTCTTCCTGCTGCAGCATCATCCACTGCATGCGCACGTAGTCTTTCGCGTGGCCCCAGTCGCGCAAGCTGTCGATATTGCCCATGTAGAGACAGGGCTCCAGGCCTTGGGCGATATTGGCCAGCCCGCGGGTGATCTTGCGGGTCACGAAGGTCTCGCCGCGGCGCGGGCTCTCGTGGTTAAAGAGGATACCGTTGCAGGCATAGATGCCATAGGCCTCGCGGTAGTTCACCGTGATCCAGTAGGCATACATCTTGGCCACCGCGTAAGGTGATCGCGGGTGGAACGGCGTGGCCTCGGTCTGCGGCGTTTCCTGCACCAGACCGTAAAGCTCCGAGGTCGAGGCTTGGTAGAACCGTGTCTTTTTCTCCAGCCCGAGGAAGCGGATCGCCTCCAGCAGCCGCAGCGTGCCGATGGCGTCCACGTCGGCGGTGTACTCGGGGGCCTCGAAGCTCACCGCAACATGGGACTGCGCGCCCAGGTTATAGACCTCGTCGGGGCGCACCTCGGAGAGGATCCGGGTCAGGTTCAAGGTATCGGTGAGATCGCCGTAATGCAGCCTGAAATGGGCGTGGTTGGTATGCGGATCCTCGTAGATGTGGTCGATCCGCTGGGTGTTGAACAGCGAGGCCCGGCGCTTGATGCCATGCACCTCGTAGCCCTTCTGCAGAAGGAATTCGGCCAGATAGGATCCGTCCTGCCCGGTGACGCCGGTGATCAGGGCGCGCTTGCTCATGCTCTGTCTCCCATGGCTATGGCCATCCTGACACCGTCGGGTTGCGATTGAAACCACAGCAGCCGCAAGGTGCCCTCAGAATTCACGCAGAAATCCCAGCCGGTCGCCCAGATAGATGGCGGTGAGCCGGCGGACTTCGGCAGGGCTGCGCGGCTGTTCGCCGAGCCGCGTCCAGAATTCATCCTCCGGCAGCTCGGCCAGGTCGGCCCGCGCCTGGTCGAAAACCTGGTTCAGCCCATGCGCCGGCACATAGCGGCAGCACCACAACACATGCTCGATCAGCCAGTGCAGATAGCGGGCGCGCAGCGCCGCATCCTGCCCGGTCGCCGCCAGGTGGCCGCGGATGGTCTCGGCGTGCTCGAAGATCTTCAGCGGCTTCAGCCCCATGTCCGAAACGGTCTGGCCGGCGCGGGCCATGCGGTGGACATGGGTGACCGGGCTGAAGAAGGCAAACCGCTCGGCCCGCAATGTCGTGTCCCAGTGGAACGGGTTGTCCTCGTAGAAGAAATCCCCCACCGGGAACCGGATGCGGTGACGCTCCAGAAAATCCCGGCTGTAGATCTTGCGCCACGGGAAGGGCGCCAGCCGCAGCACCGCCTCGCGCCGGGCCGCCAGGCTGCGCGCCTCGGGCAGGGCGTCCCAGACATGCGCCTCCGGATAGCGGGTGTAGGCGCCGCTGTCGTTCCAGTATTCCTTGCAGCCGCAGACCGTCACATCCGGCGCCTCGGCCAGATGCCGCTCGACCGCCCGGTGCAACGCATGGGGCAGCACCCAGTCGTCGCCATCGACGAAGACCACCACCTCGCCGCTGGCCCGGTCGAGCCCGGCATTGGCCGCGCTGGCGACACCGCCCGGCGTGTTGCGGCTGAAATAGACCGGGATGTAACGCACCCGGCCGGCGGGTGCCGCGGCGCCGATCACGTCGGCCACCTGCCGGGTGGCGTCGGTGGAGCCGTCGTCGACCACGATCAGCTCCAGATCGTCGAAGCCGGTGTCGATCACCGACTGCATCGCCGTGGCGATGAAGGCCTCGACATTATAGGTGGTGATGATGGCGCTGATCCGGGTCATGCGGCGACCCCCGGACGCGGCGTCTGCGCCACCTCCCAGAAGGCCTCGACCGCCTCCCGGTACTGCGCCCGCCACAGCCGGCTCTCGTCATCGTCGGCGGCGCAGAGCGGGCCGGTCATCCAGTGGAACAGGTGGCCGCAGAATTCGGCGAAAACCGGTTGCAGCGCATCGGCATCGGGATGGGCCAGCAGTTCCTCCTCGATCCGGGCCAGCTCGGCAAAGACGCCCATGCGTTTCTCGCCGACATATTGCGTCGCCCGGTCCGCATGGGGGATCTCGTAATGGGTCAGCAGCGGCGGCGCCCAGTAGAGCACGCCGAAGCTCTCGCTGCGCAGGAAGCTCTGCCAGTGCGGGGCGATGTCCTCATGCATGCGCAGGTCGGGAAAGGTGATCCCGGCGCGCTGCAGGAAGGCGCGGCGATAGAGCTTGTTCCAGGGAAAGTTCACCGTCGCCAGCGTTCCGGGACGCTCCTTCAGCCGGAAGGTCTGCACCGGAAAGGGGCTGTCGGGATTGCGGCTGAAAAACGCCCGGTCCACCTGGTGCATGTCGTAGGTGAAGCGCAGATCGGCCCGGGTGCTGAGGTGATGCTTGAACATCACGAAATCCACCCCCGGCCCGAAGGGGGCCAGCCGCATCACCTCGAAGAAACAGGGCGCCAGCAGGTCGTCGGCGTCGAGGAACATCGCGTAGTCCCGCGTGGCCAGCTCCAGCCCGGTGTTGCGCGCCGCCGCCGGGCCGCCGTTCTCGGCCTGGCGGTGATAGGTGATCTCGACATGATCGGGCATCGCGGCGGCGGCGACCAGATCGGCGGTGTCGTCCTCGGAACAGTCGTCGACGATCACCAGCTGCACCGGATCGCGCGCGTCCCGGAAATACTCCAGATGCCGCGCGATCCCGTCCCTGTCGTTATAGGCGGGGATGATGAAACTGTAGCTGCGCGCGGTCACGGCCACCCGCCTGTCAGACCTTGAGGGCTTCGATGGCGCGCAGCGTCACGTCGAAACTGCGTCCCTCGAAGAAGAACAGCACCTCGGCGGTGCGGGTCTGGGCGATGAGTTCCGGATCGAGCCGGATGAAGACCAGGTCCTCCTGCTCGCCGCCGGTCAGGACCACCAGGTCGCGGGCGAAGACGTCGCGGAACCCCTCGTCCAGCATGTGGCGCAGGCAGACCCGGAACCGCGCCGGCCCGTCGCTGTCGCAGCGCAGGAAATGGCCGAGGAACCGGGCGCCCTGCAGCGCCTCGGGGTCCAGATCGTAGGACAGCGAATACCAGGGGCTGTCGCCGCGGTCGGACAGCTGCAGCCGCAGCCCCTCGCCGGTCTCGGCCGGCCCTGCGGTGGTGGCCACGCCGCTTCCGGGCTGGAAATCCAGCCAGATGCCGGGGGCCAGCTCATGGCGCGGCTCCGGGGTCTCGACCGGGGCCACGTCACGCCCCAGCGCCGCCAGCCGCGCGTTCTGCCCGGCAAAGGGCTTCGCGCCGGCCTCGAAGGCCTCCGCGATCTTGGTGAGCACCGTCTGCGTCGCGTCCATGAATCCGTCTCCTGCCTCTGCCCTCCCCGCATAAAATGCCCCATCTGCCGTTGCAAGCCGAAGACTCGGCAGATGCGTGCGCCACTGGGCAAAGCAGAGCCGAATTGCTATGGCATTCCGAGCCGGACGATCTGCCGGCCCTGCAGGATCCATGCTACATGTTCTCAACGCTCTACCTCCACATCGGTCAGGAAAAGACCGGCACCACCTCGATTCAGAGCTTCCTGCATACCAACCGCGATGCCCTGCGGGACAACGGGATCTTCACCCCGCGTTCCCTCGGCCGCGAGAACCACAAGATCCTGGCCGCCTATGCCTTCGACGAAGGTTCGAAGGACATCGCGGTGACATCCGTACGTGCGCGCCACGAGAGCGACAGCGTCGAGGCCTATCGTGCCGAGGTTGAAGCCGCGCTTTCCCGCGACATCACTGTCTCGACCGCACGCGTAGGGGTGATCTCCTCCGAGGATCTCTCCCGGCTCTACACCGCCCGCGAGGTCGGCCGGGTGGTCGATCTGCTGCGCCCGTTCTGCAAAGAGCTCAGGATCGTTGTCTTCACCCGACGGCAGGATCTGATGGCCTCCAGCCGCTATTACAGCCTGGTGCTCGGCGGCAGCCGCTCCGGCCAGGTGCTGCCGCCCCCCGATCAACTCGCCGCGCCCTATTACGATTATGCCCGCAACATCGGGCTCTGGGCCGATGCGGCCGGGGCGGAAAACGTGATTCTGGTGCGGTTCCCCGAAACCCCGCCGCAGGGCGGTTTCAATTCGGTCCGCAGGTTCTGCGACATCCTCAGCATCGACGCCGCCGGCTATCGGATGGTCCAGCCGCAGCACGTCAGCCTGGATGCCGTCAATCAGATCATCCTGCAGAATTACAACATCCTGAGGCAGGACTCGGACCTGATCGGGATCGACTGGCTGAAAGAGCAGCTTGCCACCCAGAACGACCGCAGCCGGCGTCATATTCCCGGCCGGGCCCAGGCGAAACGGTTCTACATGCGGTTTCACGCCGACAATCAGGCCCTGTTCCGGCGGTTGGGCGCTGCGGACGACATGTTTTCCCTCGATTTCTCCATGTACCCGGAAGAGAACATGCGGCCCCGCTTCCAGCAACTGGCCATCCAGCGGCTGCTGGCCCTGCTGTCCACACGGCAAGAGGCGGCGGTGGACTGACCCGCATCAGTTCCCGGCGCGGAAACTGTCGTCCAGAAACTTCCGGCGCAATGCCTCGGAATTGGCGTCGCGCTGTTTCTTCAGCCCGACCTCCACGCTCAACGGCCCGGCCTCCAGCCGGTGCTCCGGGCCCACAAACTCGACCAGCCGCGCCAGATGCTCCGGCACGTTCTTCTGGAACTCCTCGTAGACCACCTCGGCCGGGGCGATCCCGGCCAGGCGGTAAAAGATCCGCCACAGCCGGTCATGGACCGAAAGTTCCGCCATCGCCGCGCGCAGCCCGTCGAAATCATACTCGACCTCGGGCTCCTTTTCCTTCTTGAAAACATGCCAGCGATCAGTCTGCTTGGCCTTCCAGAAGCTGATCGACTGAGCGATCTTGTCCCGGCGCACGATATTGATCCATTTCGCCTGCGGAAAGAGTCGCGCGAAATCGGCGCTGTCGGCCCGCTCGAACCCCAGCGCCATGGCCAGGTCGTTCCGGTGCGGCCACATGATCTTGGCGCAGAACAGCCCGTCCTCGGCGGTGGCGAACGTGGCATCGAGCTTGTCCCGCAGCTGCGCCTCGCTGCCGGGGTGACGGCATTCGAAGTAGTTGCGGAATTTTTCGTTTACGACCGAAGGCAGACCGTTTTTTCCGAGCAGCGAGCAGACGAAACTGGTGCCGGCACGAAACGATCCTGTCACCAGAACGCAACGGGTGATCCCCTGTGCATTCAGCGCCTCGCGGAAGATTTCGCGACGAGCGGCATAATCGATGGTCTCAGTGGTGGTTTCAGTCATGCGCGTTTTCTTGTCCGATGGTCTCACGATAGACCTGCTCCAACCTCTCGGCCATCAGCGCGTAGCCGAATTTCGCCTCGAAGCTGGCCCGCGCGGCGCGCGACATCCGGGCGCGCAGATCGTCCTCTTCGACCAGCCGCAAAAGCGCCGCCGCCAGCGCCGCCACGTCGCCCTCGGGCACCAGCAGCCCGTCGGTGCCGTCCTCGACCACCTCGGGCACACCGCCGACGGCGAAGCCCACCGAGGGGATCGCATAGCGCGCCGCCTCGACATAGATCAGGCCGAAGGATTCATAGAGCGAGGGGGCCACGAAGAGATCGGCCTGCCGCATCAGCGCGTCGGTCTCCTCGTCGGCGAGGAACCCGTGCCAGACCACCCGCTCCGGCCAGGCGGCGCAGAGGTCCGAGACCAGCTTGAAGTTGTCCTCATCGACCTTGGCGCCGATCAGGTCGACGACGATATCCTCGCGCGTCTCCAGCAGCTGCTGCAGCGCCGGCACCAGATGGGCGATGCCCTTGCGGGTCTCCAGCCGCCCCAGGAACAGGACCCGCAGCGGCGCGCCCTCTGCCCGCGCCGCCTGGCGCGCCTCCAGCAGCCCCTCCGGCGCCTCGATATCGGCCAGCCCGTGCGGCACCACCGCATGCGGCCGGTCGAACAGGTCCATGCCGTAGACCCCGGAGATGTCGCGCAGGATGGCCTCGGAATTGGCCAGGATCATCGGGCAGCGCTTCAGCGCCTGGATCTCGGCGTTCATCACCCGCAGCACGTGGTTGCGGTAATAGTCCTCGTTCTCGCGCCACTCGGGTTTCGACGGCAGGATCAGCCCGGTGCAGGTGTGCAGGCTCAGCACCGTGGGGAGGGTGCCGGCGGCGATCAGCGCCGCCCCCTCGACATCCCAGATCGGCGAGCTGGCCAGCTGGAACTGCCGGCGCGGCTGGATCCGCTCGATCTCGGACAGCATCCGTTTCGACGGGTTGGCGACCGAGGCCGGCAGCCCGAGGCAGTCGCGCTCGCGTCCGGCCTCGCGCTCGAACCGGCCCAGGTTGTGGCTCCAGTAGCCGTGGTCGGTGAAATCGCAGAACTCCTGCGGCCGCTGCTGGCCCAGATGGCCCAGAACCGTCACCTCGTGGCCCCGCTCGGCCAGCCCGCGCGCCACCAGGTTGGTCCAGCGCCCGATGCCGCCCTGCTGGGCAAAGCCATGGTCCTGAGAGAACATGCACAATCGCAGCAGATCGCGATCCGGCCCGTTGGCCTGCCGCAGCACCGGCGGCGCCGGCTGGGCGTGCCGCGCCAGCGGCGCCTGCGGATCGGCCGCGTCGCCGGCTTCGAGCCGCTCCATGGCCAGGTCGATGCCCTCGGTGATCCCGCGCCTCGTCTGGTTCATCAACTCCCGGAACCCGGCATGATCCAGATTGCCGCTCGACAGGGTTTCCATCTTCCACTTGAATTCGTTGGCGTAAAAGCTCTGCAGCCGCTCCACCGCCGCCTCCCAGCCGAACGCGGGGCCGCCATGGCGGATCGCGAAATAGGCCGTGCTTTTCGCGATCGGGTACATGTTGGTGGCCACCTTCTTTTCGGTCCGCAGGTGGCTGGGGGCGTATTTGTGGTGGATCTCCGCCTGCGGCAGCACCTCGGCGCGCAACCCGGCATCGTCCATCCGCTTGTTGACGTCGGTCTCGTCGTAGAAATAGGCATAGACCTCGTCGAAGCCGCCGATCCGGCGCAGATCCTCCAGCCGGAAAGTGACATTGGTCCCGGTCAGGCTGGGGAATGTATGCACATCGCCCGACAGCAGCGCGACGTAATCGGGATCGTCGCCGAAATAGGTCCGCCCCAGCGCATCGCAGGTGACATAGCGCGCCTGATAATTGATGCCGTCGGCATCGCGGATGAACCCGCCCAGGGCCGACAGGCCCGGATCGGCCTCCAGCCGCCCCACCACCAGCTCCAGCCAGTCGGGTTCGGGGATGGCATCGTCGTCGATGAAGCTGATGTATCTGCCGGCGGCGTTGGCGATGGCGATATTGCGCGAGACGGCGAGGTTGAGCTCGGGGTTCTGCAGCACCCGGATCCCCGGGCAGGTCTCGAGATACTCCGTGGTTCCATCCGTCGAGGGACCGTTGACCACCAGCACCTCGAAGGCGAAATCGCCGCGCAGCGCCTGCAGCGACCGCAACGTGCGTGGCAAGGTCGAGATGCGATTGTAGGTGCAGATCGCGATCGTCGCCAGACATTCCGGCGCGCCCTGCCCGGCCCTCTGTTTTCTCATATCCCTGCCCTCTGCGCGCTCAGCTTCCGGCCGGCATGCCGCCGGCCCCGTCCTGCAGCTTGCGCTCCAGCCTGTCCAGCCGCCGCATCGCCACCTGCGTGGCGATCTGCGCCGCCATCTCCTCGGGGCGCGGCACCGAAAGCTTCAGCGTCTCGCCGGGATTGGCGGCATTCCTGAACACGCAGTAGCGCACCTGTCTGGCCACCCCGGCATCGAACCGCTCGAACCGGTGCCTGTGCTCGGCGTTCCAGATCTCCAGCACATCGGTCAGCCTGAAGAACACCGTCTGACGCGCCGGCCCCTCCGCTTCGGGCAGCGGCATCTGCTCCGGCTTGCCCCAGGCGCCATCGGTCTGGGTGTTGAGATACAGCATCCCGTCCGGCGCCGAGAACCGCATGTTCAGCAGCAGATTCTGCGCATCCGGATCGAGCAGCCGGATGAACCCGTTGGGGCCAGAAAAGTCGATCCTAGTCTCGAGCCCGGGTATGAGCACGGAATCTTGCAGCATGGAAAGTCCCTTTCACCGATCACAGGTACTCGAGAAGACTGTCAGGGGGTGGAAGTCAAGAGCAAGCGCTGTCCTAACTACACGTTCCGGCGGAAACTTGCACTGGGGCTAGTTGTGACTTCTCAAGAGGTTGTTCACGGCTGAAGCAGGCGGTGATGCTTTGAGGGCTGAGTGTGGGCGGGTGTTGTTGTACCAGTCAAGCCACCTTGGGAGGTCTGCGGTGCGGGCGTCTGCGCTTGCGTAGCAGTGTGCATAGGCCCATTCCCGCATCAGCGTCTGGATGAATCTTTCGGCCTTGCCGTTGGTCTTTGGCGTGTATGGCCGGGTGCGGATGTGGCGGATGTCCAGCATGCGCAGGGCCTTCGCCCAGAGCTTTGAAACATAAGCCGCCCCGTTGTCGGTCATGACCCTTTCGACCCGGATGCCGCGGCTGCGGAACCACCGCAGCGCCCGGACAAGAAATGCCGTCGCCGTGGTCCGCCGCTCGTCCGGCAGAACCTCGACATAGGCCAGCCGGGTCGCATCGTCGATGGCGACATGGACGAAGTCCCAGCCAGCCCCCCTGTTGCGGCTGCCCTTGCGTGTCGCGGTCACGCGATGCCCCGGGCGACGGAACCGCCCCAGCTTCTTGATGTCGATGTGGATCAATTCGCCGGGGCGGTCGCGCTGATAGCGGTTCGGCGGATCGCGCGGCTCCAGCGCGGCGCGTTTGCCGATGCCGTGGCGGGTCAGCCAGCGGGCAACGGTTGCGCGCGCCAGGCCCAGCTTGCCGGCAATGGCGGCGGCCGTCAGCCGGTACGTCCTGCGCAGGTAGAGAACCAGCGCGATCCGGTGCCGCGCCAGGCGACGGGGGCAGCGCGCCGGAGCGCTTGACGCATTTGCCAACGCCCCCCGACCGCCCTGCCGGAACCGGCGCAGCCACTTGTAGACCGTACGGGTGGAAATCCCCAACTCCGCGGCGATCACCGCCACAGGGCGGCCCTGCCGATGACGGTCGACGATCAGGTCTCGACTATGAATGG
>Ga0070729_10006770_pt1 | contig 11207 bp, 11 predicted proteins | sample tdDd472_FD_66725 | JGI IMG/M metagenome (GOLD analysis project Ga0070729, IMG submission 66725) | Marine sediment microbial communities from the Atlantic coast under amendment with organic carbon and nitrate - tdDd47.2 | ecosystem: Environmental > Aquatic > Marine > Coastal > Sediment | place...
AACTCGCGAATATTGCCGGGAAAGTCATGGTGCATGAGGAGTTGGAGTACGTCTTCGCTGATGCCCTCAATTTTCTTGTTCTGTATCGCATTGAATTCGGCAACAAAGTGGTCGAGCAGGATCGGAATGTCCTCCCGACGTTCGGCCAGGGAAGGCAGGTTCATGGTGACCACATTGAGGCGGTAGAACAGATCCTGGCGGAAATGACCGTCAGCGACACGCTTCGTTAAATTTCGGTTGGTTGCAGCAACAATACGGACATCTGCCTTGATCTGTTCAAGGCCGCCGAGAGGTTCGAAAGTCCGCTCTTGCAGGAATCTGAGGAGCTTGACTTGAAGGTTTCCGGGCAGGTCGCCTATCTCGTCGAGGAAAACTGTGCCGCCTTCGGCCCGTTCGAGACGGCCGGGTTTGTCGGTACGGGCGTCGGTAAAGGCTCCAGCTTTGTAGCCGAAGAGTTCGGATTCGAGGAGGTTGTCAGGAAGTGCGCCGCAATTGACTGCGACGAACGGTTTGTCTTTGCGCGGGCTCAGATTGTGAATGGCGCGGGCGAAGAGTTCCTTGCCTGTGCCGGATGCGCCGAGAATGAGCGTTGTGGCCGAGCTGGCACTGACTTGCGGGAGTATCTGAAAAATCTTTTCCAATGCAGGGCTGCGTCCGATGATGTCTTCGAATCGGTATAGATCCTTGACCTTTTTGCGCATGGCGTGAATTTCTGTCAGGTCGCGAAATGTCTCTACGCCGCCGATGACCTCCCCTTTGTCGTTCATCAGCGGAGATGCCGAGATCGAGATGGGCAGTTTGGCCCCGTCACTTCTGATGATAAAGATGGATTTGTTGACTATGCGGCCACCTTGCTTGATGCATGTCCCAATGGCGCATTGCCCGTCGCACAAGCTTGAGCGGAATACATCCCAGCATTTGCTCCCGATCGCTTCATGGGGCTTTATGCCTGTGATGCGTTCTGCCGCTTCATTGAAATAGGTGATGTTCCAGTCAGAATCGACTGTGAATAAACCGTCCGCGATGGATGCAAAGACGTCTTCAAGGGGTAGGTTTTTAGGAAATGGCATAAGGCATACTACGCCGGGATGGCCTTTATGCCAATGGGTGATATTCCTTTTTGGGCGGGAAATTTTCCCAGAGGACGAAAAAAGCTCCCATTTGCAGAGTGCAAATGGGAGCTTTTTGGGATCTGAATACTGGGATTTAGAGTTTCTCAGCGCGTTTTTCACGCAGCCATTTGTACCATGTGTCCATGTTTTCGCCGGAGCGGGCAGAAATAGGAAAGACTTCGATATCCTTGTTGAGCTTGGTGGCGTGGCCTTTGGCCTTGTCCAGGTCGAAATCAACGTAGGGCATCAGGTCCACTTTGTTGAGCAGCATGACTGCTGAGATGTGGAACATGAGGGGGTATTTTTCCGGCTTGTCGTCGCCTTCGGCAACTGAGAGCAGAGTGACCTTGTAATCTTCACCTACATCAAATTCAGCAGGGCAGACGAGGTTACCGACATTTTCCACGAACAGGATGTCGAGGCCTTCGAGATCGAGGGCCTTGAGTGCGTCGAGGACCTGGCCGGAATCGAGATGGCAGCCGCCTTCGGTGTTGATCTGCACCGCTTGGGCGCCGGTAGCGGCAACGCGCTGGGCATCGTTGTCTGTCTGGAGGTCGCCTTCAATGACGGCCATCTTGAATTCGTCCTTGAGGTCGGTCAGGGTGCGTTCCAGCAAGGTGGTCTTGCCTGCACCCGGAGAGCTCATCAGGTTGAGACACAGGATTTTGCGTACGGTAAATTTTTTCTTGAGTTCTTCAGCGAGCCGGTCGTTAGCTTCCAGCACGTTGCGGACGATGGTAACTTCCTGGGACATGGATATCTCCTTCTGGACGTTGAAAACGCCCAATTGCTGCGTTGCTGCGAGAGAATCAGATCCTCATGTATGAAGCATGCGCTTCGGTCCTGATTCTCTCTTGCGCTTTGCACGTGAGCATTGTTGAACGCCCAGTGCTCTGTATAGTGTTGTTACTCTGCATCATCGACTTCGATGGAGTCGATGAGCATTTCTTTACCTTGCAATACAGTGTGCCCAAGTAATGCTTCGCATTTGGGGCACGGCATGCACTTGTTGTGCCCTGGTGTAAATTCTTCACCGCACTCACCGCACGCGATTATGATGGGTACTTCGATAATCTCAAGTTTGGCCCCGTCGAATTCGCCATCGGGAATCAATGCTTCCCATGCGAAATTGAGGGATTCGGTGACAACGCCCGCTAATGCGCCGTTTTTGAGGGTCACCTTCTTGAGCTTCTTGCCGTCGTGTTTGACCATTTCTTCGCGCAGGATGCCGAGGATGGATTGAATAATAGACATTTCATGCATAGGAAGTTGGTTTACTCCATTATTTTGGGGGCGGCAAGAGAGGAAAAGTAAAAACTTGAGAACTTGACATCAGCTTGATTGTCCTTAGATTATCCTCACTTGTTCTCAGGGCGGGGTGCAATTCCCCACCGGCGGTGTTCTGTTTTGCAGAAAGCCCGCGAGCGCTTTTCCTTGTGGAAAAGGTCAGCAGACCCGGTGTAATTCCGGGGCCGACGGTTATAGTCCGGATGGAAGAGAATAAGGCAGTTGAACTCCCCTCGCCACGTGCTGTCTTTGCATGTTGCAGGTTTGTGCTTGCGCAGTCTTTGCGCTGGCAACTGTCTCTTTTTACGCCCTGATTCACTCATCCTCTATAGTTGGAGAATCTTGATGAATCAGTTACTGATCAACCAGTTTGGCGATGCCACCGAACGTGTGGAGAATGCGCTTGCCGCTCTTCGCAACGGGGAGGGCATCCTGGTCACCGACAATGAAGATCGGGAAAATGAAGGTGATCTCATCTTTGCAGCTGAAACGCTCACCGATCAACAAATGGCCATGCTCATTCGAGATTGCAGCGGCATTGTCTGTCTCTGCCTCACCGATGAAAAAGTCAACTCTCTCAATCTGCCCATGATGGTTGAGGAAAATTCCAGTCAATATCAGACGGCTTTTACTGTCACCATTGAAGCAGCCAAGGGTGTGACGACTGGCGTTTCGGCGGCGGATCGTGTCACGACAATCAAGGCGGCCATCGGTCCTGATGCCAAGCCTTCTGACCTTGCCAGCCCCGGGCATGTGTTTCCTCTTCGGGCACGTCCTGGCGGTGTCCTGGAGCGCGGAGGCCATACCGAGGCCTCAGTGGATATGGTGCGTATGGCCGGGTATGAACCCTGCGGCGTGCTTTGTGAGGTGACGAATCCTGATGGTACCATGGCCCGGTTGCCGGAGATCATCGCTTACGCTCAAAAACATGACATGCCGGTGTGTACGGTGGACGACATTGTCGCCTATCGAAAAATGAAGGAGCAGGTTGCGGCGTAATTTGCGGATAGTTCCTTTCAATGAAGAACAGCTTTGAATAAAAAAGCCCCGCCGAGCAATCGGCGGGGCTTTTCATTATTTTTAATTGTCGGGCTATTTGGCTTGAGCCAGCGGCCAGACTTCATCGATCTTTTCGATGGTTTTGATGGTGATCTTCTTGAGCAGTTCGTCGGGAACCTCGGCGAGATCCTTTTTGTTCTGTGCAGGAATGAGCACCTGTTTCATGCCTCGTGAGACGGCTGCGAGGATTTTTTCCTTGATGCCGCCAACGGGCAGCACTCGGCCACGCAGGCTGATCTCACCGGTCATGGCGAGCTCTGGATTGATGGGCTTGTCCGTGAGCGCGGAGATGAGCGCGGTGACCAGAGTGACACCTGCGGACGGGCCATCCTTGGGAGTGGCTCCTGCCGGGACGTGGACGTGGATGTCCAGGTTCTCGCTGAATTTCGGATCGATGCCGTACACATCGGCGCGGGCGCGGGCTATGGATAGGGCGGCTTGGGCCGATTCCTTCATGACGTCGCCCAGTTTACCGGTGAGCGTGAGTTTGCCCTTGCCGGTCATGGTGGTGACTTCAATGTGCAGGAGTTCCCCGCCAACCGGAGTCCAGGCAAGACCGATCGCCACGCCCGGAGGCAGGTTCGTTTCCTTTTCGTCATCCAGAAAGTGCGGCGGGCCGAGCAGGGTGTAGAGGTTCTTGGCCGTAACCTTGAACGGTCCTTTTTCGCCTTCGGCTTTCTTGCGCGCCATTTTGCGACACAGGGTGCCGACTTCGCGTTCGATATTTCTCAAGCCCGCTTCGCGGGTGTATTCGCGCACCACTTTGCTCACCAGCTTGTCGCTGATGACCATTTCATTTTTTTTCAGTCCATTCTCGTCGATTTGGCGAGGGATGATGTAGCGACGAGTGATGACTGTTTTTTCCTGCTCGGTATAGCCGGGGATGCGGATGATTTCCATACGATCCCGCAGAGGGCCGGGGATGGAATCGAGCATGTTGGCTGTACAGATGAACATGACCTTCGACAGGTCGAACGGGACGTTCAGGTAATAGTCCGTGAACGAGAAGTTCTGTTCCGGGTCGAGTACTTCGAGCAGCGCGGACGACGGATCGCCACGGAAATCGCTGCCGAGTTAGTCGATCTCGTCAAGCATGATGACCGGGTTGCGAGTGCCGCATTGCTTGATGGCCTGGATGATACGGCCCGGCATGGCACCGATATAGGTGCGACGGTGACCGCGAATCTCTGCCTCGTCGCGCATGCCTCCCAGCGACATGCGGTGGAATTTGCGACCAAGGGAGCGGGCAATGGATCGGCCGAGCGATGTCTTTCCAACGCCGGGAGGCCCGGCAAAGCAAAGGATCGGTCCTTTCATCTTCGGATTGAGTTTGCGCACGCTCAAGTATTCAAGGATGCGCTCCTTGACCTTTTCCAGATCGTAATGGTCGTCATTGAGTATCTTCTCGGCCTTTTTGATGTCGAGGCGGTCGCGGGAAAGCTTTTTCCACGGCAACTCGACCATCCAGTCGAGATAGGTGCGGATGACCGTTGCCTCGCTCGATTCGGTGTGCATGGCTTCCAGTCGGCGAAGCTGCTTGCGGGCTTCCTCCATGACCTCTTTGGGCATGCCGGACTTGAGGATGCCAGACTTCAGCTCTTCCATCTCTTCGCTTTCGTCGGCGTCGTCGCCCAGTTCGCGTTTGATGGCTTTCATCTGCTCACGCAAATAGAAGTCGCGCTGGGCTTTGTCCATGCCTTCCTTGGCCATGGTCTGGATCTTGTTCTGCATGTTGGCCACTTCCACTTCCTTGAGAAGCTGGGTGTTGACCAGTTCAAGGCGTTCCATGGGGTCGTGGCATTCGAGAATTTTCTGTGCGGCACTGACCTTCATGCGCAGGTTGGATGCGATGAGGTCGGCCAATCGTCCGGGTTCGCTGACATTGTTGAGCACACTCATTATATCCTGAGCGGAGATGCCGCGCAGGGAGAGGATGCGCTCAGACTGTTCGCGGGATGAGCGGATAAGTGCTTCCTGTTCGCTGGTCAGCGTGCCGACTTCCGGCTCCATGAGCGGCTCAAGTTCGGCGATGTGGTACGGATCATTGGATGAGAACCGTTTGACCTTGGCGCGGGCTAGTCCCTGTACCAGAACCTTGAGGCGGCCATCGGGCATTTTCAGCATGCGCATTATCATGCCCACAGTCCCGGTCATGTACATTTCATCCGGGTTCGGGTCTTCCACAGCCTCATCCTTCTGGGTGAGTATGAGGATATAGCGGTCACCGGCAAGAGCGGCATCCACAGCCTGAACCGATTTTTCGCGGCCAACGAAAAGGGGGAGGATCATGTAGTTGAAAACCACGATATCGCGCACGGCCAGCACAGGCAGTACCTGCGGAATGTCTGCAGGATTGGGGCCGGGCATGTCGTTGCCTTCACCAAAGAGGGGAGACTGTCCGGGAACACCGGTCAGAGCCTCGATGATATCGGGCATCTCTTCGCCTGCGCCAGGAATGCTGGCAGTCGGGCTTCCATCAATGGAATTGCCGACGGTGGGCTTTTCATTCTTCTGTATATTCGGCTTCTTGCGCTTTATTCGCGCCGGCTTGACGGGCGATTTGCTTTTTTTCTTGCTCAAGATGACATCCTTTGATTTCGGTGAAAATTGCTAGTCTTAACCCTGATAAGTCGTCAAATCGGCTTGGCAAGGCCGGTTTTTATGTAAAATCGTTATTTTTACGGTTGTTGAAAAAGCGCCACCTGCTGCGTTGCTTCAAAAGTCTCAAACCCTCGCGTAGGAAGACTACGCGTCGGTCTTGAGACTTTCTTGCGCCTTGTATCTGACGCTTTTTGAACAACCTCAAGAAAATTCTATGTGCGAACCTCAAAGCTGGTGAATGGCGTCTTGACATTTCGCCATGCCGAATCGATTCGCGTTACCCGTGCCAGCGGTGGGCCGTCGTAGAGTCTCTCAAGGAAAACGCGAAGTTGATCGTCGTCACCTTGGGCTACTCCTTCCACTTTGCCATCTTCCATGTTGCGCACCCAGCCCATTATATTCAATTCTCTGGCTGTGTCGCATGCCCAGGCTCGAAACCAGACGCCTTGGACCTTGCCATGGATTATGACATGTAATTCTTTCATCTATAGTCGGCCTTGCTCGTTAAAGCTGTAATAGTCATGGTCGGTGACAATGATATGGTCCAATACCTGAATGTCCAGTTCCCGGGCTGTCGTCTGTATCTTTCCAGTGAGGATAACATCCTCGGTTGAAGGAGTCGGATCGCCGCCTGGATGGTTGTGGGCCAAGATGAGGCTGGCCGCTTCCAGTCGCAGAGCTGTAGCTAGAATTTCACGCGGGAAAACCGGCGTGGCGTTGACTGTCCCCTTACTCACCTGTTCCCAGGCAATGACCCGGTTCTTGGAGTCGAGGAAGGCTGTCCAGAATTCTTCCACACCCTTGTTGCCGATACGGGCCATGGCTGCCTGGGCAACCTCGGTCGGATCGCTCAAGGGAGTGCCGCTCCGTGTCGTGGCTTCACCCATACGGGCGAACATTTCCTGAATGAGCAGCCACTGCGCCTTGACGCCATCTGCCACGCCCTTGATCCCGTCCAGTTGGTCGGGTCGAGCCATGATTGCATCTTTCAAAGAGCCGAACCGCTCAATGAGTTCCTTGGCGAGCGGCTTGGTGTCCCTGCGCGGGAGCACCTGAGCAAGAGCAAGCTCCAGAATTTCGTAGTCGGCCAGAGTCCGGCTGTTGAGCGCCAGCTTGTCCTTGAGGCGCTGGCGATGGCCGAGATAGTGGGGCTTCTTGTTTTCAGTCATATCGAGGAAGTCAAGTATTGGAGTATTATTAAGGAATGATTATAACGCAATATCAGTAGCGTTGGCCCTGGGTTTTTGGTTGGAACAGATCTATAAGCCCGGCTATGAGGATGTCGAGAACTTCTTCGTATTTGCGTTCGCCGGTTTTGACGCCCATCTCTGCGTCGAGGGCGAGGTCGATCATTCGGGCAATGCCCTGACGTCCGAGTCGCTGTGCAATGGGGGTCTTGAGCTTTTTGACGTAGGGGTGCGCCTTGACCTTGCTTTCCTCGCCGCTCATGAGCATCCAGTACATGCGGGCCTGGCTGGCCAAAAAGCCTATGAGGTTGAACAGCATCTGGTCTTTGGCGCTCTTGAAATGGTCGCTGATGACCCGCTTCCATACGGCGGCTTCTGCTCCGCGTTTGCCAAGGGCGTCCATCAGGTCGAAAAATTCCATCTCGCCAACCTGGGCGATGAGATCGACATGGTCTTTGCGCACGATCTTATCGTCGCCTGCGGCCAGTTCCATCTTGTCCAGTTCCAGGCGTGCGGCGACAGCGTCCATGGGTAGAGCCTGAGTCAGGGCGCGGTCTGCGCCTGGTTCGAAAGTAATGCCCGTTTGTGTTGCCCAGTTGCGCACGAAATCTGCCAGTGAGCGCTGGTCAAGCCCTTGGAATTCCCAAATCCAGCCGTCTTTTTTTGCTTTTTTGAAGAGACCGCGTCGAGATAGAGTGGCCGGAACCGGCGCTTTTTTGGTCTTCCACTGTCCTTCCAGACAGAAGAAGGGGAAGATGTCGGAAGAAAGACCCTTGACCCCGGCGTCGAGCTTGTCCCAGTGCTCGGCTTTCAAAGCATGGGCACGGCGGATGATCAATGCCTTGGGTTGTGGGAAGAGGCTTTTGATGGTCAGGTCGGTCCAGAATGTCGGTGGGAGCGGGTCGTCGTCATCGCCCCAGAAGGTCTTGGTCTCCCAGCCATCCTGTCCAGATGTCTTGAGACGTTCATCAATGTGGGACTTGATGAGCTGCGGGTCCGGACAGACCAGAAAGAGATATTTGGGACGATTCATGGCGCGTGGTTAGCCTAGTAGTTTTGAGACATTTTGTCGGCCAAACGCCGTATGCCGAGCCGAGTGACTTCCATGTCGGCTTCGGTTTCCTGTCCTGAAAAGAACGGCCAAGTCTGGCTTATCCCGCCGGAAGACCAGAGTTTGGAGCCATCGGTGGCGGATTTGATGGTCGCTTCAAAAACGAAGACAGCGTTGGAGCGCAATGTTTCATCGCTGGAGCCGGCAACGGCAGTCGGGCGGTTGTAGCTGATTATTTTGATATCAATGAGGGCGTCGGCCTTGTCCTTCTCGTCAACCCAGGTGACGGTGCCGCGATTGGTCAGTTCGTCACGCAGGAGTTTGCGGAGGCGAGGCTCAAGCCAGGAGAGTGTCGTTGGATTTTCTACACCTGAAATAGCAAGGATACGATACTCCGGTTTGAGAACCGATTGACCTGATTCGCCAAAACCATAGCCGCATGCGGCGAGTATGAGGGGCAGCAGAAGTATACTATATTGAAGCGGTTTCATCTCTGATCTCCCGAGAATTGATGTCTTGGCTGGGAATAGTACTGGGAAAAGGAAGAAAGGTCCACTTGCGGAAAGGGAAAAGTGGGGCTGGGGCAGATCCCATGCAGTCTTGTCTTTGCTGTTGAAGTGTGCTCGCTCTTTTGCGTGAATCACTTAATGTCTTCAGGGGCATTGCCGCTGCGGACGCGTCCTGTTTCCGGTTGGTTTGTATTGGAATTGAAGCGAATCCAGTCAGGGTGAGGTTCAACTCCTTTCGGGTCGAGTTCCGGGTGGTTCCCGAATATTTCCTTGACTTGTTTGATGATTGAATTGGGGATTCGCTCTTTGTTGTTTTGTTCGCACAGGTGTGGCCGGTTGCCTAATGTCTGGATCACGCTGACCAGATTATGGGCTATTTCAAGCTCGGGGTTGATTGCCAATGCCATTTTGATGGACGCAATACACGCCTCCCAATTTGAGCATTCATAGTGTGCGCGAGCTATATTGTAGTAGAGATGTTCATCATTCTCAGCGTATTTCAAGGCGTGGCTGTAGTAAGCGTTGGCTTCGTCGAACAACCTTGATTTGCGAAGGGAAATGCCGAACTCATTGAACAGATGCTGGTTCTTTCCTGAGAACGCGGACTTGACGTTGAGCAGGTCTCCCATCATATCCTTGGCCTTGCTCATATCCTTGAGTTCCAGATAGATTAGGCCAAGATTGAACAGAGCTCGAACATTTTTTTCGTCAAGGCCCAGAGCCTTGTTGAAGCTGCTTTCAGCACTATAAAGCTGGCCTTCTTCGCGATGCAGTTCTCCTTCGTCGAGGAATTCCTCCAATTGTTCCATGGATGGGATGGTGTTTTCTTCGTAAAACTCAATTTCGGGGATGAACTTGTCCATGAGTTGCTTGAGAGAAATCGTCTTTGCTTCTCCTGCGGGAACATGGTGAGAGTTGATTTTGCGAACGGAAAAAAAATCGTCAGGGAGTCCTTCGACAAACCAGTACGTTTTGCTGACATGCTTGCGTGTGGTGGTCCCGGTGCCGATCTTGAGCATCTCCATGGATGAGAATACGCATCTGACAAGGCCCTCGTCGTTTATGGTCGAGCCGAGGGGGCCTTCATCCGTGTCTCGGTCCAGTGCTCCTTTTGCTCTATTCATTGCGGCCTTTTTTTTATTAAACGATGCTGCTGTGTTGGTTATTGGTCATCGTTGAAATCATCGGTGGTTACACTCTCTGGAGGGGGGGCGAGTCTCTCGCCGGATCGTGCGCGACCTCTTTGGGAGTCAAAAACGACTGGCCCTTCGTCCAGGGCGAGTTTGCCTGTTTCAACGGAGAGTATCTGTCGAGCGCGGTTTGCCACTTTGGCTGGGATTGGGGGTTTGTCATAATGGTGCAGAAGTCGTTCGTCGTCAGCCATACTGACGATAAGATGGAACAGGTTGCGGGCAACTTCCAAGCCTGGATTGAGGCGATGAGACATGATTAACCCTTCCAGGCAGCCGTCCCAATTGCCTTCTTCATAATGAGCGCGGGCAAGATTGTAGTAGAGATTCTCGTCGTCTTTTACGAAATCGAGTCCGCGTCGATAGTAGATTGTGGCTTCGGAAAACAAGCCTGCCTTGCGGAGAGAAATGCCGAATTCGTTGAACAGGTGCTGGTTTTTTCCGTCGAAAGCCGCTTTGACCTTTACGAGGTCGGCCAAGAGTTCTCGAGTGCGTTGAAGCTCTTTGCGACTGGCAAAGATAAGTCCGAGCCCGAAGAGTGCGCGGACATTTTTTGCTTCTATGGCGAGGGCTCGCCCGTATTCCATCTCCGCGCTGTAGAGGCGGCCGTCCTCACGGTATTCATCGCCCTGATCAATGATGTCTTCCAATTCTTCCATGGCCGGTAGGATAACGTCTTCATAATAAGTGAGTTGTGGTGTGAATTCATTGACCAACTTTTGCATCGTGATAGTCTCGGCATCACCTGAGGGTACGTTTTTCTTGTTGATTTTACGTGCCTCAAAAAGATCGTGGTCGATCTGCTCGACAAACCAGTAGATGCGGCTCTCGTGCTTGCGAGCGTTGGCCCCCATGCCCATCTTGATGACCTTGTTCGTGGAAAAAGAACAGCGGACCAGATTTCCTTCACCGAAACTCCATTCGGAAGCTGAAGGGGCGTTGATGCCTTCTGGTTCATCGCCTAGATCAAGTGTGTGAAAGTCGTTGCCCATGGTTCACCGCCTGTGTCAAATCACTTGGCTTTATGGAAAACATGTTTTGTTGCAGATAGCGCAGCTTCTTTGCCGTGCGGTTTGCGTCGCCCTCTCTTGCCGCGCCATGTGACATCCAGCGCAAGGTCGAATGGGTATTTTGTGGCAAGCAGCGGGGCAAGGTTGTCATAGGTAAGAGAGACCTCCTCCTGATTGAGGTCGTCAACATCCTCCCATCGA
>Ga0070729_10006774_pt1 | contig 11206 bp, 1 predicted proteins | sample tdDd472_FD_66725 | JGI IMG/M metagenome (GOLD analysis project Ga0070729, IMG submission 66725) | Marine sediment microbial communities from the Atlantic coast under amendment with organic carbon and nitrate - tdDd47.2 | ecosystem: Environmental > Aquatic > Marine > Coastal > Sediment | place...
TGCTCGAAGGCAACGAACCGGTACTATCGGAACTGCCGGTGCAGTATCTGGATTTTGCCGGTTGGCAGAATGAATACCTGAAGGGTCCGGCCATGCAGTCGCAAAGCGACTACTGGCGCCAGCAGCTGCAGGGGCTAACCACCCTGAACCTACCGACCGACCTGCCCCGTCCCGCGGTGCAGTCGTATAAGGGCGACCTGTATGACTTCACCCTGCCCGAAGAACTGCTGAAGAAACTCAAAACTTTCAGTCAACAGATGGGCGTGACGCTGTACATGAGTCTGTTGGCAGGCTTCCAGTCGCTGCTGTACCGCTACACCCAACAAGACGATGTGGTCGTCGGGGCTGCAGTCTCCAACCGCCATTTCAGCTCGCTGGAAAACCTGATCGGGCCATTCGTTAATGCGCTGGTATTGCGCGGTGATGTCAGCGGCAACCCGAGCTTCCGCGAACTGGTGTTGCGCGCCCGCGATACGGCAGCCGATGCGTTTGCCCATCAGGACATCCCGTTTGAAGTGCTGGTCGAACAACTGAAACCGGAACGCGATCGCAGCCGCAGCCCGCTGTTCCAGGTGTTGTTTGTCGTACACCAGTACGATGCCGATGAAGAACTGAGTCTGGCAGGCACTGACTGCAGCGACTATCCGGTGAAACCGGGCACCACGATGTACGACCTGTTCCTGCAGTTGATTGAAATCGACGGCCAGCTGAACGGCTCGATTGAGTACAGCACCGACTTGTTTACCGAGGCGACCGTTGCGCGTCTCGTTACGCACCTCGAAGCATTGCTCGATGCAGCAGTGGCAGACCCCGAAGCAGCAATCATCGATTTGCCCTTGCTGACGGCGGCGGAGCGTCAGGACATCCTGACCCGTCACAACGATACCGCTGAAGACTACCCCCATGACGCAGGCATGCATCAGTTGTTCGAGAACACAGCTGATGCACGGCCGGAAAAAACTGCCGTGGTGTTCGATGGTCATAGCACCAGCTACGGCGAACTGAACGCGCGGGCTAACCGCTTTGCCGGTCACCTGCGCAAACAGGGCATCGGCCCCGGGACCATGGTTGGTGTATACCTTGAGCGCTGCACCGACATGCTGACAGCAACGCTGGGCATCATGAAAACCGGCGCAGCCTATGTGCCACTCGACCCTGCTTTCCCCGACGAACGTATCAGCTTCATGATGAGCGACGCCGAACTGGCCGCCGTCGTCGTTGATACCTCGCAAGCGGTAACACTGCCCGAAACTGACGCAAGCATTATTGATCTTGCCGGCATCGATTTGAATGCCGGGCCTGCCGAGCCTGTAAACGGGTTTACTGACGCCGCTTCGCTTGCCTACATGATTTACACCTCAGGCTCGACCGGTCTGCCGAAAGGCGTACAACTGCCGCACCGCGCTGTCGTTAACTTCCTCTACACGATGAAGCACCGTCCGGGCATGCGGCCCGATGACGTCATGGTGGCGGTCACTACCCTGTCGTTTGATATTGCTGTACTGGAACTGTTTTTACCGTTGCTCGCAGGCGGCACAGTCGTTATCGCCAGCCGTGAAGAAAGCGCCGACGGCGAGCGCCTGAGCAATCTGATCAGCACCAGCAAAGCGACCATCATGCAGGCCACACCTGCGACGTGGCGCGTGCTGCTAAACGATAACTGGGATGGCGAAGCGCAACGTGGCGGCATGAAAGTGCTTTGCGGCGGCGAAGCCCTGCCCCGCAGTCTGGCGGACCGCATACTCGCTACCGGTGTTGAACTGTGGAACATGTACGGGCCGACCGAAACCACAATCTGGTCTTCGGTGAGCAAGGTGTCTGCATCGGGGCCGGTCACTATCGGCAAGCCGATCGGCAACACCCAGATGTACATCCTCGACGACACGTTGAACCCGGTACCGAATGGCGTGCCCGGAGAGCTGTGCATCGGCGGCGACGGACTGGCTATCGGTTACTTCAAGCGCGACGAACTGACCGCAGAAAAATTCATCAGCAATCCGTTCGGCCCCGGCCGGATATACAAAACCGGTGACCTTGCCCGCTATCTGCCCGAAGGCGACATCGAATGCTTAGGCCGCAATGATCATCAGGTGAAAATTCGTGGCTACCGGATGGAACTCGGCGAGATCGAAACGGCACTCACCGCACACAGCGCGGTCAAGGATTCGGTCGTTACCGCCCACGAGTACCGCGAGGGCGACACGCGTCTGGTGGCCTATGTCGTTACAGACGAAGACGGCATCAGCGACGAGCAGATCGAACGTTGGAAAGGCGAACACCTCGACCAGTGGAAAGATCTGTGGGAAGGCGCGTACGTCGATGGCGGTGAAGTACTTGACCCCCGCTTCAATATTTCCGGCTGGAACAGCAGCTTCAGCGGCGAACCTATACCCGCGGAAGAAATGCGTGCTTGGGTCGACAGCACCGTTGAGCGCATCAACGAACTGGCGCCTAAGAAAGTGCTCGAGATCGGCGCCGGCACCGGCTTGTTTGTCTCGCGTGTTGCTCCCGCGTGCGAAGAGTATGTCGCCACTGACTTTTCTCCGGCATCCATCAACGCAATTGATGATCTCGCCAAGCGCTTTGACGACCTCAGCCACGTCGAAACACTGCAAACCGCGGCCGACGAACTCGAAGGCCTGCAAGGCAGACAGTTCGACACTGTCATTATCAACTCGGTCGTGCAGTACTTCCCCGATGCAGATTATCTGCACCGGGTTTTAAGCAAAGTCAGCGAGCTCGTTACCGATGGCGGTAACATTTTTATCGGCGACGTCCGCAATCTGACGCTGCTGGAAAGCTTTCACACCTCGGTACAAATGGCACATGCGGCCGCCGGCGATGAAGAACTGTCTTTAGAGCAACTCGGACAACGGGTGCGGCAGCGGGTTGAGCAGGAAGAAGAGCTGCTGCTGAATGCGGGCTTCTTCAGCAACCTGACCGGCAGCATCCCGCGCGTCAGCAACGTCAGCTTGCAGATAAAAGACGGTGAGCACTACAACGAACTCACTGCGTTCCGGTATGACGTTGTGCTGCAACTGGGTGGCCAGCGTCAGCAGGCCTTGCCGGAACAGATTGACTGGCAGATCGCCAACCTGTCTCTCGACGGGCTGCCCGCAGTACTGGAACAAGCCGCGGCTGATGGTGTGCTTATCACCAACATCCCCGACGCACGCCTCGCACGTGAAACACTGCTCACCGGTTTGATCGCCGGCGATCCGCAGCTACCGGTAGCGACTGCGTGCGGTCAGTTGGCGAATGCACGCGACGGTGTCGTACCCGCCGTGTTTTTCGACGCGATCAAAACGCACGGCTATCGACTGGAAACCATCGCGACCACACCCGGTTACTTCAACGCGTGGATTGTTGCCGAAGACCGCAGTGAAGACCGCGGTGAAGACCTCTGTGAAGGCCTCGGTGAAGGATTAACGGCGTGTCTCAACAGCACCGAAACGGCCAACGACCCGATGGCGGGTCGACTGCAGCGCAGCCTGATCCCCGAATTACGCGACAGCCTGAAAGCCGGCCTGCCCGAATACATGGTGCCGGGCGTGTACTCGATTCTCGAAGCCTTTCCGCTCACACCCAACGGCAAAATCGACCGCAACGCTCTACCGGTGCCGCAAAGCCAGATCACGCAAACCTACGTACCTCCCGAGAGCGATACCGAGAAAACACTGGCAGCAATCTGGGAAGACATTCTCTCCACCGGTCAGGTCGGCATCGACGACGACTTCTTCGACTTAGGCGGTCACTCGTTGCTGGCTACGCAATTGATTTCGAGAATCCGTGACGGCCTGGGCGTCAGCCTGCCGCTGAACGCCCTGTTTGAAACACCGACTGTGCGCGGTCTGGCACAGGCTGTCGGCACAATGCGCTGGGCACTGAACGAAGAACCCGAGTTCGGTGACGATTCCGACCTCGAGGAGATCGAACTGTGAGCGCACTCGATCTCATCAACCGGCTCAAGACCCGGGGCATCGCCCTGAAAGTGGTCGACGGCCGCCTGAAACTGAAAGCGGAAAAGGGCGCGCTGACAGAAGAGTTAAAAGCTGAAATTCTGGCCGCCAAGCAGGACATCGTCGCACTGCTCAGCGCCGGCGAGGCCGAAGATAACCGCCCGCCGTTAACCGCCACAGATCGCAACGTTGACCTGCCCTGCTCGTTCGCCCAACAACGGCTGTGGTTCCTCGATGCCATGGAACCCGGCACACCGCTATACAACATGCCGTTTGCCAGTCGCATTGAAGGCAAGGTAGATACCGACAAACTCGCAGCCGCACTGCAGGCTATGGCCGGACGGCACGAGACGCTGCGCACCCGCTTCGAGGCGGTCAACGGCAAACCGGTGCAGCGCATCGACACGAGCTGCAACCTTGGCCTCGACGTTGTCGATTTACGCGACACACCGGCTCAACTCGACGACAAGGTACGCGAGTTTGCAGCCACCTCGTTTGATTTGAACAAGGCGCCGCTGTTGCGGGCAGGGTTGATCCAAACAGGTGACGAACAGTCTGTACTAATGCTCGTGTTCCACCACATCATCGCCGACCTGTGGTCGATTGATGTATTCCTCAAGGAACTCTCTGCCCTGTATAGCGCCGATGTATCGGGCACTGCTGCAGCACTGCCACCGCTGCAAATCCAGTACGCCGACTACGCGGTCTGGCAACGCGAGCTGCTGAGCGGCAGCCGCCTGTCGCATCATCTGCAATTCTGGTCGCACCGCTTAACCGGCGCGCCCGAGGTTCTCGAGTTACCGAAGGATAAACCGCGCCCCCCTGAACCAAGCTTCAAGGGTAAATACATTGAGCAGGTACTGAGCCCTGACTTAAGCAGGCAGCTCAAAGCACTGGCGCGTGAACACAACTGTACGCCGTTCATGTTGATGCTCGCAGCCTTCAATGTACTGCTTGCCCGCTACTCCGGTGAACACGACATCGTGGTCGGCACACCGATGTCGGGGCGCAACCAGCAGGCGCTCGAAAAACTGGTCGGCTTTTTCATGAACACTCTGGTGGTTCGCACCGAACTGCAGCCCGACCAACCGTTTTCCACACTGCTGAAAAACGTCCGCAACGAAACACTGGCTATCCGTGCTCACGAAGACCTGCCGTTTGAGCGACTGGTTGAGGAGCTGCAACCGGAACGTGATATGAGCGTTACGCCGGTGTTTCAGGTGCTGTTTGTCTGGCAGGAAGACGCCGATCGCCGCATTGAGTTGCCGGGTCTGCAAATCGCCCCTGCAGAAATCGTCGGTCACGACTCCTCCAAGTTTGACCTGAGCCTGTTTGTCGCCGACAAGGGCGACCACTACACCGCCGGCTTTGAGTTCGCCACAGATCTGTTTGACGACGCCAGCATTGAACGCATGCTGGCGCACCTGACAACGTTACTGCATGCCATTGCTGCCAATCCGGCAACACCGCTAAAACAATTGCAGTTGTTAGAACCGGACGAGCGCCACAAACTCGTTAGCGAATTGAGCGGCAGTAGCGCCGACTACCAGCCGCTTGCCGTGCATCAATTAATAGAACAGCAAGTGGAGCGCACGCCCGACGCTATTGCACTCGAAGCATTCGGACACAGCTACAGCTACAGAGAACTCAACGACCAGGCTAATCGTCTGGCCCAACACATGATCGGCGCCGGACTACCAACAGGCGCAGCCGTTGCCGTTTGCGGGCAGCGCAGTGCCGCGACCGTGATTGCGGCACTGGCGGCAATCAAAGCCGGCGGCAACTATGTGCCACTGGATCCGGCCTACCCGCCGGAACGTCTTGGCTACATGCTCGAAGACTGTATGCCGGCATGGCTACTTACTGACAACGATGCACTGAACGTACCGGCGAACACTCAGGTACTGCGAATCGACAGCTACAATTTCGCCGACGGGCTGATGAGCAACCCCGATATCGGGCTCAGTGCCGACGCGCCGCTGTACACAATTTACACCTCGGGTTCGACCGGGCTGCCGAAAGGTGTCGCGCTACCACAGAGCACCATCAGCAATCTGGGCCAGTGGCAGGCTGCATCCGCACGACTCGGTCGGGCCGCACGCACGCTGCAGTTCGCACCGGCCAGCTTTGACGTCAGCGTGCAGGAGCTATTCACAACCTGGATGGCAGGCGGCACGCTGGTGTTAGTCGACAGCGATACCCGCAGAGATATTAAAGCTTTGGCGCGCTATATCAGCGAGCAGGCAATTGAACGACTTTATCTGCCGTTTGCAGCGCTGCGCCCGTTGGCCGAAGCCGCCATCGAAGACAAGCTGCCATTGCAGCTGCAGGATGTGATTTCCGCAGGCGAGCAGTTACAGATCACGCCCGCCATTCGCGCCTTGTTCAAAAGCCTGCCCGATTGCCGTCTGCACAACCAATACGGTCCGTCGGAGTCGCACGTGGTGACGGCACTGACGCTGGACGCCGACACCGATAGCTGGCCGTTGCTGCCTTCCATCGGCGATGCCGTACCGAACTGCCGGGTCTATGTGCTCGACAGTGAACACCAGCCGGTGCCACTGGGTGCAGTTGGCGAGTTAGCGCTGGGCGGCAGCCAGATTGCGCTCGGCTACCTGAACAAACCGGACCTGACTGCGGCAAAATTCATAGACGACCACCTAAGCGGCAATGGCATGCTGTATCTGACCGGCGACCAGGTGCGATTCAAGACCGGCGGCGAACTGGAGTTCATCGGGCGTATCGATGATCAGGTCAAGTTCCGCGGCTTCCGGATTGAGCCCGGCGAAATCGCCGCCCGCCTCAGTGAACACCCGGACGTGCAACAGGCTGTGGTCATGCTGCGCGAAGACATGCCGGGCATTCAGCAATTGGTCGCTTATGTGATTGGCCCCGACAGCGAAGAACTTCGCAACACGCTGCGCGAACGTTTGAAGAACGGCCTGCCCGATTACATGGTGCCGTCGGCAATAGTTTGTCTGGACGAGTTTCCGCTAACGCCGAGCGGCAAAGTGAACCAGCGAGGCTTGCCTGCGCCGGACAACAGTGACCTTGCCGGCGAGCGTTACGTAGCACCGACCAATGACACCGAGACCGCACTCTGTGCAGTCTGGTCTGCCGTACTTGGCATCGAACAGACCGGCATCGAAGACGACTTTTTTGCGTTAGGCGGGCATTCATTGCTCGCCACGCAGCTGCTGTCGCGAATACGCGATGAACTGCAGATTGAATTACCACTGAAGTATTTATTCCGCCATCCGACACCCGCTGAACTTGCACGAATGATCGTCACCCTGAAGGCGGCGAGCGGCGTGGCGGAACCGGTTGATGACGAACTCGAAGAGTTCAGTTTGTAAATTGAAGGAGCAACGAGCCGGCGGAGGAAGCCACCGGTCCTGCAACAGATGACTGCGTTAGAGATCATCGCCCTGCTGACTGAGAAAGGGGTCAGATTGTCCGTTGCTGACGGACAACTGAAAGTGAGTGCACCGAAAGGCGCGCTCACCGAAGACCTGCGTGCGCTGCTCGTCGAAAACAAGGCCGAGATCCTTGCCTTGCTTAGCACTACCGCCGTAGCCGCCGATGAGGGCATCACGCAGGCGGACCGGAGCCAACCGCTGCCGCTGTCGTTCAGTCAGCAGCGCCTGTGGTTCCTGAACGAATTCGAACCTGACAGTGCGCTCTACAACATTCCCTCCGCAATATTGCTGGACGGTACTCTCGACATCAGCGCCCTGCAGCAGGCGTTCGACGAACTTATTGCCCGCCATGAAAGCCTGCGCACCACGTTTACAGAGCAGGATGATGCGCCGGTGCAGACAATCGCCGCAACACTGTCGGTGCCGGTAGAAATACATCAGGCCGTTGATCCGGCAACACTCGGCAAAGAACTGACACGGTTAAGCCAGACACCGTTTGACCTGACGCATGGCCCGCTCCTGCGGCTGCACGTAATTCCGACCGCCGAAAACCGGCAGGCATTGCTGGTGGTTATTCATCACATCATTGCCGACGGCTGGGCAATGGGCGTGTTCATGCAGGAACTCGCAGCGCTCTATGATGCCGCTGTTACCGGCAACCCGGCGGCCCTGCCTGACCTTACCGCCCAGTTAGCCGACTATGCAGCCTGGCAGCACGAACACATGCAGGGCGACAAACTGCAGGCAGAACTCGATTACTGGAACAAAGCGCTCGCCGGAGCGCCTCTGGTTCTGGAGTTACCAACCGACCGTCCGCGCCCTGCCAGCCCCGACTACTCCGGCGACTGGTTAACGCACAGCATATCCGCCGGGACCCGCGCAGGGCTGGAACGGGTTGCACAAGAACACGGAGCAACGCTGTACATGGTGTTGCTGGCAGCGTTCGATGTCTTACTAAGCCGCCACAGTGGCAGCGACGAATTGCTGGTCGGCAGTCCCGTTGCCGGCCGCAGCCGCAGTGAGTTCGAACAGTTGATCGGTTCACTGATCAATACCGTTGCGCTACGTGCAGACCTGTCGGCCAACCCGCAGTTCGACCGCTTTTTGGAAACCACACGCGATACAGTGCTCAGCGCATTTGAGCATCAGGAACTGCCATTTGAAAAACTGGTGGAAGAGCTGCAGCCCGACCGTAACCTGAGTCATTCGCCGGTTTACCAGGTGCTGTTTAACCTGCAGAACCGCAGTCAGGAGGTAACCGACTTTAGCGGGCTCAGCGCAGAAGCGCTCATTACTGAAACCGGCACTGCCAAACTGGACCTGCATCTGTTGATCGAGGAGACAACAGACGGACTCAACTGCTGGTTCGAGTACGCCACCGAACTGTTCGACCGGACAACAATCGAGCGGATGGCACAACACTACGAAGCCATTCTCCGGGCGATCGCGGCCGACTGCACGCAAGCGGTCAACGCGATTTCGATACTGGAAGACTCCGAGCGCGACCTGATCCTGAACGACTGGAACAATACCGCACGGGATTACCCCGCGGATGTCACGCTGGTCGATCTGTTTGAAGCCCAGGTAGCGCGCACGCCGGATGCTGTTGCTATCGGGTTCGGGCAGCAGCAAGTCAGTTACGCCGAACTTAACGGCCGTGCCAATAAACTGGCTCATGAACTGATCAGTTACGGGGTCGATACCGGCGCTGTTGTCGGTGTCTTCATGGAACGCTCGGTTGAGATGGTCGTGGCGCTCTACGGGATCCAGAAAGCCGGGGCCGCATATGTACCGCTCGACCCGGAGTATCCGCCGCAGCGTCTCGCCAATATGCTGGAAGACTCCGGCACCGGCATCGTACTGACGCAAGCCGCTATCAATGCAGAACTGCCCGGCTATACCGGCAGTTTAATAACACTCGACAGCGACGGACTGAGCGGCAACGACTTCCCTGAGGAGAAGCCGGACCGCAGCCCGCAAGCGGACGATCTGGCCTACGTCATCTTTACCTCCGGCTCTACCGGCCGGCCCAAAGGTGTCATGAACGAACACCGCGGCATCGTTAACCGGCTGCTGTGGATGCAGGACGAGTATCAGCTCACCGCCAACGACACCGTCCTGCAGAAAACCGCGTTCAGTTTCGACGTATCGGTATGGGAGTTTTTCTGGCCGCTGATGACCGGTGCGCGTCTGGTCATGGCACGCCCCGGCGGTCACAAAGACCCGGGCTACCTGATTGACACCATCAACAGCTTCGGCGTCACAACGATGCACTTTGTACCGTCGATGCTGCAGGCGTTCCTGCTGGAAGCCGTTGCCGGTGAACCGAACTGCCCGTCGCTACGTCAGGTGATGTGCAGTGGTGAAGCCCTGCCATGGGACACCACTCAGGATTTCTACGCGCGCTTTAACGCCGAACTTCACAACCTGTACGGACCGACCGAAGCAGCCATCGACGTAACCTACTGGCATTGTCCGAAGGAAAGCCCGGTCAGGCGTGTACCGATCGGCCGGCCGGTAGCCAATACGCAAATCTACATTGCCGACAAAGGTGGCCAGCTCGCACCGGCGGGAATTCCCGGCGAATTACTGATCGGCGGCATACAGGTTGCCCGCGGTTATATTAATCGCGAGGAATTAACGGCCGAGCGGTTTATCAGCGACCCGTATACCGACAAACCCGGAGCACGCGCCTACCGCACCGGTGACCTCGCCCGCTTCCTGCCGGACGGTAGCGTCGAATACCTCGGCAGAATGGATGCGCAAATCAAGCTGCGCGGCTTCCGTATTGAACTGGGTGAGATCGATGCAGCACTGGCCGATCTTGAGGCTGTCGAGTTCAGCACCACCATCGTGCATACCGCCGTCAACGGCAGCGAACAACTTGTCAGTTACATCGTCAGTCAACTGGAGAGTGTCGATACCAGCTCGCTACGCGATCAACTCGCATCAGCGCTGCCGGATTACATGGTGCCCGCTGCCATCATGCAAATCGATGCGCTGCCACTAACACCCAACGGCAAGCTTGACCGTAAAGCCCTGCCGGCGCCGGATTGGAGCGACCTCGATGCCTATGTCGCGCCCCGCACGCAAACCGAGCACCTCCTGGCCGATATCTGGAGCGAAGTTCTCGGTATCGACAAGGTAGGCGTTAACAGTGATTTCTTTGCCTTAGGCGGCCACTCCCTGCTTGCAACCCGTCTGGTTACCCGCATCCGGGCCTCCTTTAATTGCAGGCTCAGCCTGAAGCAGGTTTTTGAAGCGCCGCGTATCGCTGCGCTGGCAAAACTTCTGGATACCAGCACCGAAGATACATCGGCACCGGCAGCGATTCAGAGGGTAGACCGCGATGCCGACCTGCCACTGACTGCCGCCCAACGTCGCCTGTGGTTCCTGCACAAACTGCTGGGTGACAGCTCGTTGTATAACATCCCGTGGGCCATCCGCCTGCAAGGGCCTCTGGATACCGACGCACTGCAAACTGCCCTGCAAGCTATCGTGCAGAGGCATGAATCACTGCGCACCGGCTTCCGTGAAGACCAGGGGCAACCGGTGCAGTTCATAAACGATGATGCACAGCTCACGCTGATCAGACACAGCAGCAACGCTAGCGACAAAACAAAGTTGCAGAACCTGTTACTGGAATTGTCACAACAAGCGTTCGAACTTGATGCCGCACCGTTGATTCGTGCACATCTCATTACTGGTGGTGACAACGAGCACGTTCTATTGCTGGTTATTCACCACATCATCGCCGACGGCTGGTCCCTGAACGTACTGTTTAACGATTTAAGCGCCGCGTACTCTGCGGGCGTTAATGGCGAGTCG
>Ga0070729_10006775_pt1 | contig 11205 bp, 8 predicted proteins | sample tdDd472_FD_66725 | JGI IMG/M metagenome (GOLD analysis project Ga0070729, IMG submission 66725) | Marine sediment microbial communities from the Atlantic coast under amendment with organic carbon and nitrate - tdDd47.2 | ecosystem: Environmental > Aquatic > Marine > Coastal > Sediment | place...
CGGGAGATAACGATTATATATGGCAAGGAATCCGTTTGGAGAGACAAATGCACCCCCTGCAATTGAGTTAATAACTATTGCAATAATAGCGTGAACCAATACGATGATTGTACCAAGAACCATTCCCTGTAATAATGAGGGACCTGACTGGTTTGTGAAAAACTTACCTTTAATTATTGCATCAATACCTTCAAGTTTTTCACGCCAGATTTCCCGTGAGAATGATTCCCCTACAGCCCAACCAGCAAACACGAGTAATGCAAGAAGTACATACACGAGAAAAACTGATGAAATAAGCACAACAACTTTTTTGGTGAGGATATCGGTCCCTGTCCCGATACCCTCGCCGATAGAGGGCCAACTGTTGATTACACCAATCACGGCTACAATGTAAAATGCGATTAGCAGAACTTTACCCGTACTTAGCCATATTTCACCGGCATGATACTTTTTGATAAAAACAAATATCGCGAACTGAACAAGGAAAAAGACAAAGATAAAAGATGAAGTACCAAATAGTGTCTGTAATGCTCTGTTGTCATCAAGCGAGTTTGGAGGTATCTCAAAAAATAACTGGAATCGACCCGGTTCATTCCCTTGTAAACCGGCTCGGAGTTTTAATTTCCCGGCAGGTTCGGAAATTTCCTTTTCCCATTCAAACTGGTAGTCAAAACGATTTCCAAAATTATCTTCCTTAACTTTTACTTTGGTAAAATCGCCGAGATTAATTGAAGTATTGTAGTTTATAAACTCTTTGATTTTTTCTTCTGCCAGTAACTGATTAACAGAGGGGATAGTCATCGTATCCGGTATTTCCCTGTTAAATGAAGATATCCTTCCATCGTGTGATATGGTAATAAGATAGGTTACCTGCGGAGTACCCGGAGGTAAATTCTGGTGAAAAAATATTCTCCATCCGTGCAGAGGAATAACATTATCTTCCACAGCGTTCGAGTATGCTTCATTCCCCCCTGACTTGATGATATAGCCGGCAATCTCATTGTTTGCATTTACTGTTGCTTCATAGGTATAAGCAGAAAGATCATAGTTTAATCTCTCGAGAAAATCATGGGCAGTCTTTACCGCATCTTCCCTGGTCAATTCCATTTTTAATGATGAAAATGGGGTGCGGTTGTATAAAAACACCAGCAGCACTATTGCTGTTAAAAGGGCAGCTAGCCAATATCCGTTTTTCTCGTACTTGTTACGCATCTGCATCTCGACAATTTAAAGACTCTTTGTATCTTATGACGAATGAAAATCGTTAAGGTTTAATATTACAAAAGCTGGATCACAAAAAAACATTAAAATTCTATTTCCAAACCGGCTGCAGGTTGAGAACGTAAATAAAGTATTTTCAATTTTGCAGGAAAGTAAGCGACTGCAACTAATAATAGTAACCAATCGAAAAATAGAAAAATACAGGTCCCCACACGGCGACACTTTCGGGGAGTGTTTTTTTGATCAAGAAACTTCTTCCAACGGAAAATTCTGCCGGACCGATGGGTGTGTCGAATGCGAGAGAGGCACCGATGCCATGCCTTAAATCTTTAAATCTAATCTCTTCTTTGTTAGCCCAAATGGAGCCTAGATCGTAACGGATTTTAACATAGCTTTCAAAAAATAACTTATGTGGAATGTCGAAACGATATTCTAAAGATGCAAGAAATATTTGCCTTCCCCTGAATTCATCTTCTCTCAAGCCATAAAAACTTTTCTGTCCCCCAAGTGAAAATTGTTGAAGCAGAGGGAGTGTTTCATCTGCGAACCCAATAACAAAGCGGGGCTTAATATTATGGTAGTCATTAAGCTGGAAAAAGTTTGAATAGTCAAAATAGAATTTTGCATAGACAAAATCGCCGCCAAGAAAGGGCTGGGCAGTTTCGTAATAGCTCTTTACGAGAAAACCATTACGAGGGAACGGGTATTCATCCTGCGAATCTATAGTAAGACTTAATTTCAGGGCAGTGAGATTCCCTTTATAGGGATCACCGGTAAAATCGGTTTTATTCTTAACTTCATCCCGCTCGAATCTTCCTTCGGCGATCATGTTGCCAAATCTGCCTACCTGGGTACCAAGTGCGCCGGAAAGACCGTAAGTAATTTGCCGGTATTCACCGGCTTTGCTTCGTTTAAATCGGCTCTCACTTGAAGTCTCAACGTCTTTATAGAGGTTCACATCCTGAAAAGAATAATAGCCTTTAAGCTTGTAAGTCAGGTAGGTATTAAATATCCTGTTAGCCTTATGTTCAATTGAATACAATCGGGTTCGGCTCCCGGCTGATAAAGTTGCACCAAGTTCGGTAGCGGTGCCAAAAAGATTTTCTTCCCTTACATCAACCAGTATCTGAGTTAAATTTTCATTATCCAGTCTAAAACCAAATCTTACCAATGAAGTGATTTTTTCCTGGACCATTAGGTTTATATCGTAAAGATGGCCATCTCGTGAAATTTCTAATTCAATATTTTTGAAGAGGTTTGTGCTTCGTAAATTAACAAGTGCACTATTTATTTTTTCAATATTTAAAGGTTCGCCTGAATTTATTTTAAAATCACGGGCAATTACAGGTAAGTTTGTTTTTTCGTTTCCCGAAACAGTAATTTTCCCAACGATTCCTTCATTGAAATTTATTGTTAGTTCGCCTGTTTTTTCATTAAAACTTATTCTATCCGGTGCAGCTAATGAAAACCCCTTGTTCCTATATATTTTTACAAGATTTAATACTTTATCATAAATCCTGTTACCATTGTATGGCTCACCCAGTAGATCGCTGAAAAGTTCTTTTACCTCAGATTTATCAATCGCATAAAAGCCGGAAAAAGTAAATAATTTAATATCGGGATTTTGCTTGTAGATAATTTTAACTTCCGTGGCAAACCCTGATTTGGTTATTTCCGCACTAATATCCTTTAAACTGCCTTCCTTGAAAATATCATACAATTTATAAGCTATATCATAGTTACTTACAGTATCGGAAAAAGAATACATTGATTCGAAGTAAGAGAGAATATCGTTATCATCACATGTAAATCTAACATTTACATATTTTTTTTCGGGCGAATTGTATTTTTTTATAAACTGTTGTTTAAGAAGTTTTTGAATGGCTTCAATTTTAACTTCAGTTGCCTCATAACCGTCTTCAATAAATCTTTCCGCAAAAGCGAAATCGTTATTTGAAGATTCCCCCAGTTCTGGTATTATCGTGACATCTGCGTTTTTTAATTGCTGCTCATTCAATATCTGCATGGGAATACTTACAAGCTGGTCAGCAATATTCCACGGGTATTTTAATGCTTGTGCATCATGCAGAGGACTTGTGGCATTGGAAGCTATTATTAAATCGGAACCAATTTCTTCAGCTACTGAAACAGGAACATTAGCCACGAGGCCACCATCTACAAGCAGCATGCTATCCACGGTAACCGGGTCAAGCAGTAATGAAACTGATGAACTTGCCCGCATTGCAGTTGAAAGCGGACCTCTGTCAAGAATTACCATCTTGCCTGTAACAAAGTTTGTACATACTGCTTTAAAGTTATATTTCAAACGCGAGAAATCTTTATCGGATTTAATAGGGGAGTTTAATGACAACAATGTGAGAAAGTTTGAAATACGAATACCGCTATTAATCGCGGTTGGCAAGGCAGGGCGCAGGCCATCAAGACGCAAAGTTAAAAATGCTTTATCTCTAACGGCTTTTTGTTCAATAAATAAATCATTCCGGTCAGATTCCGCCTCGAAAATTAATTCTTCCCATGGAGTTTTTCGAATAATCGAGTCGAGTTCGGATATCGAATATCCCGCGGAAGCCAGCCCTCCAACAATACTACCCATGCTTGTGCCAATGATATTTTTTATAGGGATATCGTTTTTAATTAGTGCTTTAAGCACCCCAATCTGGGAGAGCCCCCTTGCACCGCCGCCGCTTAAAACAAGCGAAACCTCGGGTTCCTCTGTTACAAAATGTGATTGAATTCCAAAAGGGAGTGTTGTTTCTTTAAAAGTAAGCCGGACAGAATCAGTATTCTGTCCGGATAGTAGAATGGTATATACCAAAAATATTACAAAGGCTTTCATAAGTCACCCGCGTACGCCTATTATTTACGTTTTTTGCGGGAGTTTTGCGAACTTTTATGCGCATTTGATTGTGCTTCAGCCTGTTCCATCAGCCGGGTCATAAAACCTTTTTTCCTGTTTTTGGGATCAATCGGAATAAGTTCGGAATCTTTTTTCGAGTTATTTATCATCCACTGCTGGATAATTGAAAGCAAGTTGAACATGAAATAATAAAGATTCAATCCCGAGGAGAAGCCCATGAACAAGAAGGTGAAGAAAAATGGCATAATATAAACCATAGCCTTCTGGCTATCATCTTTTATACTCATTTTCTGCTGGAAAAACATTGTAATACCTAACAATAAAGCTAAACCGCTTACCGCACTAACACCAAACCCCGGTATTGTGAAAGGTAAGTGATAAATTACATCAGGGGCAGCAAGGTTATTTATCCATAACAAAAACGGTTCATTACGGATTGCTATTGTAACATTAAACAAACTGAAAAGGGCGATCAATATCGGCATCTGCAGCAGCATTGGCATACAGCCCCCAAGCGGACTCACCCCGTATTTGGAGTAAAGCGCCATTGTCTCCTTCTGGATACGCGACGCGTCATCGCCGTATTGCTCCTTGATTTCTTTAATTTTTGGTTGGAGTAACTGTACCCGCTTCATTGATTTGTAACTTTGCTTTGTCAACGGGTAAAGAACGATTTTAATAAAAATTGAAAATACTATAATTACCCAACCATAATTAGGAATAAACATGTGTAAAAATTTAAAAAACGGGAGGAGGATATATTCGGAGATCGGGCGAATAAGAAATTTTAGCCCCATGAAACTTCCGAAATCATACAGTTTTTCAAAACTTTCGTTGTAGTCGTTAAGAGTATTATACTCCATAGGACCAACAAAAAGGTCAAATGAGTTTTTTTGCATTGAGGTGTTTTTCAATGGTATACCAAGCGAGGCATAATAATACTCTCTATCTCCAAGTTTTTTATCTTTTACGTGTTCACCTTCTACATAGGCAGACCAGTCACTGTTTGGATTTTTCGGAGCGAGAATCATAGCAAAATATTTATTTCTAACGGCGATCCAGTCAATCTTTCCGTTCATCTCTTTCTTGGCTATTTCATCAGGTGAAGTAGCATCAATCACAACTTGTTCTTCCCCGGTGTAAACACTGGCGCTTGAGTGGTTTGCCTCGTCAACAGAATTTTTTTCAAGGAAGTTAAGTCCGTTTTCCCAGGCAAGATCATAATTCACGCCGGAGATAATCTGGTTCATGTTTACAAGTTCAATATCGAGTCGTGAGAGATAATCAGAACCCTGGAAGGTAAAAACTTTTTTAACGGCTCTGTTTTCACCAAAATCGAGACTGAACGCGATAGTGAGAGAATCGTCACCCGATACTTTATAATAATAACCATCCGAACCGGTATCAAACAATAGGTTCTTGGTATTTATTTTTTGTCCGTTTTTAGTAACAAAAATAACATTCAGGTCACCCCCTTCTTTTTGGGTGTTGATTAACTGAACATCACGTTTATAAAACGGAGCATCTTCCGGGAGTTCACTATTATACCAGGTTTTATGTTCTTTAAGAAAATATCTTCTAAGACGGGCACCTTTGGTTGTAAACTCGATACGGGCAAGATCGGTTTCCACGGTAATAATTTTTTCTTTTTTAGCAGCTTGCCCGGGTGTCACAGAATCTATAATCGCGGGAGCATCCTCAACTTGTTCTTTTGCCGCTTCCTTAACTTCTTCAACAGGTTTTTCCTCCTGTATAAAAGTAGAATCAGGGTTTGGGGGGAGTTGAGCCGGTGGTTCCGGAGAGTTAAAATAAAGCCAAACAACGAGAATGATACCAATTAGGATAAAAGCAAACGTCTGTTGTTTTTCCATTATGCAATTCCAATCTAAGTTAACACTAAAAACCTTTCGAAGTTAAACGAAAGGTTTAGCAAAATATTACATCAAAATTCTTCAGAAACCTTAAGTAAAACAAGTTTAACATCATTAACAAGGTCTCCAAAAAAGATTTTTTTATGTTTTTTTTGATTTAAGTAACCGGGAGAAAAGACTATCAATGCAGATTTTCCCGAGGAAGCAGCTTTCTCGATGATATCAGTTTTATTCAGCCGGTATGCCTCCCTCAAAACCCTTTTTACCCTGTTGCGCCAAACTGCGTTCCCTGCTCTTTTAGAAACGGCGAAAGCAACCTTAACGCTGCAGGATGGGTCTTTTGTGAGCAAATAAATAGCCCTTATTCTTTTTGAAGGAACAAAAAAGACCTTACCGGCAGAAAAAACTTTTTCAATTTCTTTTGATTGTTTGATTCTTTCCTGTTGCGAAAGACCAAATTTTTTCAAATTCTATTCGTCACTAACTGTTAATTTTTTTCTTCCTTTTGCTCTTCTGCGCGCTAACACTTTTCTTCCGTTCTTCGAAGCCATTCTTGCACGAAAACCGTGTTTATTCTTTCTTTTCCTAACACTGGGTTGAAATGTACGTTTCATTCCGCTCTATCCTTGTCTTATTTATCATTTTTTTGCAAAGAACCAAAATTTAAAGAATTAATTAACGATTTACAATTATTTTTTAACTATTAATTGCTACATAGTATCAAATTGTTTAGGAAGTTCGATCGAAAATTCTGTACCGTTACCCGGATTACTTTTAATTCCAATCTTACCGCCACCTATTGTAAGTAGTTCCCTCGTAAGGAGAAGTCCAAATCCGGAACCCTTTTCGCCACCCGTGCCATCCTTTGATTCTATACTCTCCATCGTAAAAAGGTGTTCAATTTGTTCTTTACTCATTCCTATCCCGGTATCTTTTACAAAAAGGATAACTTTTTTCCCTTTGTTTTCTGACCAAAGCGAAATTGTACCACCACTTTCAGTAAATTTTAATGAATTGGAAATTAAGTTTCTCAAGGATGTGTTCAATATTTTTTCATCAAAATAAATTTCTATCCCCTTATCCACACGGTTGATAAGTTTCACTTCTTTTTGTAATGCTGCCGGCTTGAATAAATCAATAGCAGTGGCGCATTCTACACGAAGATTTAATATATCTGGATTATTCTCGATCCTGCCCGCTTGAATTTTCGACCATTCAAGCAGACTTTCCAGTAGTTTATATATTTTTTTTGCGGTTCTGTCAAGGGAGCGATAAATGCGGATCGTTTCCTGCTGGTCTAAAGTTTCCCCCTCGTTAACAAGTATTTTTGTATAACCCAGAAATGCTGAAAAGGGTGATTTAATATCGTGTGCAATGAGAGAGAAAAAACGTTCTTTGCCCTGACTTGTTTTCAGAAGTTGTTTCTCAGCCTCTATACGGCGGATATTTAATTTATATATTGTTTCCGAGGCAAGAACGGTTGAAAAAAATACTGCAATAATAGTCTCCAGCGCCTTGATAAAATCCACGCTCACATGATATGCATTAAAAATAGCTGCCGCGGCGAGATACAATGAAAGAATTAGATATACTCTTATTCTGAAATATAAAACCGATATAATAATTGGAACGGTGTATAGAATAAGTAACTCATCTGCTTCTTTCACCTGAATTATAAAAAAGCTGGAAAGTGCCACCAGGAAAATAAACCCCGCAATATATAGCTGCTTAAACATTCTGATATTTGAGATCATAACTATCTCTTCTTATAGTTTGAAACCGCAAAATTTGCAGTACGCGGCATCTTTATCATGCCCTTCAGAGCCGCAATTGGGGCATGATTGCGTTGATACTTCAGTTTCTTTTAATTTTGAAAATTCAACAGTCACAATCCCTGTTGGAACTGCAATAATCCCGTATCCCAAGATCATTAGCACCGATGCAAGCATCTGCCCCAAAGGTGTATTGGGGGATATATCCCCGTAGCCCACAGTTGTAAGTGTTACTATTGACCAATATATACTTTTCGGAATACTTGTAAATCCATTTTCCGGTCCCTCAATAAGATACATCATCGAACCGACTATTACCACGACGGAGAGCACAGTGAAAAGAAACACGGTTATTTTTCGCCTGCTTGCCGAAAGAGCCTGGCGAAGCATCTTGGCCTCGGAGAGATACTGTACAAATTTTAGCACTCTGAATATCCGCAATACACGTAATACCCTTATTACAAGAAGAAATTGGGTGCCGGGCAGAAAAAGGCTTAAATATGTAGGGAGTATTGCCAGCAGGTCAACAATACCATAAAAACTGAAAATATAGCGGCGGGGAATATTTATTGCTAGAATACGAAGAATATATTCTATCGTGAATAAAATTGTGAAGCTCCACTCTACAATTAGGAGAATATTACCATAACCCGCCCTGATACTGGCGATACTATCCAGCATCACCGCGATAATGCTTAGTATAATGCTAAGTATGAGAACAATATCAAAAAGTTTACCAAGGAAGGTATCGGCCTCAAAAATTATTTCATGCAGTTTTACCCGCCAGGGGGAACGGTATTTTTCTCTTCCAGCCAAATTATTATTCCGGTTTACCCATATCATTCATTATCGACTTATGTTTACCCTCATTGATGTATCCGGCAAAACGATCCAGTATAAAGTGTTCCCAAACGCCTTCTACAATTTTGGCTGTTTTTTCATCCACTTCACCTGAACCATGGACCTCATAGGAAAACAAGGTTGAATCGGCTCCGACAGGTTCCATATAGTAAGAAGTAACTATATTTACTGCCCTGCCTGATAAACCCAGGGGACCCTCGAACCTGAGGAGTTCACCTCTTTTTGCATAAATAACTTCGGCATGTTTAACTCCGTTACCCTCGGCATCAAAAATTTCGTAAAAGCCGCCACCGGGTTTAGGTTCGATATAAAACTTCAAGGGGTTCTCACTGAATGAATGGTCCCACCAACCGCTTATATCGCCGGTTGCTGCATCAAATAGCTCAACTGGTGAACCGGGTAGGGTAATTTCATTTCGGAATTTAAAGACTCCCGAATTTTCAACATTCTCTTTTTTTTCTTCACATCCGGTAATCGCTATGATACTTAGTGAAAAAATCAGTAGTATTTTTTTCATAAATCCATCCTGATATTTATTAACTAAAATAAATAATTGAATTGTAAAAGGCTGTAGTGAAAAATCATCATTTTTAAATCGAATTATCTTTTCCAGAAGGAAGGAGAAAACACGATTAAAATCGTAAATAATTCAAGTCTGCCGAGCAGCATGAGGAAAGATAAGAACCATTTGCCAAAATCGGGTACATGTGCAAAGTTTGCTACTGGTCCCACTGTTCCGATACCGGGACCCACATTCCCCAGTGAGGTGGCAACTGCACCCATGGCAGATAAAAAATCCAATCCCACGAGTGACATGACAAGTGTTCCCAGCGCGAAGATAATAATATAGAAGAGAAAAAAGGCGAGTACATTATAAATGATATCCGGCGCTACCGATATTTTGTTGAACCTGACTGGTATCACAGCACGTGGATGTACAAGCCTGCGAAGTTCGAGAATACTATTTTTGATTAGTAGAAAGTGCCGCACGATCTTGATACCGCCACCTGTAGAACCGGCACAACCGCCAACAAACAAAAGAAGGAAAAAGAGTACCTGGAAAAATGAACCCCATGCTTCATAATCAGCAGTAACATAACCGGTTGTGGTTATAAGGGATACAACCTGAAAAAGTGAATCGCGGAAAGATTTTTCAACTCCGGCATATTCACTTAAAACGAGGGGAATAGTAACTAGGATTGTAATAATTACTGTCAACCTGAAATAAAACTTGAACTCATCATTTTTAAGGACGGCATCGAAATTTTTATGTAGATAGTGATAATGGAGTGAAAAGTTTACACCCGCCAGGAACATGAAGACAATAATTACATAGTCGATAAATGGAGACTGGTAGTAAGCAACGCTCGCCTGTTTTGTAGAAAAACCTCCAGTAGCCATTGTGGTGAAAGAATGACATAAAGCATCGAACAGGGTCATACCACCAAACATGAGGAGCGCTGTTTCCAGGGCGGTAAAAATAACGTAAATACCCCAGAGGCGTTTTGCCGTTTCACGAATTCGGGGGTGAATTTTATCTTTGGTTGGACCGGGAACTTCTGCAACAAAAAGCTGCATTCCGCCAATACCAAGCACCGGCAGGATCGCGAGTGAAAGTACAATCATACCCATCCCGCCCAACCACTGGGTAACGCTCCGCCAGAACAGGAGTCCGTGAGGCATTGATTCGATGTCGTTTAGAATTGATGCTCCGGTGGTGGTGAAGCCAGACATAGTCTCAAAAAATGCATCAGTATAACTGGGGATTGAGCCATGAAAAACAAAAGGGAGGGCACCAAAGAGAGACATGACAATCCAGCCGGCAGAAACTACAATGTATCCGTCACGTTTTTTTATTTCATCGGAGCCGCCGCGTGTAAACCAGTATAACCCGAACCCGGTAAGTGAGGTACCTATTCCTGTGCCCAGCAAGACCCATATATCATTGTCGCCATAGTATAAAGAGAAAAAAACACCCGGAATCATAAAAATTCCGTTAAGAATAAGCATAAAACCTATAAAGTTAAATATTTTTTTCAGGTTTACCATTACTCAAAAAATCTTTCAACTCTACTAAATTCACCCGGTAATGAAAAGACCACAACCTTATCAAAATCTTTAATTTCAGTTTCACCTACGGTTATAAAACCTTTGCCGTCACGCACATACCCACCTATAATTGCATGCTTGGGAAACCCGAGATTTTTAACCGGTTTGCGTGTGATTTTTGAACCCGGTTTAGCAATGTACTCAAAAACTTCGGCATCAATTCCTTGCAGGGTTGCAAGTGAAACGAGATTAGACTTTCTGATAAATCTGGATATATTATTAGCCGCTATAAGTTTTTTGTTAATTAAGGAATCAAGCCCGATAGTTTGAGTAAGGGGGATATAATCAATATTATCGACCAGAGCGATAGTTTTGGAAACTCCCAGATGTTTTGCCATCAGACAAGAGATGATATTAGTTTCGGCATCATTGGTTACGGCTATAAAACCATCCATGTCGATAATGCTTTCCTGTGCGAGAAGGTCAATATCTCTTCCATCTCCCTGAATTACAAGAGATTTATGCAAATAATCGGCGAGGTCCTGAGTTTTAT
>Ga0070729_10006778_pt1 | contig 11202 bp, 5 predicted proteins | sample tdDd472_FD_66725 | JGI IMG/M metagenome (GOLD analysis project Ga0070729, IMG submission 66725) | Marine sediment microbial communities from the Atlantic coast under amendment with organic carbon and nitrate - tdDd47.2 | ecosystem: Environmental > Aquatic > Marine > Coastal > Sediment | place...
CACTGTCGGCGGTATGGTTGCTCCACCACAACATCTGGTCACCCCTGATATCCGGTTCATCAAACTCCGGTTCATAAACTCCGTTCAAATTATTATCGATAAAGGGCGCACCGTCTTCTGCAGGCCAATTTTCATGTGCGTACTCGTATTTATATTGCTCATTCCCGGGAGGTAACAGCTCCAAATCTTTTCCTGCCTTGTAAACAAAATAACCGGCATCGTTTGGCTCCGTGTAAGAGCCATCATCATAAATAACCCCTGGTGTAAAACCGAATCGATATGTACTTGCGTATGCTCGCGCCGAGTCATCCCGGTAAAACCCAAATACAGGACCATCGGCAAAAACCGTAGTATTATAAGGTGCGTCTATAACGTTCCACCTTAACCCGCTATCATCAGATCTAGGGTCGTGGGAGCCCATACCGTTTGCACCCACCCACATTGAAACATTATTTGTTTCTATAAATTCATAGGTTGGTTGGAATAATATCTCGAGTGGAACAGGATGAACATTGGAATAATTACTATTATTGTTGTCAACAATTTTCATAAATAATTTACCGGATTCAACCGGCGATACCCAACTCAATTTATTAGTCGATGCCGAGATTCCTGAGCCTATCAAATCCCATTGAAGTGAATCGACAGAGTAGTAAATGTCTATGCTGTTGATGTAATAGGTTTGCCAGTAAATATCGATAGTACTTCAGGGAGTAAATTTCGAGGAGAGAAAATACGTATATAAGCCCCTGAACGGCAATTCCTCGTGAATTTTCATAATACCCTTGTTGCCCTGTACATAAACATATTCTCCATTAACTTTAATACTTTTGGAATCTTGCTTATGATTTATCACTGAGCCGGAGATTTTCGTGCCGGAAGAGTCGTAAATTGTATATACAAAATTGGAATCTGTCTCAATCCCGAAAAACAATCTTTCAGAATCTAATCTTTCAAGTAATCCTGAATTGGAATAATCTAAAGTCTTCTCCCAGATAATTCCGCTATTAAAGCTTATTTTATTTAGTTGGCTACCTAACTTAATGTAAAAATTATTTTCAGTAAATCCCGAGACCTCTCTGAACGGATAATTACCACCCCATAATTTATTACCTGTCGAATCATACAATCCAAAAAGATTACTTGAATATCCAACTAAAACTTTACCATCATTATTTATAGATAAAGAGAATTTTCTAAAAACTGAATGACTCCCGTCTGGTAAGTCAATAATCCAGTCCAGATTAGTTCTACTCGTGGCATAACCCAGATAATATTTTCCTGACTGACCTGCAAAAAGGAAAACCATCCTGTTTTGGGAAGCTGCAACCTTTAAGATTTCCATAGTGTCTGCCTGAAGTAGATAATGTTCCTCTTGAAATATCAGATTTTCATCGTAATATCTGATACTTGTTCCTGTTCCCGACATCACTAACGCAATTTCCGTGCTACCGTATAAGACTAAAAAATCTGAACCAGGCTCTCCTGATGACAATTTTTCAGATTCTGCAATCTTTACACCGTGTTCATTAAGCTTAAATATAGAAGTTAATGAAGTGTTCTTATCAGCCTGTAAAAAATAATAGTTGCCGCCACCATCAGGAACTCCTTGATATGTGCGTCCCAGTTCATTATAGTACTTAACATAAGTAGAAGCTTGCCCGAATAAACCATAAGTAACGATGATAAAATAAAAGAGTATAAATGCCCGTTTCATAACTCCCCCGATAAACCTTAATTTAAATTTGCTCCCTAATGAGAAAACATACTCGAATAATACCCTAATTTCAAGTCAGATATCTTTCCCTTTAAATAACAAAAAATCCCGGTTACAAACCTGCAACCGGGATTAACTAAAATCTTTTACTAAGCACTTCGCACTAAACACGAAGCACTATTTTAGAAGCATCATCTTCCTAACCAGATTAACATCCCCGGCAGTAAGCCTGTAGATATATAATCCGGAAGCTAAACCTTCACCATTAAAATCAACCTTATGAACACCTGGCTGCATTTCTGTATTTACCAAATCAGCGACCTTCTCACCAAGAATATTAAATACTTCCAGTTGCACATTCGCCTGTTCAGGCAGGCTAAACTCTATTACCGTACTCGGATTAAACGGGTTTGGATAATTCTGCGCGAGCTGGTACTCTTCCGGCACGAAATTACTATTATTTCCCATATTGGTAATCTGACCGGATAACCAATTATTTTTAATTTGTAATCCCAGGTATTTTAGTTTGGAAACACTTTCAATTCTGTTACCACCAACAGCATTCATAACCGCTATTGTCGCACAGTTTGTGTCACCGGCAGCCAGATTAAAAGGGCCTGCCGAGAGTAAGATTCTTCTGTCGCCCGGACTAAAGCCCCCTGGCCAACCCCCTCCTTCATACCAACCATGCTGCTGAACCGGATCACCCGAAATAGGGAATTTTGTCTCCACATTTGTATGTGGATTTACGAACGCCAATCCTGCCCAATTAACTCCGGTCAGGTTGTTATACATTTGTATGCTCCCGCTATAAACACCCAAATCAGGATCACTATATACAGTATCCCCGTTGGTATAAAATGCGAATGCAGACATATCAATATTTTTATATCCAACCCGTTTCTCACCGTTAAACCGGGCAGTATCATTTGGAGCTGCATGAATTATCGGGCCATCAAGAAGTAAATATCCAACGGCAGGAGGCTGTGATAAGTACATATCATCATCATAGTTGTCACCATTATAAGCATAAGCCATCTGAATTGTACTATCGCATCCTGCAAAATCATCCATCGAGAATCCTACATCAGGGTCAGACCAATATCCGAAATAGAAATCTTCCAATGCTTTTTCACCCTTATTTATGAACAGGTACTGTTTATAAATAACATCGGGAAATTCCATTTGCTCAGCCCAAACACTGGTTTTAATTTCAAGTTTATCACCAGCACTTCCATATACAAATAATGTAGTGGCAAAATCTACTGTATGGTTGCTCCACCAAAGCATTTCATCACCCCGCCTTGCTGGTTCGTCAATTTCAGGATTATAAATGCCGTCGTTGTCATTGTCTATAAATGGTGCCCCTTGTTCAACGGGCCATTCATTGAAATCTTTTTGATATTGTGCTCTTAGTACGGGATCAGGTATGCTCTGCCAATTCTGGCGAGTTTTGAATATTCTGTAACTATCGTTCGAATTAATTGGTATGCCACTAGAATCAAGTATACCTGGTACAAAACCATATCTATATGTAGATGCATAAACCCGCGCTGAATCATCCCGTAAAAAGCCAAAAACCGGTCCATCTGCAAAAACGGTAGTTTTATTTGCATTCATTCCTCCCGGCCAGTACAATCCGCTGTCATCACTCTGGGGATTGTGCGAACCCAATCCATTGTTACCCACCCACATTTTTATTTCATTAACTGCAATATATGTGTTGAACTCATTAAAATAAGGTGCATTCGGATAACTGTTGACTCCGAATTTATTATTCTCCTGAGCTGCAATTATTGAAACCACTATTAATAAAAACAGAAGTTTAAGTAGTATTAAATTATTCACTTTGTCCTCTTTTTTAATAAAACTTCTTTTTGGTTAAAGATGAAAAATTTCTTGAAATTATAATTCTTGAACAAGGTAAAACATCCCGGCTACAAACCTGCAACCGGGATAAACAAAAATCTTCTACTCAGCACTTCGCACTAAGCACTAAGCACTAATCACTCGGCACTACTTCAAAAGCATCATCTTCCTAACCAGATTAACATCCCCGGCAATAAGCCTGTAGATATACAATCCGGAAGCTAAACCTTCACCATTAAAATCAACCTTATGAACACCTGGCTGCATTTCTGTATTTACCAAATCGGTCACCTTCTCACCAAGAATATTAAATACTTCCAGTTGCACATTCGCCTGTTCAGGCAGGCTAAACTCTATTACCGTACTCGGATTAAACGGGTTTGGATAATTCTGCGCGAGCTGGTACTTCTCAGGGATATGAGTTTGACCAGTTTCCAATGATGTAGTAATACTATTATTCCAATAATTCCTGACAGATTCAGCCAACGCTTTCAATTTTATGACACTCTGTATTCTATCTGTACCTTGAGCATTTAAAATAGCAACCGAAACAATTTGAACATCGTATTTGGGGAACTCAAATGGTCCTGATGATATGATCATTCTCCTATCCCCGGCAGGGGGTCCTCCTGGCCAACCGCCTCCTTCATACCAGCCTATTTTAGTAAATGGATTCCCTGATAGAGGAAACTTTGTCGTGGCAGAAGTATTTGGATCAATAAAAGGCTCACCATCATGAGAATAGCCCTGTAAATAATTATACATCTGAATTGAACCGTTGTATGTTCCAAGCTCAGGATCGGCATAAATTTCATTACTATTTATATAAAATGCGAAGGATGTCACCGGGAGGTTTTTATAACCCAATCTGTAATCGCCGCCATATCGGGCTAGGTCTTCCGGCTCACCCGGTACAATGGGACCATCCAGAAGCATAAATCCCGTTGCAGGAGGATTATCTAAAAAATAATCATCATCGTTATCATCACCATTAAAAACATACGCCATTTGATGCAATGAATCATAACCTGCATAATCATCGCCTGAGAAGCCTAAATCTGGGTCTGCCCAATACCCAAAATAAAAGTTTTCAAGCGGTTCGTCCTCTTTATTGATAATCTTGAATTTTTTAAAAACTACATCGGGAAATAAATCTTCAGAAGCCCATACACTTGTCTGAACTTCTATATTATCACCATAAGAGCCATAGGAGGAAACACTTTTCGCGCTATCGGCAGTATGATTAATAAACCACATCATCCTGTCACCTTCAAGGTCAGGTTCATCAATCTCCGGCTCATATGTGCCGTTGTCATTATGATCAATGAATGGGGCCCCGATATCAACCGGCCAATTATTGTATGCGTTTTCAAATTTGGCTCTTTCCTCCCCCTGCGGTAAATCTTCCCAGTTTTTAGCTGTCTGATAAACCGAAAAGTATGGATTATCTCCGGAGGTATATGTACCATCATTCCAAAGTTTACCTTGTAAAAAACTTGATTCATAAGTGGCTGCATATACTTTTATAACATTATTATTCTTAAATCCAAGCACCGGTCCTTCTGAATATACTGTTTGATATTTATCCTCCCCGGCAACATTCCACCTGAATCCGCCTTCTCCTGAAAAAGGATCAAACGAGCCTCTTCCATCAGCTCCTGTCCAAATAAGTGTGTTATTTGCCTCCATGTAATCGTAAAAACTTTTAAAAGTAACTTTAATTGGTCTGAGGGAAACATCATAGTATCTTGTATCTTCACTATTTACGATTTTAAAGTAAAGACTCTTCTCATCTTCCGGAAGAAACCAACTATAAAACCCAATTTCTACAGGATATCCATAAATAATTTTTTCCCAATTCTCACTATCTTCCGAAAAATAGATATCAATAAAACTAATATCATTAAGTTCCCACTCAATTGAAATTTTACTTTGTGGAATGTAGTCCCGAAATTCAAGATTTAAAGTGATATATTTTAAAATTCCGTCTAGAGTAAATTTCGCTATTTTTTGTACTGTACTACTTGTGCTCGTGCTTGTGGAAACAATATAATTTTGGCTGCATTCAATCGATTTTGTGACATGCTTTAAGTTGATGTCAACAAGGTCTACTTGATTCCCGGATGGGTCGTATATCGCGAAAGAATCATAATTTGTTTTTTTAGAATAGCTTATAACATTGTTATTACTCAAGACTGCAGGAATAAAATCAGGGTAGTCAGGTAGTGTTATTTCCCACAATTCGCCAATATTTATTTGCATTTTTTTCATTTTTAGCATGTGGTTTATATAAAAAATATCCGATTTTATACTACTTACATACTTGAATGAAGTTTCGGTTTCCCATAATAAAGTTCCACCGGGCGAAAAAAGATTGTGATATTTATTCTTGTATGAAATTAGCAGATTTCCATTCTGTGCAAGAGAGAAAAAATATTTTAGAAAATTTGAATGGACAACATCGTCCAATTTCTTTATCCAACTTAAATTTTCTGATTCATCAATGTAGGCAAATCTATAGCGCTTTTGAGAATCAATCATAAAAATTGAAATAGCTGCTGAATTTGATCTTATTTCCATCAAGTTTAGAGTATCAAATTCGGTAAAATGAATATGACCTGTAAATTCCAAGTCTTCATTCAGTTTCACTAACCCGCTTTTACCGTTTTGAGGATCTAATCCGGGGAAAACAAGGAAGTTGTTTTTGAATTTAGAAATATTTGAACTATTATAATTTTCCGGTACTTCGAAGTTTGCTGATTTACCCAGAAAGATCCCCAACTCATCATATTTAGCGACATATAACTGTATATGATTGTCTTGATTTACTTCCAGTAACTGATACAGGTATTCATTCTCGTCAAATACAGTTGAAATAATATTTCCATCAAGCTGATTTGTACGATAGAATGTATTTGATTGCGGAATTATTACAGAACACATTATCAGAAATAATGCGATTGTTGTTTTTTGCATGTAGCACCTCTTTAAAATTAAATCACACCTCTTTGTATCTTAAAATTAAATATTTTAGTACTATTTTCAAAAGTTTTTCATATCAAAAGCTCTAATTATTGTAATAAATTTCTCCCGGAAACAAAAAATCCCGGCTACAAACCTGCAACCGGGATAAACTAAAATCTTCTACTCAGCACTCCGCACTAAGCACTCAGTACTTTTACTCGGCGCTACTTCAAAAGCATCATCTTCCTGACCAGATTAACATCCCCTGCAGTAAGTCTGTAGATATACAATCCGGAAGCTAAACCTTCACCATTAAAATCAACCTTATGAACACCTGGCTGCATTTCTGTATTTACCAAATCAGCGACCTTCTCACCAAGAATATTAAATACTTCCAGCTGCACATTCGCCTGTTCAGGCAGGCTAAACTCTATTACCGTGCTCGGATTAAATGGGTTTGGATAATTCTGCGCAAGCAGGTACTCTTCCGGCACGAAATTACTATTATTTCCCATATTGGTAATCTGACCGGATAACCAATTATTCTTTAAACTCTTGGCAAGATTTTTTAACTTGTTAACGCTTCCTTCAGGACTTGAATCTCTGGCTAGCAATATTGCTATTATCACACTTTGGGTATCGGTAGGCGCAAGTTCGAATGGTCCGGAGGAAAGCAATATTCTTCTATCACCGGGTGCTACACCTCCACCGCTCCATCCATCACCTTCGTACCATCCGATACTCGCTACAGGATCACCGGATAACGGAAATTTCGTTATATCAGAGGTACCTGGAACTTCATAAGGTTTCCCCTGAAAATTTAGACCTAACAGATTATTGTAAATTTCAACAGCCCCATCAGCATTCGCATAGTGGGGATCATTATAAAAAGTTTCTCCATTTACGTAAAAAGCAAACGAAGTTGATGGTAAATTCTTATAACCGGGGCGTAATTCTCCACGGTATCTGGCGGTATCATCAGGTGTAGCAGGAATAATGGGACCATCAAGAAGCATGTACCCCATTGCTGCAGGATTGGATAAATATAAAAAATCATCATAATCATCTCCGTTATAGCAATATGCAAGGTCCAAGGCTGAATCTACCCCCGCGAAATCATCTACTGCATAACCTAAATCTGGGTCTGACCAGTATCCAAAATAAAAATCATTGAATGGATGTTCGTCTTTATTTATAAATGTATATTCTTTATATACTACATCAGGAAATTGGGTATTTTCAGCCCATATTTTCGTATGGATTTCCATTTTGTCGCCGTATGAGCCGAACATTTTAGCAGTAGTTGTAGAATCATTGGTGTGATTAGCAAACCAGATCGTTCTCTCACCTGAAAATGCTGGTCTGTCGAGTGGGGGATCATAGGTGTTGTTATCTTCCTCATCGTGAAAAGGTGCTCCAATTTCGCCAGGCCAATTATTATAAGAATACTCGAACTTTACTTTTTCTTCACTACTTGGTAAATCCTGCCAGTCTTTTGAAATTTGATAAACATGATAAGCTTCCATTCCCGGGGGAGTGAATGTCCCATCATCGTTTATCACGCCGGGAACAAACCCGGCATGGTATCCGGCGGAATAAACTTTTATTTCATCAAAAGATTTGAAACCAAATACAGGTCCATCAGCAAAAACGGAGGTAATTTGAGGTTCAGGTGTTCCATCCCAATACAACCCACCATCATCATGATCAGGATCATGAGAACCTTGTCCTCCTGCTGAATTCCACATCTTGACTTTATTTGCCTCGATAAAATCAGCTTTATTAATGGTTGGTGCAACGTGAATCGGAGCAAAAGAAATGTCTGTCACAGATGGTTTATTAGATGCTCTGGCCATTAAATGAATTTGTTCATATCCGGCTGGAATATTCCAGAAATAGTTCCACATTTCCTCGGAGATATGCTCTTCAATCTGTTTCCACGAAACCTTATCTGAGGAATAGTAAAGGTCAATTTCATCGAAATTATTAGATAATAAACTTATTTCTAGACTACTGCCAGGTTGGTATATTTGAGATTGATCATACGATATATTTACAAAATCATTATTACCATCGGGATGAATTTTCTGTATGACTCCAGAATTTTGCTTATTTCTAAAATAATATAAATAATCTGACTCAGTGAACGGATTGATATTTAAGTATTCATTATAAACTTCAATATTATTTATTACCTCAAGGTCTTTATTATAAATTGTTGAGTACGTAATCCCAAAATAATCTCTTAATATTACTAAACGTTCGCCAGATATTTGAATCAAATCCACATTGGTGTTTAACATAGGAAGTTGTTTGAAAATTAGTCCTGTAGCAAAATCATATCTCATTAGTACTGTACTTGGAATTAAATAAAAACCTTCATTCGATATATTTGATACTCTGGCATATGACCCTGTTTCATTTATTAGTGTATCTCCTACTGAATTGAACAATAATAAATTGGAATTACTAATTACTGATAAAACTTCACCGTTTTTATTTAATGACACTGCGTTATCAAGGTTCGAGCTATTCATAAATTCAAACTTTTTAATCCAGTCTATAGTTGGCCACTCTGACAAATATGCAATCGAAGAATAATTATCATCACTTTTTAAGTAAAGTACTATGTTATCGTTATTTGAGATTATCTTTATTATACGCCACCCATTTAATTCAGGGAAATTCAAATCCTCAAGATATTCACATTCTTTATTAAAAACCTTAAAACTAACTTCGTGCGTATTATAATCGACATTAATGCAAATCAACTTTGAATCATTTAACATCGCAAAATAGGTTGGCTTAAATCTAAATGGTCTTGACGTAAATACTTCCGTCTCAGCAACATAATCACCTTTACTGTTAATCTTAGTTATTTTAGCCTGCAACTCTCCGACTTCACTCAAAACAAACAGAATTTCATTTTCATCTTCTATTACTTGACAAATGTTCTCCAACCCATATAGATTTTTAAGATATGTATTATCTTGAGCGTTAAGAATTGAAAACTGGGATAGAAACACCATAAATATTAGTAGAATTGTTTTTTGCATGTAGCACCTCTTTATAATTAAATCACACCTCTTTGTATCTTAAAATTAAATATTTTAGTACTATTTCCAAAAGTTTTTCATATCAAAAACTCTTATTATTGTAATAAATCTCTCCCGAAAACAAAAAATCCCGGCTACACTCTTGCAACCGGGATAAACTAAATTCTTTCACTCAGCACTTCGCACTAAGCACTAATCACTCGGCACTTTCTCCCCACATATCTCGGGCGTGTTTATCCGCATGATAAGAACTGCGCACCAATGGTCCGGATTCAACCGCCATGAAGCCCATTTTTGCCCCTTCTTCCTTGTAATTCTTGAATTCATCAAGTGTCACGTACCTGTCAACAGGCAGATGATTTTTACTCGGTTGAAGGTACTGACCTATTGTCATGATATCACAATTATGAGCCTTCAGGTCTTTCATTAACTCTATAACTTCTTCAGTCTTTTCACCAATCCCAACCATTATACCGCTTTTTGTTCTTAAACCCTTCCGGTGAAACCAGTTTATCAAATCCAGACTTCTCTGATATTTCGCCTGCGGACGCACGGCATGGTACAACCGCTCGACGGTCTCCATGTTGTGATTTAGAATTTGAGGCGGATTTTTCATGATTATCTCAAATGCATGCTCCTCCCCCTTGAAATCAGGTATTAGTATTTCAACTGTACACTTTGGAGAAGATTCATTGATTAGCTTTACACTTTCGGCAAAAATTGATGCACCCCCGTCTTTCAACTCATCACGATTCACGGAGGTTATAACCACGTGCCTTAAGCCCAGCTCCAAAACCGATTCTGCCACCCTGCGAGGTTCATCTTTATCAAGCTCATTAGGCATCCCAACTTTCACATTACAAAAACCGCAACTTCTCGTGCAAGTATCCCCAAGAATCATGAAAGTTGCCGTTTTATGCGACCAGCACTCTGCCAGATTGGGGCATTTTGCCTCCTCGCAAACGGTGTTCAATTTCGATTTCCTCATCAATCCCTGGACCTGCGAGAAGTTTTTCCCACCCGGCAATTTAATTTTTAGCCAGTCTGGTTTCCGTCCGGCATTGGCGCCACTTTTTTCCTTATCTTCCTTAAACTTTCTCTGGTGTTGATTTATCATAATTTTTCCTTAATAACCTGTTATATCCAATATGTAAACATACAAAAAGGGTACATGAATTCAAATGACACAAAATATTCCGTCCTTTTCTCTAAAAATAGAATTTACCGGATTTAAGTTATTCGGCAGTTTTTAGATAATAAGTGTTTTCTTCGGTCACCAGCGGATCGAAAATATCCTCATTATGTGATACGAGCAGGATTGCTTTCCCTTCTTTGATCTTTTTCCCAAGTAACACGAGAAATTTTTTAATACTATTAAAATCCATGCCGCTTGTAGGTTCATCAAGTAAAATCAATTCCGTATCAAGAAGGAATGTTCGCATCAAATTTATTTTTTGCTTCTGCCCACCGGAAAGTTGCCCGATCTTTTTATTCAGAAATGCCGGAGTAATATCTTCCTCGAACACGCCGCCAAGATATTTTATCAACTCCTCGTCGGTTAATTCATCCTTCAACGGAAGCGCCTGGAATACCTCT
>Ga0070729_10006779_pt1 | contig 11202 bp, 9 predicted proteins | sample tdDd472_FD_66725 | JGI IMG/M metagenome (GOLD analysis project Ga0070729, IMG submission 66725) | Marine sediment microbial communities from the Atlantic coast under amendment with organic carbon and nitrate - tdDd47.2 | ecosystem: Environmental > Aquatic > Marine > Coastal > Sediment | place...
TTGTACGGCCGAAACCTGTGCGACGAACTGTTGTTGTTTTGGTCCTCCAGAACCAGCGAAGGTGTACGACGAAGCGACACTCGTCTCTGAGTCAGGTTGTATGGTAGCCAATGAAAAAGGCACGCTCATCTCCTTCGCCATGTCATATTTATTTACGGTTGAACCATTTGAGCCGTGTCCGCTTCCCCCTGACCTCGTCCCAGAAAGGGTAGTGCCCTTTTCCGATGGGTTTTATTGGTTACCGGATAAGATTCCTATTTAACCTCAGTGACGGTGACATACCACAGTATCAAGCTATTAATTCATTGAAAATGTCGTTTCGCTTTTATTTTTGGAAGATTCAGCCATCAGAGGTCTTTAGCTTCTTGTTCTGAAAAGAAGAGCTGTGCTGGACTGTGTCTACGAAACCGTCAAAATCCGGTCGGGTCTAATGAAACATCAACCCTATTAGGTAGATCCGAGCCGATCCTTTCCCGATCGATAAGGCAATCCTATGTTTTCCATCGGATCAATCTCACTGTGCCCGCTCAAGAGCTCAGGTTGCACCTCAGATCCTGTATGGATGATTGCGTTTGCTGTGCCAGAAAGTGGTTGTCAGTCAGGGAAAGATGTTATCTGGGTTATTTGTATGAAAAGAATAGGAGTATCAACTTGAAAAGATTGAACACAATAATAGGGTTCCTTTGGCTGATGTCCAGTTGGATGGTCTTGGCTGAGGAACCGAAAGCAGAAGTAAAAGAAAAACTTAAAGTAGTTGAAAAACGCGAAATTGAAGATTCCATTGTTCTTCAAACTGAGGAACTGTCAACCGAGGCCAATTTAGCCCTGGCATTGCAGGAGATACCAGGTGTTATGGCTGTGCGGCGTAGCCAGAATGCTGCAGAACCCGTCATTCGTGGGTTGGGCTGGGAGCGCGTCCAAACCCAGGTTTGCGGAGCGCCCCAGTACGGGGCTTGTCCGGGAAGGATGGATCCCCCAGCAACCACAATAGGTGCGGGTTGGGTTGAACGAGTTGAACTGATCAAGGGGCTCAGCTCCGTCCGTCATGGAAACGGAGGTACTGCTGGACGCATTTTGGTTCATACCGATTACGACCGCGGTGCTGACGCGGAGGCCAGTCTCAATGGGACGTTACGGTCCAGTTACCTCTCTGAACGAGATGGTTATGAAGCGGGCATTGGCGTTCGAGGTGGAACTTCGAAGTTTGATTTCAAAATTGGCTATACGGCACTGGAGCTCAATGACTATGAGTCGGCAGGAGGCCTTGAGGTACCGGCCGGTGTGGAGGATACATCGCTCTATTTCGGGTTTGGTTTTCGGGTTAAACCGGGTCACCGAGTCTATTTCAATGGGTTAAGTCGAGATGACGATGGATCCGACTTTCCGGCATTGCCCATGAACACAGACAGCAGTTCAAATGATCTTTATAACATCGGTTATGAAGGTCATATTAACGGACGCTACTTGAAATCGATTACGGCGAAGGCTAGCATTTCCGAGGTCGATCACCTGATGAGTAATCGCGGGAAACCTACCCGAATGATGATGGAAGCGGAAACGGGCTCCTATGCCGATTCACAGTTCGCTGCCCTTAACCTTACTTTTGCTCCACGCCCGCATTCTCAAGTTGTTGTTGGTATTGATTATAACAATCTCGAGCGCGATGCGCTTCGGGAGCGAAAAATGGTGATGACCGGCGCGACGTTCTACGATCATCTCTGGCCAGATGTCGAGCAGGAGAGTTTTGGTATTTTTGCAGAGTGGACACGGGAATTGGGAGAAGCAGCCCAACTTAGGTGGGGCATGCGTTTCGACCAGGTGTCCAGCCTGGCAACTGCCATACACGATTCGAGTCTTGGTGGAAAAACCATTCTTGAGCAGTGGACCTCCTTTAACGGGTCACAGGACGTCAATCGAGATGAGGATACCTTTTCTGGAAATCTGGTCTATCGCCGGCAACTCAACGTGGATTGGAACGTCCAAGCTGGAATCGGCCGCGCCCAACGTGCCGCGTCGATGACAGAACGCTACTATGCGTTTGCTCCAGCGCCAGGTGGCTTCCAAATCGGAAACCCAGGTCTTGAGGCCGAGACAAAAGATGAACTTTTTATTGGGCTTGGTTTCCACAGCTCAAATTTTGTCTTTGATGCTTCCGTATTTCATCACCGCTTTGACGATTTCATTCATTCGACCGTGTTACGCCAAGTTGATCTCAATGGCGATGGCGTGTTGGATCGTATTCGCGGTTTTCGTAATATCGATGCACGGCTCTCCGGGATGGAACTTACCGCTTTGCTTCATCTTAGCGACCATCTCGTAATGCCCGGCTCCATCTCCTATGTGAAAGGCACCAATGAAACTCAGGACTCAGCGCTTCCGGAGATCCCACCGCTAGAAGCCAATCTGGCCCTGCGGATGAATTTGCCGACGGCTCGACCACTAGATCTTGAACTTGGAGGCCGTTTTGTCGATCGCCAGGATGAGATCGACCCCGAATTCGGTGAAAATGAGACGGCAGGTTTCGCGACATTTCATTTCAAAATGAAGGCGGAGTTAACCAAGGGGCTCGACTTGGTGCTCAGGGTGAACAATCTTCTGGACAAGGATTATGTCGAGCACCTAAGCAGGGAAGTGGCAGTCCCCGTTGGCGACCTTTTGAGCGGAGAGGAAGTTCCCCAACCAGGCCGTGCCTTTCATGTTGCCCTGTCCTATCTATTTTAATTTTGTGATTCATCGTCCTTAACCAAGGCATCCTGTGGCTTTTCTAAAAGGTCGCAGGATGCCTTAAAATCAAGAAATGCGAATTGCCACGATTTCCAACTTTATTGCCAGGTTGGAACGAATCTTTTCTTGATTGGGAATATTTTTGAAAAGGGGTAGGGGCGCTCATGCAAGAGACTGAGTAGGCTCGCGGACCGGATTGTCCCCTTGGATGCAGATGGTGGGAAAGGTTAGATTAATAGTTTTTCATTGTCTGTTTATCCGAGCTAGGACCTGGCAAAGATGATGCTTGATTTGTTATTCGAAGGTTTGCACTGCTTCTTGTTTTGGATGGAAAAGAGAACCTGCAATAAAGAGTATGCCGCTGGCCACAATTCCATAAAGACTTGCATCGAAACCCATCTTGGCGAGCCACTCCGGTAACACGAGGATGTCCATTAGCAACAGAATCGTCAATCCGCCGCCTCCCAACATTCCAAGCATCGCCCCTAGGGAGGTTCCTCTTTTCCAAAAATACGCACCCAGGGTTGGAATGAATAAACCTGAAACCATGAATGAATAGGCGTAGAGGATGGTCTGCAGTACGCTTTGAAATTGCATGGCGAGTAATACGGCCAAACTTCCAATAATTGCAGTAACCAGCATCGATGTTTTAAGGCTGCTTTCCTTTCTTGAAATGTGACGCTCATAGACGTCATTGACCACATTTCCAGAGGAGGCCATCAGGCAGCTGTCTGCTGTGGACATGATGGCTGAAAAATAGGCTGCGATAACGATTCCAGTGATGCCCATTGGAAGAATGTTTTTGATTAGCATGGGCAAAGCCATTTCAGGGTCCACATCGATATAGAAATATCGGCCAAACATACCCAGAAGGACTCCCGAGAAAGCCATGACCGGATATTCAAAGAAACCCGCTATGTACCAGGCCTTCTTGGCGTCTTTTTCAGATCCGCAAGCGAACATGCGCTGGTAGAGCGTCATCCCGATCAGCCAAATGGGAATAATGGTTACCATCCAATTCACGAATGTGACTCCATCAATATGGGTCAAAGAGAAGTGTCCTTCTGGGAGTTTTTCCAGTAGAGGCGTGATGCCTCCTATTTTAAAAAGGGTCATAGGAATGGTGACGAGTATTAATCCGGCAAGAAGGATGATCCACTGAACTGTGTCCGTATAGATAACGGCTTTTAAGCCGCCGAAAACCGTGTAAACAATGGTGATGAGCCCAATGACCAACAGGGAAACGGTCACCGCATTCCAATGCGCGGGGAGATTGGAAAACAACGTAGCTGAAGCCAGTTTTGCACCAGCCAGTAATTGGCCCGAAGTAAAACCGAGATACCCGATTCCTGAAATAATGGCAGCCACAAGGGCGACTTTTGGGCCATAGCGCCATCGAAGGAAATCGGGGTAGGTCATCAGTTTGTGGTTCTTCTCAACGGTCTTTATTCGTGGGATGATAAAGACTGCGCTCATCCATGCTCCAACCAGGCCGGTAAACAGCAACCAACTTCCAGACAGCCCCATCGTGAAGCCCACACCACCAAGACCGATGGAGAATCCGCCTCCCACGTCTGTGGCCACAATGGACAGGCCAACATGGTGAGGCTTCATGGTCCTTCCGCCTACGAAATAATCCTCGCGATCTTTATTCTTTCGATAGAACCAAAGGCCTACACCAAGAATGACAAAGAGATATAAGAAAAAAACAGCATAATCTAGATAAGACATAAACCCACATTCGAATAGAGATAGGTTATTCTAGCACGAAAGTTTCGTATGCGAAATAGTTTGGTAGTGTTGGATTAAGTGACTGTTTGGCGTCTGGGATCATTCTAAATAGCCTAGAGATTTTAGTTGGTCGAGTTCACCTGGACTTAATTGTTGTTGGGGCGCGCGTTCTGATAACTGGATTTCATTGGCCCAGCGAATCAATTGAGGTGAAAAATCGGAATTCCCTGGAATAAGCGGTGCTGCTGGGTTGGTGAGTTGATAATAAAAATGCTTTTTTCCCTTTAGGTAAAAAAGCTCCATGGTCTGGTCCTTTAAGATACCAAGACAAAGCAGGCCTTTATGTCGCCCGCGATCCATATTGCTTTTGTTTTTAAGAGCGCCTTTGTGGGCCTGAAAGAAACCAATACGATTTTTTAGGAGGAGGCGATTATCTTGTTCAAGGAGGAACGGGGCCCAATCATAACCGTCACTTTCAAGGTAGGCAGTTTGTTGGGTAAGTCCCAGAATTGTCTTGGGGATATCAATAATCATGGCTGGTTCATGGATGACAAGCGGATTCAGTTTCTCTGGCCAACTGATTGCCATGGGGATGCGCATTGAAGCTTCATAGAGATGCCTTCCATGCCCCCAATACCCGTGTTCGCCCAGGTTTTCACCATGGTCGCTGATGAAAATAACGATCGTATTTGGTATTGATTGAAGGGTTGTAAGCAGGTTTCCTATGTGGGTATCCATGAAGGCGATTTCTGTATCATAACGTTGGCTTTTGCTGAGGTTCTTGGCGTTGTAGCCTAACTGTTGTTCGAACTCACGATGTCTGATATAGGGAGCATGAGGCTCAGAATAGTGAGCCCACAACAAATATGGGCCTTCATCTTGGGACTGAACCCAGTCAATAGCATGTGCTGTGATGTCCTTGGCAGTAGCTTCCCCAAAAAACAGCCCAAACCAACGTTTATGGTGTAGGACTTCGTTATATTCTTCAAAATGCAAATTCAAGCCAGTGAGTTTGGCTTTGAGGGTCCAATTACTTATGAATGCAGATGATATGTAACCATGGCGGCCTAGTAATTTGGGCAAGGACTCCAGACCTTTAAACATTCTTATTCCATTGCGAGTGGCACCGTGTTGATGTGGATATTTACCTGTCCACATTGAGACAAAGGCTGGAGCCGTTAGGGGTTCAACTGTTCTAGCCTGTGAAAAGGTGACACTGTCTTCTAAGAAGGTGTCGATATTTGGTGAGGTGTTCTTTTCATAACCATAGAATCCCAGTCGGTCTGCCCTTAGTGTGTCGGCGCTTATTACCACGATATTGGGAGGCTGGTTTGGTGGACTTTTGGCTAGAGCATGTCCAAAAGCGTTACATAAAAAGATAGAGACCAGTGAAGCAGGAAGGAATTCAGTAAATATGTTTCTCAATACGAACCATCTTTTCATCAAGGTATAATGTGTCTGGGAATATTTGAAGGAAGGCGAACCAGGATTTCGTAGTTCAACTCGTCCGAGATGTCACTGAAAGAAGAGACGGTCATTTCGGATTCTCCCTGGCGACCAATCAGGACGACTTCGTCACCGATGCAAGGGTTCTGAACACTAGTGACATCGACGAGGGCCATATTCATATTGACCGTTCCCACCACGGAACAGCGTCTTCCACCAATGAGAACTCGACCTCTGTTGCTGAAAGCGCGGGCAAACCCATCACGGTATCCGACTGGAATAACGGCAATTCTGAGGGGCCTGGAGGTTAAAAATGAAGAACCGTAGCCCACAAATTGCCCAATGGATACATGTTTGATCGACATGATCTTGGTTTTCCAGGAAATAATACGGTGGAGCGGAGTGGTCATCTGCAGCGGGTCGACCAAGTCGTTTTCGACCAGGTATCGCATCTTTACCTCTTGGGTTGGCCAGAAACCATAGGCGCTGATGCCAATGCGCGCCTGGTCAAGCATGGTTTCCGGATAGCAGAAGCAGCCGGCTGAGCTTGAGAGGTGCTTTGTGCCTAAGGCAATCCCCTCAGCCTTTAAGTGATCGCATAATCGGTGATACTTTTCGATTTGTGAGGTAACGCGAACATGGTTTGCAATATTTTCCGCGCCAGCCATGTGCGAGCATGTGCCCTCCACATGAAGGTGATCCAGGTTCTTTTTTATCTGAGGTATCCAGATACCCATTTCGGCTTCCTCTAGGCCGGTTCGATTCATTCCCGTTTCCAAATCCAAGTGGATCCTGGCGGGAAGGCCAACGCGCTTAGCTGATTCTATGACCTGAGGTAACTGGCTCGAATCGAACAGGTGAAAGCTGTGGCCGTTTTTGATCACCCAATCGTAAGCGTGATGGTCGATATGCCCCATTATTGTCAGATGGGAGTTGGGGCTTTTGAATGCATGAGCTTCATAGGCCTCTTCCGCGCTGAAACACGAGAAATGATTGATGCCATGTTTTTCGGCTAATTGAATGATCGGTTCCACCCCGTGGCCGTAAGCATTTCCTTTAATGACCAGGCAAAAGCGCGTCTTCTGTCCGATCAAATGCTTTAGAAATGTTAGATTGCCTTTGAAGGTCGATTCACTGATTTCAAGATGAGAGGTTGAGAACATCATTCAGCCACACAATTCTTCAATAATTCCGAGCCAGGTTTCGATCGCAGTGGGAATCAAGGCGTCGGGAAAAAGATAGTTCGGGTGATGGAGAGGGGGGCATTCAATTCCAGAGCCCATGCCAAAAATCGCGCCTTTTGCATACATTAGAAAATGACCAAAGTCTTCGGACCAATTAAAGGGCGATTGTGGCTCCACAAAGGCCTGCTTGTTTTTTTTCACAACCCGCTTGAGCAGGTCCACAGCTTCTGGATCATTTTCACATGCGGGAAATTCTTCGGTCCACATCGTCTTTAGTGCGAGTTTATGCTTATCTGCGCAAGCCTGCGCCAGACCCTTGCTGTAATCGGCGAGGCGATCCATGTCCTCGTTGCGATGGGTTCGCAGCGTTACCATTACGGTTGCTTCCCCGGGCGTCGTTCCGAAAGCAACTTCTCCCATCTTGGCGTGGATTACGGTCGATTTGACAAAGGGACCAAAACGATCACCTGCAGTGGCAGGTAAATGGGTGAAGGCGTTTAAGAGTTCGGCAACTGCGTTAACAGGGCTATTGCCATGTTCTGGCTCTGCCGCATGGGATGTATGGCCTGTGAGCTGGATAATAAAACCGCGCGAGGCAGAGGCAAAGCAATCGTGCCGAAGGACGACCTCGCCCAGTTTAAAACCGGGAAGGTTGTGCATCCCAAACACCCAATCTGGATGGATGCTCTCGAACTTGGGATCCTCAAGAACCCTTTTGGCTCCTTCTCCTGTTTCCTCGGCGGGCTGGAAAAGTAAGACGACCTCCCCAGATTTAGGTCGTCTCCCTAGTAGTTGTTGGGCAAGTCCCAACAAGATGGCCATGTGGCCGTCGTGTCCGCATTTATGTGAGACACCTTCGGTTTGTGAACAATTGGGCAGGAAAGCGGGCTCCTGTATCGGGAGAGCGTCCATGTCACAGCGCAACAGCACACGAGGGCCTGGCTTTTTACCTCGATAAACCGCGGCAACACCTTTTCCTCCCAGGTTTCGAATCAATTCGTCTGGTAAGGTGGGTTTGAGCCAATCCAGTAAGCGTTGGGACGTTTGATGTTCTTGGTTTGACATCTCCGGAAACCTGTGGAGTTCTTGTCTCATCGAACTAGCTGATTTAATGTCCATCAATCGGGGACCCTCCTTCAGGGGCTCGCATCCTCAATGACGTGGGGCACATTCACGCGGTCTTCCTCGTCCAGGTCCGCTTTAAACGTTTTAATTTCTGGGAAAATGGCTTTGTTAATGTATTTCCCAACCATGGCTCGAACCATAGCGCTGTAGTTGGGACGGAACTTGATTGAATCTCCTACTTTCAGGTTTTCTGGATCTTCACCCACATTCACCACCATGAGGTCACTGCTCGCACCGGCAACCTGGTATTCAGGGCGAATCGGCGTGAGGCCGTCGATGGCCGTATCTAAATGACCAAGGGTTAAAATTGCTCGGTAGCCCCTTTGGCCAGGAACTGCATCCTCATTGTCCATACTTTGAAAGGTACTGACGGTTGATGAACTCTCGCCAATTGGGATCAGGTTTTTCTCTTTTATTTCGACGACTTCCGCCTCAATGGTCAATGCATCATCACGGAGTCCGGGCAACGTTTCACCCGTAATCAGGTTAGTACCCAGGAACAGGGATTCTCCAATTCTGAAATGATTGACCCTTTTTGGAACTTGGCCATCCAACAGCATGGGCAGGATGACGCTGGTACCTGCCGAGATTAACGGTAGCTTGCGGTTGAATTTCAATTCCAGAAGTTCGTGATAAAGAACCAGTTGGGTGAGGTGGTCCACATTGGGAACGGCACCCGAGAGACACCCTAAATTGGCTCCGATGCCTAAAATCTCGATATGGTCGTAGCGGAAAACGCGCTCGTAAACTTCGACGAGTGAACCCGGTAAAATACCCTCGCGCAGGTCTCCGAGTTCAATCATGATTATGACCCGATGCAGTTTGCCTTGTTTTTTAGCCTCCAGGTTGAGTGCCTCAAGGGTTGCAAGTTCGCTATTCAGACTCACGTCGGCAAAACGAACCACGGTCGGTATGGCCGCGGTGTGAGGCAAGCGCAGGTACCACGATTCGGAGGCTGGCATGGTGGCCTTTATGGCCTCCAAATTGGAGAGCCGAGAATCGGCAACCGAATTTACGCCCAGGGCCGTCAGTGCGGATAGCGTATCTCGGTGGCCACATAGGACTTTGGTTACCAAAGTCCATGTGGCGCCATGCTCCTTCATCCAATTGTCAACACAGCGAATGTTGTGCTCTAAGGCATTTAAATTGATAATAATGCGGTTCATGTGGAAATCCGCATCTCGGCATATTTGCTTGTGAAACCGATGCGTTCATAGAGACGCTTGGCTGGATTGTCATACTCGACATGCAATTTGACCTCGCCATTGCACTCCTTAAGCGACTTTTCAATAATCCGTCTTCCAATACCCAATCCGCGCATATCCGGGGAGACTGATACAAACAATAAGATTTGCTCGGGAATGAACCCCTTCATGCCCGTGTCCAGCATGACCAGGGCGCCAGCAAGGATATCTCCCTTCATCAGCACCATGATAAAGCCGTTTTTTCGGGATGCATGGCCAGGTCCAGGGCGCGACGAATGTCAGGCTTGGAATCTTCATAGGGTTTCATGGTCTCATGCAGAAAATCAATCAGGGCCGTTTCAGTGAGATTGGGGGGAAAGTGTTTAGGGTCAGTGATTTTGTAGAAAATCTCTTCATCAGAGTCTTTAAGTTGGTGATTCATGTAATTTACCTTTCAAATGCGTTCGGAAGGCCCTTGAGGTCACTTGATCGGTCTATTGATGGCCCATGCTGGGATGCATGAACCGTCATGCAAGCGCCTTCAGCCTTCATGCGAAATAATCCTAACACAAAATATTCGTATACGAAATAACTTGGGAAGCTTCACCTAAAGGAAGTTTGCGCTTGTTTTTGTGTGTGCGGCTTGTGGGTTAGCTCAGGATAAATCGGGTGGGTTTTCAACCTGGGGGTCCGAAGAGAGGCTGGTTTCGGAGACTAGTAAGGGGGCCGCGTCCAGTTCCCGCACATCCATTAATTCGACAATGCGTTCGAGCGTAAGGGCGATAGCGGTTTGTTCCAGATCAGGTAGTTGGGCCAGGGCACTGGACAGGCGGTCCTGGAGAAGAGACGGGACCTTCTGGGCAAGCGCACGCCCTTTTGGAGTAATATGAACATACACTTTGCGACGGTCGACCTTGTCGCGTTCACGTATCGCTAAACCCTTTTTCTCAAGGCGATCAATAATGCCATTGACGGTGCTTGCACTGAGGTCAACTTCCCTGGTCAAATCGGAGCAGGTCATTCTATCTTTAGAATTGAGCAAGGCATAAATGCACACCATTTGCGGTACGGTGACATGGTACGCCTGATTGAGTTTTTTTGAATGGAGGTCGACAGCGCGAATGATTTTTCGCATTGATTTCAGAATCCGGACCCCGATAGAGCCCACGATGTCTTGAGGATTTTCCTTGGAATGATACACGATTTCACACCTCGCCTTTATCATAGCAAATCGTTGGGGATCTTCTCTAATGCGAGTCACACTTTTTTTTTTGCTTTAGTGGTGGACGCTCATAAAACGGGATTTTGAGCTAAAAAAGCGTTCTCGAACTCCTCGAAAAGAAGCCTTACAATCCGGTTTACTTACCCCTGGTCGGTCAACCAATAGAAGCCAAAAGGTTGTATCACCAGCTGGTCCTTGAACAAGGAGGGCTGGGTTCCTGTCACAAGGTCGTGCAGGGCGCCAAATTGAAATTGTCCACGGTTGCCCAATTCACTCAGAGTGAGGTATTGCGGATGGGCATCGAAGTTGGCAAGTACTAGAATTTCTTCACTTGGACGCTTTGGGTTGCTCCTAAAGAAGGCGAAAAGGTGCTCGTTTTGCAGGTTGAGTACTTCGCGGTTGTTAAAGTCTGCGAATGCGGGGATGGTTTTACGAACTTCAATCAGGCGTTTAAGGCCATAGAACACCCGCTGTTCTACTGAATCTCTCTCGTGTCGTCGATCAGCTTTAGACCAGTCAATCCGGGGGCGATGCACCCAGCGGTTGTCACTGGCTTTATCCAAGTCGTTTTTAAAACTGAAATCAT
>Ga0070729_10006782_pt1 | contig 11197 bp, 12 predicted proteins | sample tdDd472_FD_66725 | JGI IMG/M metagenome (GOLD analysis project Ga0070729, IMG submission 66725) | Marine sediment microbial communities from the Atlantic coast under amendment with organic carbon and nitrate - tdDd47.2 | ecosystem: Environmental > Aquatic > Marine > Coastal > Sediment | place...
ATTCCATCTGCGCGTGGGCGTTCTTCGACATATACATTGGCGCAGCAAGTTGGCGCTATATTAAATCAACGGCTTGTCCGTACCTTATGTCAGGGATGTGCTCACACAACCACGGCGGGTGATATATTGAGCGATGATATGCTTGAGTATATTGGTTTGGAGGCCAAGCAGGAAGTGCGTACTCATAATTCCAGTGGATGTGATTTATGTAGTCGCACAGGTATATCGGGCCGGACGTTATTATTGGATGCGCTTTTAATTACGTTACATCCATCGCAACGCAATGAGGTCTATGAGGCTTTGCTGAGCAATGTAAACAATATTATCGATGTGGATGGGGTTGAGGTTTACACGCGCAAGGAGGGGCTCTTGGATTTGGTGATCTCCGGGGTGGTTGATCCGTTATCCGCAATATCTTATCTCGAGGATTAAAGAAACTATAAGGTACTTTAGGTAGCATTATATGCAACAATGGTTGGTGGAAATAGCGTATGAAACACGCACTGGTGCCAAGAAGGTGACGGAAGCTCTTTTCCTGCCGACCATTGAAGATGTGCGTGCGGCTGTTACCAAGAAGGGGGGGTATGTCCTGAATGTTCGCCCTTTCTCACGTTCTCCTATAGAGCGCCTTTTGGCAAAATCGACATGGTGGCAAGTTCAGCTTTTGCGCGGTATTCAGTTCAGAACGCAAACGGCTTCGCCCGGTGTGGCGCTGTGGAAGATTATTCAGGCGGAAGATAACCCGCGTAGGCAAAATATTTTAGCCCCTGCGCGCGAAGCTCTTACACGTGGACTTGGTGTGATTGAAGCGCTCAAAGCACTTAACATTTTTGATCACGGAACGTTGGCAATCTTGGCAGGTTCCGAGCAAGCCAATAAGCTTAGTGAAGGAATTCCGCATGCTATTCAGTCGATTACTGAAAAGCGTAAAAATACGCGTGCGGTTGTTGGAACACTTTCATGGCTTGGTTTTGACGTATTTTCTATTGTGAGTTCTTTATGGGCAGGAAAAGACATGGTTTTGGGTTGGTTTAGGGATAATAAACCACCAGAGGGCGAAGAGCGTGAGCATTTTGATTATGTGGTTAACAATCTGGAATTGATATGGGATCTCTTGATCTGGATTTCTGTGTCTTTTGGTGTTGCTTTGGCTTGGTGTATATTCTCGTTTTGGATAAACCGCGGAAAGAAAGACTGGCCGACAGCAAAATTAGTGCGCATTATTCCGCTAATTGGTTCGTATTTGCGAGATCTGGCTTTTGCTGATTCGATGATGGCAGCGGCCAGAATGCTTCGTGGTCGTGTGCAAATCGATGTTGCGCTTAAGCAATCCGAAGAAGCGTCGAGTGCGCCCGATGTTGGCGCATATTGGCGCGAGACATCCACAAATCTGGATCGTGGGATTGGACTTGGTGTTGCTCTTGATCGTAAACCATTAAGACGAAGCGAGCGCCTTGAGCTCGCAGGGTTGTCGGATCTTGGGCAAGTTGCTACAGTTATGGAGTCAATTGCTGAAATGCGGGCTGCTTCTGCCAGAACCAGACACAAATTCATCGTATGGATAGCGTTTGCTTTGACAGGGGTATTCCTTGCCGTTGCATTTGGTAGCGCGATTTATGCTTTGACAGTTATGAATATGAGCATGGATTCTATGATGGGCGGATTGATGCAAGGAGCGATGTAGGGATTATGACAGATATGGAAGAAAATGAAATACAGTCAGGTCAAGGGCCGGGAATAGAAGTGCAAGCTGCTTCTAGCTCCATGCAACCTTCTTCGGCACCAGAGCTTTCGGCGAGCAAGCCATCCGGGATGGAGCAAGGTTCTGCAACATTAAATGAAGCTTTGAGCGCACAAAAACCATCAACGATGACTGAGCCGCTTGGTAATGCTGATAATATGGGGCAATCACAAAAGATAGAAAATGTTAAATCGTCTCAATTAGATACACAGGAAAAAGATAACTCTTTGGCGCAACAGGCTGAAACTGCACAAAGGCCTCGCGTTAAGCCCGGTCTAGTAGATGTTATTGCTGGAGAGTCCAAAGGTTTTAACGCTAATATTCAGCCTTATTTGCCCGGTGAGTTAATTGGTGGTTCAATTCCACACGTTTTTGGTACCGAAGATGAAGCTGTCTGGAACGCAGCTGCGCAAGCTTGTGGGACTGAACGAGTGCATTATACCTACACCGTAGAAGGTGGGCGTATATGGTATCTAGCTTGCCCATCATCTTTAATGGCATCAAACCCTGATAGTTGGTGTCCGCTTGCTGCGGCTTTGCCGGGAAATAGTGAGCATTGGGATAAAGAAACTGTCTATTTGTATGAGCAAGAAGGTATGGCTTCTGCCCTAAGATGGGATCAGGAAACAGGGCGTATGCAGGTGTTTTTGGGGGCGACCCGTACTATTTTGCCACGAATGCAAAGTATGGATGCTAATTTTGTTACGGTTAATTCGGAAACGGCTAGCATAGTTATGTGGCATAACAGAATGTTACATACCGAGAAGCTTTCTCGGGCTCTTATTAGGATGCTGATTTTTATGGGGGTGGGGGTTAATGCCATAGCGGCATCGATTTTGTTTATAAGTATCATTTCCATTGCATTCATTCATGGTGACTTAAACAAAATTAAGGATGATACTGATCAGGCAGCTTTTAAGCTCATGGAAAACGCAGCTGAAGTTATGCAAAGTGATACGATTAGGCATATGGCCCGCATTCAACATTTGCTAGATAATATTTCGCAGTCAAATGGCTATCTAGTACGTTACGAGGTGTCTGGCAAGCGCACGGAGTGGAACGCTATTGTGCCAACAGCTCTATCTGATCAGGCGCGAACAGATACGAAGTATGTTGATGTCGTTGGGAGTAAGGTCAAAAAATATGTGGCCAAGGTCACAAAGGAAGATGAAGACAATGTACGCCTTGTAGGGAAGAAATAAAGATTCTGCATGGTTTTCTATTAATTGTATTTTTTCTATATGGTAAAGAAAAATGAACACTAAAAAATTTGATTTTAAAAACATAGATTATAAAGCGATTGCTAAATACTTGAACCCAAGGTCGTTCAGTAATCTGGATGTTTTTCTTGAAACGTTGCCACAAAATACAAGCAAAACGATGCTGATAATCGTTGCTGCTGTTTGGGCTTGTGCTGGAGCTATGGGTTTGTTCGCAACGGTGAAAATGCAAGAGGCATCGCAATTGTCAGTAGAACGAATGGAGGCTAGCGCTTTGCTTCCTGCGGTTCCTAGAATTCAAGATAAGCCTGTGAGAACAAAGGATGTTATGGCTTTTGTGGATGAGTTACAGAAAACATACAAAGGTCTTGAAATCAAAGGGGGGTCCTCTAATATTGTAGTAACGGCAAAGTCGACGTCCATGTTCGGCCAGTTTCGTGAGGCTATTGGCCATATCCAAAATGGAGGCCTTGGCTGGCGTGTGAACGTGGATAAATTGTGTGTAGGCAAAGAGTGTAGTCCAAATCCTCTAGCTGCTTCGTTGAAAATTAACAAAGTCTCTGTTGAAAAAGAGTAATATGAGATATAAAAGCATGTTTCAAATAGGATGGAAAGTAGTGGGTTATGCGTAAGGCTCGTTTTGAAAAAGCTATAGGAGGTATCCGATATGCTGGCCAAAGCGGAAACGTTTTGTTCCTTATTCTTATTGCTGTGGCGCTGTTTGCTGCCCTTTCTTATGCTGTAACGTCTTCTACACGTACGTCTGGCGGCACGGCAAGCAATGAAACCAATCTGATTAGCTCTGCTCAAATCACGCAATTTCCGGCTACTGTGAGTACCGCTGTTATTCGTATGGTTATTTCGGGCGTTTCCGTTGATGAAATTCGTTTTAATCGACCTGAGGATGATGAGTTTGACGATCTTGACTCAACAGATGTCGGGGTGTTCCATCCCAATGGTGGTGGAGCATCATATATTGCAGCACCCGAAGATGTGATGGATGATGGAGATCCAGGTGACTGGACTTTTAACGCCGAGATGGAAGTGCCTGATATTGGTTTGTCGGATGAGGGCGGTAACGATATAATTGCCTATCTTGTGGGTTTACGTAAATCTATCTGTATGAAGATTAACGAAGAATACGGCATTGGAGCTACGATCCCGAAACTCGATGGTGGTCACGCGGCAGAGTTTGAGACGCGTATGTATGATGATGGCTCTAATGATTACGAGATACCTGAAGACGATGTCCCTGATATTGACGATGGAGGAGGCTCTTTTGATGGTCAGCCATTTGGTTGCTTCCAAGATGGTGGTGGCGGTGATTATGTTTATTATCATGTGGTTCTGGAACGCTAATGTAAGCCTTGTCAGGCTATAACGGGTTATAATTTGAGATGAAACCTTTTCTAAATCCGACAAAAACAACTTCTGATATTACTGGTGTAGTTAGAAATGTGCGTGCTCAACGTGGAAGCGCACTTGTTTATATTCTTATCGCCATTGCTCTTTTAGCGGCGCTTACTGTGACCTTTATGGGTTCATCAAGCCAGCAGACATCTTCGCAAAATACGTTCCGCACAATATCAAATTTGCATTCCCAGATTGATCTTATTCGTTCGGCAGTGCAGGAATGTGCATTATCTTACCCAAAAGGGGATTTATCAATAGATATTGACGCATCCGGTACAGACCCTTATGCACGCCGCAATTTTCCTATTAAACCCAGCTCCACTCATTATTCTGGAGCAACGATAGGCGCTACTGCCGGGCGTTATGTTAGTGATATTCGTTGTCCCGGAAATCCCGGCGGTGGTGATAACAATCATGCACTGATCTTTAAGGGCACTTCTGGTAAGTTCTTGCCTCCTGCTCCTGATATGTTTGAAGAATGGCAATATTATAACGGAGAGGATGGAATTTATTTCTGGACTCAAACGAATAAGACCGATGCTTTTATAAGGACGGCTTTAAGCAAGTTGGACGAACAGTTTGGCGAGTGTGAAGCTGATGTGATTAATGCAACAAGTGGCGCGGTTGATTTGGACAACGATGGGGAAACGCGTTGCGGGAATGGTTATCGTTGTTTTCGTGTGCGTATGACTATCGGTTCTTCAGCGGTATATAATGGTGACAGCGACAACGATGAGTCTTCTTGTCCTAATTGATGATGCAAAGTCCGTCGAGGCTCTATTTGGGGAATAGCTGTCTGATATCTAATTTAACTTGTGAGAATTCTTGTTTTATTTTCTCTACTAGGGAAGAGCAATCATCCAACGTATTACCGTGGTTTTGCAAATGTGCGCCTAATTCCCCTAATCGATTACAACAAGCTGAACGTGCCGCGCCTTTTAAGCTATGTCCCAATTCAGAAAGTTGCTTTCCATCGCCGTCTTTTAAAGCTTGATTTATCTTTTCAATTAGCGGCGCGGTCATATCTATGAACATATACATCATATCGCGCGTACCTTCATCTAGCGCACCTATTTGCTCAACCAAACAATCTTGATCAATTGAGGGGGTATTAACCTTTTTTGCAGCATTCTCTTTAGGAGATTTTTCGGATTCAACGTTCATATCCAGCAAATGCCAGCGCACAAGCAGCCCTCTGAGTTGGCCTATAGTCACAGGCTTTAAAAGATACTCGTCAAAACCGTAGCGCATATAGTTCTCGCGCTGAGTAAGCTGCACATCTGCCGTCAGAGCGATGACCGGGAAATCTTTCTTTACTGAAGTTTTTCCTTCTCGAATTCGTCCTACCAGTTCATAACCGTCAACAACAGGCATATGTAAGTCGGTAATCAGAATGTTGTATTCTCCGCTCTCGAGAGCTTCCAAGGCTTCTTGTCCGTTATTAACAAAACTAGCATCTGAGCCTAGGTGCTCTAGCTGCCTGCGGATAATATCACGTATACTGTCTGTATCTTCTGCAATGAGCAGTCTGGCATCTTCCTCAATCACAGCTTTATGTTGACCGGCAGCATTCTTCACTGTTTCACCCAACCCCCGGCGGCTGGCCGGTTTGGTTAGATAATAAGCGCCTAAAGATTGCAGGCTATGTGCAAGTCCTACATCATCACGCACAGTGTACATAATCATGCCGGTATAGGGTTGTAGTTCCATAATCTCGCGCATAAGATCAAGGCCTAGCCCGTCGGGAAGTCCTTGATCAATTACGGCTACGTCAAAAGGACTCTGCAAGGCCATCGCCATAGCATCTTTGCACGTGGCGCATTGTTCTACTCGTGCTCCCATAGAACGCAAGGAAGTGCTGATTTCTTTGGCACCTTGTGGGTGGTCTTCTACTGAGAGGACTGATATCCCTTCCAGATCAGGCAGTTCTACGCGTTCTTCATCAGTGCTGATTTCTTCGGTAGGAATTTCAAACCAGAATGTTGACCCGATTCCTTCAATGCTTTCTACGCCGATTTGTCCATCCATAAGCTCCACCAGCTTTTTGGAAATTGATAAACCGAGCCCCGTACCGCCGTATTTGCGCGAGGTCGTGTTATCGGCCTGAGTAAAAGAGGAGAACAGTTTATTACATACTTCGGGTTTAATTCCGATGCCAGTATCAATAACTTCGAAACGCAAGGCCATCCCGTTCTTCGGTTGGCTAATATGCTGAGCCTTAGTGGAAACGCGCACTGTAACGCTTCCATCATGTGTGAATTTAAGGGCATTGCCGCATAGATTCATAATTATTTGGCGCAAACGTTTAGGATCGCCCAGTACGACAAAGGGTACATCTGTGTTAATGTCATCGATAAGCTGCACATGAACGCCCCGCACCTTTACTGACAGAGCTTCTAATATTCCGCGCACAAGCATACGTACCGGCACTTCGAATATATCTAGCTCCATCGCGCCGGCATCCATTTTGGCTACGTCCAGTACATCATCGAGGATTTCTAGCAAACTGCTTGCGGCGCTTTGTGCAGTTTTGACCATATCTGCGACATTTTCACTGGGTTTTTCTTCTGTAATTAGTTCTAGTAAGCCGTAGATTGTTTGCATAGGCGTGCGAATCTCGTGGCTCATTGTAGCCAGAAAGTTGGATTTTTGCTGCGCCAATTCATCTGCCTGAGTAATAGCTAGCTCTAGGGCTTTGATCGTATCTTGTGTGTTCTTTTGTTCTTTCGGGGGCATGGATTCTCCATTAGACAACGAAAGGCTTGCCATCCTGCAAGGCTATAAGCTATCACAGACTATTAGCTATCCATAGATTGAGAATATAATTAGGAGAAAAAAATGGGTTATAAAGTTGCGATTGCTGGTGCGACAGGAAATGTTGGCCGTGAGCTTTTGAATATACTTGATGAACGTAGCTTCCCTGTTGATGAAGTGGTGGCTCTAGCCTCTGCTCGTTCAGCCGGTAGCGAAGTTTACTTTGGCGATAAGGCGATTAAAGTTCAGGACATGGCGAAGTTCGACTTTAAAGGTATCGATATTGTGCTCTCATCTCCCGGAGCAAAGGTTTCTGCCCAGTATTCTCCGATTGCTGCTAAGGCTGGCGCAGTTGTGATTGATAACACTAGCCACTTTCGCATGGACCCGGATGTTCCTTTGATCGTGCCTGAGGTTAATCCCGGGGCTATTAAAGAGCACACAAAGAAAAACATTATTGCTAACCCTAATTGTTCTACCATTCAGATGGTTGTAGCGCTTAAACCCATCCATGAAGCTGCTGGCATCAAGCGCGTAGTGGTGAGCACGTATCAATCTGTCTCCGGTTCCGGTAAAGAAGCGATGGATGAGCTTTTTAATCAAACTAAAGGCATATACATGAACCAAACGGCTGTGCCTAATGTATATCCAAAACAGATTGCCTTTAATGCTATTCCACAAATTGATACCTTTTTGGATAATGGCATGACCAAGGAAGAGTTGAAGATGGTCGAGGAAACCAAGAAAATCCTTGATCCGGTTATCGAAGTTTGTGCGTCGTGCGTGCGTATTCCTGTTTTCCTCTCTCATGCAGAAATGGTCAATGTCGAGATGGAAAGAGAACTATCACCCGTTGAAGCTAGAAAAATATGGCGTGAGTTCGAAGGCATCACTGTAATTGATCTAGATAATGAAGATCTGGAATATGTGACACCAAAAGAAGTGCAGGGCGATGATGATGTCTATGTTTCACGCATTCGCAAAGATCCGACGGTTAAGCACGGTCTGAACTTCTGGTGCGTGGCTGATAACTTGCGTAAGGGGGCGGCGCTTAATACCGTACAAATTGCCGAGCTACTGATTAAAGAGGGCTAGGTAAGGGAATACACAAAATATAAAAGCGAGGAATTATGGTGTCCTCGCTTTTTTAGTTTTGTTGCTCTATTCCTGTAACAGATCAATTCCAACATTTTGCAAGCCTTCATCCAGTAAGCGGAAGAAGGTATATTCTTTTCCTTTTTTTGTCGGGCGTCCTTCGTCCATAGTAATTTCGTGCTGGAGCATATCGGCTTGTACAGCCCTTTGGACATCCGAGCTAATCTCATCAACATTTAGATTTTTCAGTGAATATCCTTGCAAGCGTTCCAAGAGATCTTTTTCAGAAGGATCTATTACGCCATCTTTCATCGCCATAATTCGGGCAAAATGTATAACTTGTCCACGAAAGCGTGGCTCATTAATATTGGCAAAAAGAAACTCGATATCTTGCGGTGTGCTCATATCTTCATGAAGTGTGGCAATCTGTTCTTCGCTTAAAGGAATTTTATTCATCATGCTTTCAATATAATCACGTTCATCATCGTGAAAGACGCCATCCGCATGAGCCATAGCAACTAGACACCGCAACATATAAAATTTACTTTTTGAAACATCGGTATTATTGGAATTGTTTTGCACCATGAAATAGCTACCTTTTAAAAATTAAAAAACAGAATAAAAACCCAAGTTATTCTACAATATTTTACTACAAAACATAGGAGGTTTTTGCGCTGCAAGATATAAAAAAACTTATCTGCTTTGAAAAAACACGCACAAATCGTATAATGCCCACTTATCACGTCATCTGAACCTTATATTAAACTGGGAGGGAGCAGTATAATATCCGGCGTTACGCAGAAGTAATTAGGTATATTCAGCATTCTTAAAAGTTGCATTTTTAGTATAAAAAACGTGAATTATTCAAATTCGGAGAGCGTTTTACAAAAAAATAGAGACTTTAAAAAAACAGGAAGGGAGTACATCATGAACCATCAAAACGCAGCAATTGCAACGGTGGCTTACGACAGCATTACCGCGAAGGACTCACGTGAAGATCGCGCAGTTAAAGAAGTGATTAATGCGGCCAAACTTATTCATATGGAGTTAGGGCCAGGCCTTGTGGAGGAGGTCTATGAGGATTGCTTATGTCAGATTTTGACAAAAAGGGATGTTCCATTCAAACGCAATGTTACTTATCCGGTTACGTTTATGGGTGAAACACTTGATTATAAGCTGAATTTAGATTTGGTTGTTGATGATTGTCTCGTTGTTGAGGTTAGAACGCTTAGTAGGCTCAAGCCAATTCATGAAGAAAAATTGCTTACTGCTTTGAAAATGTCACATATGAAACAATGCTTGTTGATTAATTTCAAGGTTCCTCTTTTAGAGCAAGGAATTAAGCGCATTATTAAAAAGGGCGCAGTAAAGTAGAATAATAAGTAATATCGCAATATTAGGGGCCGGTGGAGCAAGTTTGCGCACCGGCTTCTGTTATGTGGAAAGAGGCGATAGCCAAAGTTATCGTTGAGATTGAGGAAAGGGAGTATTGGAAAATACATGAATTTGCAAAAAATATGTAAACTATGATAATTTGCCGGACGTAGACTTAATTCGAAATAAAAAGAGTGTTTAAATATGAAGAAAGCTTTTGATTTAGCAATTAGTGTAGGAGCGATCCTTGCTTTTCTGAACCTCTCCTCGGGTGCTGTTGATAATAGAGATATAGCAAATCAGCCGGGAATATCTGAACAAGGAAAAAATATGGCACAGAAAAAAGCATTAGGAGATGCTTTAGGAGCTCTTGCCAGCTCGGTATGTGCAGTTGGGGTGGTGCTAAATCTTAGAAAAGAGGATCAGCCTTCTAGCGAAGAGCCTAATCCAACTTAACGCCCTTAACCTCCAAAATCTTTATACGGTTGGTTTGTCCGCGCAGGATAGTGATTGCGCTTTTAGGGATTTTCCAGTGTTTAGAGAGTAGGGCGATCATCGCCTTATTGGCTTTGCCTTTCTCAGGAATGGCAGTGACCTGAACTTTGAGTGTCCGCTCGCCGAATAAATCTACCTCCCAGCCCATGACTTTGTTCTGCCGCGCTCCGGGGTTTAATTTCACAGTAATGGTTTGTTTGTCGGTCATAGTTTATCGTTATTCAATATGCGTCATTGCCCGAATCTTTGATTCTAGGGCAATCCAGTAATATCACAGACGTCATCTGGATTCCCCTAGAATCTGTTTTACAGATTCGGGGAATGACAAGATGGATTTTATTTTTCAAATGTGTATAGTTCGCTCCATGAGCAAACAACCTGTCCATATTATTAAACTAGTCGTAGGAGTGAGTGATATCGCGCAATTCCACGATCTCCAGTGTGCCCACGAAATTGACTATAATGGTCAGCGCGCAGTGCCTTGCTGGACACGTTATAAGCCCAAACGCGCAGATGAAATACTGGATGGCGGAGGCTCGATCTATCGCGTGGTTAAAAACCGCATTGTTTGTCGTCATAAGATCTTGGGTTTTGAGATGATGGAAACGCAAGAGAAGGGCACTATGTGCGCTATCATGCAATCTCCTGAAATGATCGAGACAGTGCATATGCCTAAGCGCGCGTTTCAAGGGTGGCGGTATCTTAAGCCATCTGATATTCCAGATGATAAAGGCGTTTATACTGGCGGCTCATTGCAAGATAATATCCCACCTGATTTGGAAGAAGAACTAAAGGAAGCAGGGTTGCTATAGATGAAAGAGTTTTTTGAATTTTGTATGTACCCGATTAAAAAAGCGCTCTGGGCACCGGCGGCTGTTTTTATTTTTTATGTAAGCGTGATACATCTGGGTTTTTCTGATGTTGTGCCGGAGTGGTGGGATATTCCTGTGCACTTCCTCGGTGGTGTTACAATTTGTTATTTCTTTTGGTGCGCAAGCAAAGCGCCACGCGCGGTGAAATTTTTGGGACAGCACACGCGTTTCTCGCTATTTGTGCTTTTAGTCGCGCTAACAGCTCTTGCCGCCGTTTTGTGGGAAATCGCCGA
>Ga0070729_10006783_pt1 | contig 11193 bp, 9 predicted proteins | sample tdDd472_FD_66725 | JGI IMG/M metagenome (GOLD analysis project Ga0070729, IMG submission 66725) | Marine sediment microbial communities from the Atlantic coast under amendment with organic carbon and nitrate - tdDd47.2 | ecosystem: Environmental > Aquatic > Marine > Coastal > Sediment | place...
ATCCAACGATAGCGGATACCCTCAATGTATTCCTTTCTTTTGACAGGCAAGTAATTATACAGGTGCGAATATGAAGAGGAGATGATGCTGACATCGTGACCTGATTCCACCCAATTTTTTCCAAGATAATAGTGTCGATACTCCATCCCATGACTGGGGCTGCCGGCATATTCATTGATGACACAGATTCGTTTACTCATAATTCAACAGACTTTCGATAATCATCTCACATGAACGGCCGTTTCCATATAATGCGTTGTCAAATTGCGTGTTGAACTTTTGGGTTCGATAAACATCGAGAATGACAGAAGGATCCGAACCAACCAAGTGATTGAATCCAAGATCGACCAATTCTACCCACTCGGTTTCATCTCTTAGGGTCATGCAAGGCTTTTTGAAGAAAAAAGCCTCTTTCTGAAGACCTCCGCTATCTGTAAGAACCATTTCACAATTGTTGATATACCATACCATTTCCAAATACCCAACTGGTTCAATAACTTCGAACTCAACGGAAAGGCCATTTTTATTGATCACTTTTTGGGTCCTTGGATGAAGGGGGCAGATAACGGGAATTTCTTTGTGAATGGCGTTAAGGCCACCTATTATCCCTGCCAAACGTTTCAAATCATCGGTATTCTCGGCTCGATGCACGGTTGCCAAAACAAAGGGGGCGTTGGGTTTGTTTCTTGGAACTTGGGTGCGTTCTTGGTAAAACAGCGCACCATCATACATCACATCCCCTGTTTTGATCACTTTGCAATCAAAATTTTGAAAGCCCTCTAGTTCAAGGTTTCTCACAGCAAAATCAGTCGGACAAAATAACAGCTGACTCAATCGATCAGTAAGAATCCGGTTTAGCTCTTCGGGCATCTTTGTATTAAAACTTCTGAGGCCAGCTTCCACGTGCGCCAATTTAATGCCTAACTTACTGGCAGCAAGGGCTCCTGCCAAGGTAGAGTTTGTATCCCCGTAAACTAACACCCAGTCAGGTTGTTCATCAACGAGTACTTTTTCTATCTTTTCCAGCATTTGCCCTGTCATAGCCCCATGGGTTTTCCCGTTGATTCCTAAAAAAAAATGTGGGCGCGGAATATCCATTTCTTTAAAAAAAACATCACTCATGTTGAAATCATAGTGCTGCCCGGTGTGCACCAGGAGCTCAGAAATTTGAGGAAAGCTTTTTATGGCTCTACTGACCGAGCCTGCTTTAATAAATTGTGGCCTAGCTCCCACTATTGTCAGAATTTTTACCATTTGATTCTAGTCTGCCTTTCTTAATACATGAGAGATGACTGCCCTGGCTTTGCCGTTTTTTGATAATGGAATCGACAAAACACGTTCTAATTCCAGGTCAATTTCTCCCAATTGACTTCGCATTCGTTGTCTTATCGTAACTTGCTCTTTCTCTGATAAGGGATGATCGGAAACAAACTTTATCTTAAATTTACCCATCGATTCTTGGATTACTTGGGTCGCCTGAAGGTTAGGCAATCCAACAAAAATGCCATGAAATCTCACCATTTCACGGCCATCTTTTCCAATAACAACATCTTCCACCCTCCCAGCAATTCCCTTTATTACAGTCATTTCACGCCCGCATTTTGTAGCCTGCTCTTTTGCCAATTCAACAAGATCACCTATTCTATATCTTATTAATGGTTGATCAAAATTCAGCAAACCCGTACTTATAACTTCTCCTACTTGTCCAAATTCAACAGGATTTCCCTGATCATCAAGAATCTCTAAAATCCCAACATCTGGATTTACTAATAATTGGCCATTTTCACTTTCTGATATAAGGCCACATGCTTCTAAACCACTATAGCTATCAAAAGCTTTACAACCGTATGCTTTCTTAAATGTTTCCCTCATAGGGTCTGTTAATTTTTCGCTCGATGTAATTACTGCTTTTATTCCATCTACTTTGATCGCATGTTCAACCAAAAACCGAGCTAAAAAGAAATTACTTTGCGCATAACCTGTAAGATATTGAACTTGATGGTTTTTTAAACCCTGAACATAGTTTTCGATAGTCGAAGGACTAATGTGGTATGCCGAAAAATAAACCTGCTTCTCGATAAAATTGTAACGATAATATGGTGGTCTGCCATCACCTTCAGGTACCACGCGACGACCTCCAATCATTCCTCGTGAATCGAATCGAGTGACACCAGCCCAGTTACGAATTCTGGCTTCAAACGCTGCAGACCATCTCTGATGCATTTTTCTAGAAAAAAGGATTTGTGTAGGTGTTCCTGTAGAACCACTACTGGCAAAAAAAGCTCCATTTGGCTCTCTTCTTCGGGATAACAAAGTTGTTGTGCCAAACCGCCTAAGTTCGTCTTTTGTTAACATTGGAAGATCCTTGAGATTTGACAGCTTAAAGCTCTTAAAGTGTTTGCGATGGAAACCATGTGATTCATACTTATCTCGATAAAATGGGACCGTTTCAAAAGCATGAAGCAAAAGTTCTTTTAAACACTGTTCTTGGTAACTGCTCCACTCTTCACTTGTATAAAACTCTCTTGCTTTGAATAATTCTAATTCTTGTTTAAAAATCCCTCCATATCGCCTCTTTTTCCAATACAATCCGTATAAGGAAACTCCTGTATTTTGAGCCCATAAAGGTGCATGAAGGTAGAGATTGGATAGAATGCCCATCTAATTGTATTACTCCACAACTAAAGTCAGTCCAAGCCAAATGAATCCAATAATTTATACCACTTATGCTCAACATGATTCCATGAAAAACTTTCGGCTTTCCTTCGTGCTTGATTGCTGAGCTTGGTCGCTAGCCCCGGGTCATGCAGCAATTTGAGGATTGCGGAAACCATCGCATCTGAATCATTGCAACCTACCAATAACCCATCCGCATTATTCTTTATCAGGTAAGGCAGGCCGCCGACATCGGTCGAAACAATAGGAAACCCCAAGGCCATTGCCTCAATAATGCTTATAGGGTGATTATCATAGTTTGTCGTATTTATAAAAACATCATAATCGACTGACAACGCTTGCCATTGCTTACGGCTCAAAGCGCCTGTGGCCGAAAAGTTTTCCTCCAAATCATTCTGTTTAATCCATTGTTGTATCTGGTTCTGGGTGTGGGAGTCACCTCCACCAACCATACATAAAGTCGCTTTAGGATACAAAGCAACAAGTTTTTTAAGGGTGTATACCGCCATAAAGGGATTATACGTTTCTTGCTGAAATGATCGAACCCAAAATAATTTTGGCAAAAGTTTGGTACGAACTTTGAAGTCTAACCCCCCTATTTCTATAGAGTTTGGTATATATTCAACTTCAAACCCAAATGAACGAAAAGTTTCTAACAGAAAAAGTGATGGCGAAACGTTAATATGAGACTTTCCAAACAGCCATGATGATTTTTTTGGATTTTTTTCGAGGCGACTCCTTAAATGACCTCCGTGAAGAATTGGAATGTAGGGAATCCCAAAAAAACGACAAAGTAAACTCAATATTAACGCATAATAAAACCCTAGACTGCTGTAGGTATCAATCAAGACCACCTTTGCTTTCTTACGGTTAATGAGTAGCATTCCTACCATATGACAGAGACGCAAAACGGGATTGAGTACTGAGGATCCATACTTAATCGGATAGCGCAAGGCTAGCTTTGGCCCAAGGGTCTCAACAACCGAAACAGACTTTCCATGACATGATAGTGCGTTACCAAAATATAAAATCATTGGTAACTCACAGACTAAACATAGCATTGAGGATATGGCGGAAATTTGTCAAGGATCCTCCTCGTGGCATTCATATTCTTTAACCATTGTGATGCCCACCGCCTTGTCAGTTAGAACCTTCCAGCCGTGTTTTCGGTAGGCATGTATGGCTCTTTTGTTTTCGCGTTTCACGGAAAGATGGGCGTGAGATAGACGCTTCAACATCACCTCTTGGTCAAAAGCTCTTAGCATAATAGACCCTAGACCCTTTCCCTGATATTCTCGGTGAACCCCGATACCAACCAATCCTACACTGTCTGAAAACGAATAGGCATTCTGTTCCTTTTCTCGCTCTTCGACCCTTCTCGTAACGAAAAAACGTTTCTTCAAGTTGCGTGTAATGAAATGCCTTCGTTTTCTAACCTCAGGCTCAAAAACAAGCCAGGGCCTCAAAGCAAGAGACCGAAACGCAGCCCATAGAGCAAATTGCATCATTGCTGATGCGGAGCTGGTTCCAACATATCCGCTCACGAATCCAACACATTGCTTTTCATGTCGAATGAAAAGTATAAAACCATCTGGTTCTTCTAAGAACCATTCATGCATTCTCACCAGGTATGGGATCCCAAGTTTGGATGCAAATGAATCTGGAAACGAAGACTGAAAACAAATGGAAACAAGCCTTAAGTGTTCCATATTATCGGCCTTCACTATCTCGTAATCAAACATCCTGATATCCGTTCCCCGTGTTGATTGAAGTTGAATCATTATCTTAAAATCTCTTTCTCAATTCGTTCATTATAATATTCATAAGTAAATCGCTCCTTCATCTCTCTGAACCGATGAGACATTTGCTGAAGTGCATTTATTTCCATTTTCAAAACAATCTCTAGGACTTCAACTATCGATGAGACGCTACCTGCTTCCGTCAAAAAACCATTCTTACCATGAATCACATATTGGGGAATCGAAGAAATACTGGAAACAATTGGAATTATTCCATAAGGTGATACCTCCGCAACAACTTTAGGAAACCCCTCTGAATGCGATGGTAAAATTAGAAAATGACATTTTTGTAAAACCGCTACCATTTCCGCCCTTAGCATGAACCCGTGAAAGCATACGGGCAACCCTTTGGCCTTGGTTTTATATACATCCAACTTCTTGCTTGACCCGATAAAATGAACCGAACCTAGTCGATCTTTTTCTTGGAGATTATGGAGGGCTTCGATTAAATCGTCTACTCCCTTTGAATAGGTTAAGTTCCCAATAAAACAGAAATTCAAGGTATTTGAAAAGTCAACGGGCTTACTTTTCGTAGTAATATCGGTAATCTCGGATTTAGTGAGGCATGGATTTTCAAATGTTAACACATGGCTTGGTTGGTTCTCCCATTTCCCATTAATTGTCACATGAGTATGAGTAAGAAATTTAAGGATCGTGCGCTGAAGCTTATAGAACGGTGGCACATTTGATTCACTCCAACTCCCCGCATATTTATGCCAATACACCTTTTTTCTGTAGAAATAACTAACAATGATTGCCAAAAATGCTGGCATAGAGGGTGCTCTTGTGTGCATCACATCATGACTAAGAATTGCCTTTAACACCCGAGGAAAAACACGAACCATATTCACAAGTATTCCCATTTTTGCAGCGAACGATTTTCCTCCACTTCGACTCAGACAAATCATTTTTGTTTTTGACGAATCCAGGTTTCTCATATTCTTAACATTTACATCGTAATCGTATTTGTACCCCATCCAGGTAATATGGCTAAAAAGATGCTGAAACTGTTCGATTTCACGAACCACAGGCTCAAAAGCTTCGATATTGCCATTTGGGTTCACACGCATGGCAGTATCTGAAATAATGACTAAGCTAGGGCGCGACGATAGATGTCGAGGCATGAATTAACATACTCCTGTTGTGAAAACTTTTGGGTGAAAAACTGGATACGCTGTTTGCGAAAAGTTGTTGAATTCTCTTGGATCAACGCTTTAATTGAAGTAGACCATCTTTCAACATCAAAATGATCCAGCACATATTCAGGAAATTCAGAAATGATTTGTTCGGGCACTTCGCCTACTCGAAAACACAGAAAAGGAAGCCCTTGAGCAAGATATTCAAGGAGAACAAGTGGCCCTGTTTCTGACGTTGCAGTATGAATCGCACAGTGGTAATGACCCAAAACGGATTGAATATCGGTACAATCATGAATAAACCGGAAATGCTCGTTCAAACCTCGTTCCTGGACCATTTTCTTAATTTTCTCGAAATATGCATTATCAGAAAACTGACCAAATAAATCTAACCGCACCTCATTCTTCATCCTCATATGATCGATCAGGTCTACAGCAAATTCCAAGTTTTTTTGCGGCCGAAAATTTGAAACTAAAATTAATTTCATAGGAGAAACAGGATTGATTACCTGTTTATAAGCCTTTTTCTCAACAGTGTTAAATAACGCATTTACACGTTTGGACGGTAGACCATGGCTCTGTGCCCAATCACACAGGACGGTACTTACACCGACATATGTCGAGGATTTCATGGCAAGTTTGAGAAAAAAACCAGCATGCCGATCACGATGGATCTCACCGTAGTGATCATGAAATACAATCCGGTAACTCCCCCTATATAAAAACTTTGCTAACCACACATATTTCAAGTTATGCCTCATATGGACATGAACGATATCGAATTGATTTGCATATTGATGGAATCGGAACAAGGTAATAAGGGAATATTTGAAATCTCGATACAACCTTCGGTGTTCAACCTCCGAGTCAATTGCCTCATCCAGAGGGCCTGCTCCTAACAACGAGCACACAGCAACATGCACTCCCTTTTTTTTAAGTAAATTGGCAAGATTAACGAGAACCCTTTCGGCGCCACCTGCGTTTAAGCGATCAATGGCCTGGAGCACTTTGAGTGACATCTTACATCTTTTCAATATGGGCACCTTCATTCAACATGTTACTCGACAGCCTCCATGAACGCACTACCTGAACAAGAATAAACGGAAAGAAGCAAACGGTTAGAGCTCGTCCTAAATGCATCAACCACGAATATCGCTTTAATTTGTAGGGCATGATTGATGGCGGCAGTTGAATCAAAAGAGAGAGCAAGGTCCTCGCGTTTCCAAAGTATTTACGATAAAAATATAAGACACTTGGAATGGGGCGGGGAGCAAATAATTTCTTCGGTCGAAATCCATCCCAACTGCCCACCTGCCTGAGTCCCCCACTAGACACTTTTAAGTGAATACGCTTCGCATAGGGATTAGAAATACTTAAATACCCATTTTTAAAACATCGCATACCATATTCACCATCTCCCATTCTCTGTTTTTCAAACTGACGATCGAACAAACCAATAGTTCGAAAGATATCTTTCTTCATCAATACATTTCCAGTATCTAGTTGGTCTGCCAAACGAAAATATTTATAGTTTTCAGGTATTTTTGCACCCACCCTAGATAAGGAAACTCCTGCAGATATGTCCGCGTTAAAGTAGTCAAGAGCCTTTATGTGCTCAAAGATCCAATCAGCTTCAATCCGTGAATCATCGTCAAATAATAGAATAAGTTCCGCTTGGGAGTTTTTGATGGCCGTATTACGAGCAAGCCAAAGAGCCTTTTCCTTCTGGTGTTGAACTTTAAGATTTAGATTAAATTGGTTGTAAAACTCTCTTTCAAATGGCTCGCTTTGATCCACAACGATAACATCGAATTGGGAATAATTTTGTTTCTCAAGATCTGTAAGAACATCTTTCAAGTAGACATATCTATTCAAGGTGGGAATAACAACCGAAACCCAGGGCTTCTTGACTTCACAAAGTTGGGATTGAAAAGTAGCGTATTCGGAATATCGGACATGCAGACCGGAACTAATTTGCCTGACAGATCGAGTTTTTAAAAACGCAACCAATTCTTTTATCGGGTTGTGCAATGTGATCAATCTCAAAAGCAAAACATAAATAACCCATTTTTTTTTAAAGTGGCGCCTTAGAAAACAATAATTGTCTTCTATTGGCAATGGCTTTTCCAAAATCGTGGTGTCTAAGCATTTTTTTGGATTGATTACTCCGTTACGTATAGCCTGAAAGGCTGCATCTCTCAAGGATGCTTCTTTACTGATGTAATCTTTATAATAGCAGATAACATGCTGATCTTTTTCTTCCAAAGTACGAAAATCTGGCCATATTCCTTTATTCCCTTTGCTCGGTTGGACATTGAAGTACCAAATTGGATGGACATACTTCAAAAATGGAAAAATCATAATTACACCTTAAGAGAGGAATTTACATCAAACTTGGTCTCACCTCAATATCACCTTTTCTCAAGAAGTTTCTGGGTTGATTCGATGATGTAATCGATTTCCTCTACTTCTAAACTTGAATAAATAGGTAAAGAAACGCAAGAACTAAAAGCGCTAGTTGCTTTGGGAAATTGATCTTCAGTCAAAAACATAGTTTTTTTCCAATATGAGTGTAGGTGAAGGGGAATAAAATGAACCGAACAACCAATCCCCATATTCGACATTTTTTCAATGAATCCATCTCTGCTCTGATTGGCCTCCGGTTCTAGCTGAATAACAAAGAGGTGCCAAGAGTGATCATCACCACGCGCAGCGTTTACTGGCAATTTTATTGGAAGATACTTTAGTTCATCCAAGTAACGATCAGCGATCTCTTGACGCTTCTTCTGCATCTCATAGAGACGCTTCAGTTGAACCATTCCCAATGCGGATGCAATATCAGTAGAATTATATTTATAGCCGGGCGCAACAATATCATAGTGCCACTTAGGCTTTTTTGAGGTATATCGATCAAAAACATCACGATTAATTCCATGTAATCGCATAATTTTACATCGATTGGCCACGGAGGAATCCTTCAATAATATCATTCCACCTTCACCCGTGGTGATAGTCTTTGTGGCATAAAAGCTAAAAACCGTAGCATCCGTGGGCCAATGACCAATCAATTTGCCATTGAATGTAGAAGGGAGTGCATGAGCAGCATCCTCGATGATGTAAAGACCAAATTTTTTTGCAATACAAAACAGCCGGTTCATGTCACATGTCAATCCAGCAAAATGCACAGGCATAATTGCCTTGGTCTGAGGAGAAATAAGACTAGGCACAAGCTCTAGATCCATGATTAATGAGTCGGGGTCCACATCACAGAAAACTGGAGTTGCACCCAAATATCGAATAACCTCTGCAGATGCAGTAAATGTCCATGTGGGAACAATCACCTCATCACCCGGTCCTATGCCGAGAGCTTCCAAAGCCAAGTGCAACCCAGCAGTAGCAGAATTCACCGAAACAGGAATTCGTCCTGGTCCTATTTTTTCTGCAAAAAGATTTTCGAATTCTACAGTTTTAGGTCCCATGGTCATCCAGCCTGAACGAATTGTATCTACCACATTTTTTATTTCTTCCTCTCCAATATCCGGCCTAGCAAATGGGATAAATGAATGCTTTTTCAAAACGCCTCCATAGTTACAATGAGACAAATAGAGAACAAAGTGTGATTATAAGTTGTTCTGAATTATTGCCCTATTTAAACGAAAAAATAGTATTCGGTCCAGCCCTTTACAGGCATATTGGTATGGAACACTTATTAATAGTTTTCTTCAATTTCGCGCAACATGTCAATATCCTTGCGTTCAATTCCATCAAAAACAAAGATCGTCGCAGTTCCTTTTGGCGCTAGATGTTTCTGATTGGGAATAAAACGGTCGATAAACTTTAGCCATCCAAAGGCAAGTCTCGTGAAAACCATTGCAGAAATTCGAAAACAACGCTTCGAAAATAAATTAATGAATGAGTTTGAGAGAAGTGTCGCAGCCCCACTCCAATTGCCTTCAGGAGTTTCAACTTTCTCCATGCTGCACTTTGAAAAAAGAAAACGTAAAGCCGTTGGTGTAAAACGAAAAAAGTCATAAGGCATACTGTGATAAGGATAGGAAAAGGGAACCTCTACAAGAATGGCACCACCAGGTTTGATGACTCTTTGAAGTTCCGACACAACAACCCAAGGTCTAGCTGTATGCTCCAAAACTTGAGGCAAAACTATGGCAGAAAAGGTGTTATCTTCAAATGGTAGTTGATGGGCGTCGAGGATCAGGTCTACATCAAATAATGCATGCACATCAGTGATAATGACTTTCAGTTTTGAGAAAGATTGGCGATAGAAGGCTGCCTTGTCTCCGGCCCCTAGTATTAACACAAAGCCATTTTCCATCCGGTTTGAAAGTTGTTTATATCGATCATTGAGCTTGAAATCCTTGGACAAAGAGGGGAGAAACTTCTGCCTTACAAAGTTTTTAAAATTTTTTTGATTCCGATACGATTTATTTTGTGTAGTCGGTTTTGATTTTACAATTTCCTGCACTTGAAATAAGGAGTTTCTTTCATCAATTAAAACTGGAATCCCTTTATGGCGGATGTAAGTCTGGCCATTCATAAAATAGATCGCCTCGGAAGTTATTTCCTTAACCTTTGAATGGTCTACAGGGTCTCTGAGGATTTCCATAAACCCAGATCCGAAAATTGTCACTAGCCTACTCACTTTAAGTTTAAACCCGAATATATTCATATAATTCTGGTTTTCAAGAATAAACATCTGCAATAATAGTATATTAACCTAAAAAAAATGGCAAAACATGCTTCTCCTAAAGTAGTTCTTGTCAGTTATAATCTGTTGAGTTACTGTTTGAATTATCTGCTGTTAACTTATAAAACGGACTTCAGCCTTATAATGAAAAACCAAGACCAATGGAAGCCGACAAAATATATTTTCAAGAATGCGTCCTTAGTCTCATCCAAAAATCCAAACTTTGTCAATCCCTTTTCGCGATTGATGGCCGATATCGTCGCATCATACTACCAACCTGCCTTGAAAAAACATGCTAAGGGTATACTCTTAGATTTAGGATGTGGGAAAGTCCCTTTATACCAGGCCTATCAACCATTTATTGAAGAAAATATTTGCGTCGATTGGACCAAAAGTCTACACGATTCGGATCACTTGGATTTAGAATGTGATCTCAACGAGCCACTACCATTTCATAATCGCTACTTTGATACGGTAGTATTATCTGATGTATTGGAACATCTGTATCAGCCAGATGCGCTAGTTTTGGAGATTCATCGAATATTGAAGCCCGGTGGGCACTTAATTATGAACGTTCCATTTTTATATTGGATACATGAAGGTCCTCACGATTATTACAGGTTTACAGAGTTCGCCCTTAAGAAGTACATCGAGCATTCCGGATTAACCTTAGTTCAACTTGAGCCTATCGGAGGAGCCTTTGAAGTCGTTGCTGATATCTTTTCAAAAATGGCAACCCGCATTCCTTTTTTCAAGAGTACACTAGTTACTTTGATTCAGTTCTTTAGTTCAATATTTTATCAGTCTAGGTTGGGCCGGACAATCAAAAACTCCACTGCACCAATCTTCCCTTATGGCTATTTTCTTGTCGCTAAAA
>Ga0070729_10006787_pt1 | contig 11187 bp, 11 predicted proteins | sample tdDd472_FD_66725 | JGI IMG/M metagenome (GOLD analysis project Ga0070729, IMG submission 66725) | Marine sediment microbial communities from the Atlantic coast under amendment with organic carbon and nitrate - tdDd47.2 | ecosystem: Environmental > Aquatic > Marine > Coastal > Sediment | place...
CTTGATGGTGCAACAGAATGGCGTATCTATTTACAGATCGTGATGCCCCTTGCCGCCCCTGCCCTAGCGGTATTGACCATATTTTCAATCATCTGGCGTTGGAATGATTTCTTGTGGCCCAAGATTGTTATGACACAAAGCGATATGTTCACCTTACAAGTTGGGCTAGAAACATTTCAAGGTGATTTAACAGTACAATGGGATTTAATCCTTGCGATGACAGTATTAACGGCGTTACCGATCACATTTGTGTTTGCTTTCTTGCAAAAGTATGTCACAACAGGGATTGCAACCACTGGCATGAAATAACAATCTATCAAACATTCTCGTATGGGCAAAACTTGTCTTGTCTGCTAACGAACCATGACCAAAGGAGCAATAATGAAGTTTTTCTTAGATAGTGCCATAATTGATGAAATCCAATACGCGGTAGATTATTGGGATATCGACGGCGTTACAACCAATCCACGTCATGTTCAAGTATCAGGCAAACCATTTATGACTGTGATTCAAGAAATTGGCGAGATGTTTACCGGAACAGACAAAACTGTCTCCGTACAAACCAATCCATATAACCATAATGACTATCAAGCAATTGTTGATGAGGGGCGTAAATTCGCGGCACTCAACGATCACTTTGTGATAAAAATGCCCTGTACCGAAGATGGATTCCGCGCTTGTGGCAATCTGACAGACGAGGGCATTCGCTGTAATCTGACCTTATGCTTTAGTCCTATGCAAGCCTTGCAAGCGATGCGGATGGGAGCATTTTATATATCGCCGTTTATCGGCTGGCGTGAAAATCAGGGGCTTGAGGCTGGACAATTCATCGAAGAAATCATTGCCATCCGCGATAACTATGACTTTGAAACAGAAATTTTGGTAGCGGCTGTCCGTAATGGTCGTCAAATTGTGGAATCAGCAGTACGGGGCGCAGACATCGTAACAGCAGGACACGCCACCTATAAAGAAGCCTTTGCCCATCCCTATACTGACATGGGGTTAGGCAAATTTCAAGCATTTTGGGATGATACCCTTTACGAATAGAAGCACAGAAAGGTTGAGTGTGTAACATGAGTATTAAACCGCCTAAAATCGTAGTGATTGGCGCAGGAAGTGCGATATTCGGGCTTGGTGCGCTTTCAACACTCATGCAATATCCTGCCATGCGTGGCGCAGAACTTGCCTTATGTGACATCAACGCGGAGGGATTGACGACGATCCACAAACTCGCTGACAAGATGAACCAATCTTGGGATGCTGGCATGACGATCAGCAGTTCCACGGAGCGCCGTGAATTATTGCCTGATGCTGATTTTGTGATTGTTTCAATTCAAGTCGGACAACGGGAAGATGTCTGGGAGCGTGATTGGCAAATCCCCCTTAAACATGGGGTACATCAACCTTATGCGGAAAACGGCGGACCGGGGTCATTTTCCCATATGGCGCGTAATCTACCTCTCATCATGAGCATCGCGCGCGATATGGAAGACCTCTGCCCTGATGCTTATTATCTCAATCTGGTTAATCCGCTCATCCGCCTGACAACTGCCGTCCACAAATATACCAATATTAAAGTTGTCGGCTTATGCCATCAATTACTATGGGGGTTTGCGATGGCTGGCACAATTCTCGCAGATCGCTGGGGTATCCAAATCCCAGAAGGCTTCCACGTCCATACCGACGCCCAAAACATGGCGGCATTCATTCCCGTTGCGCGTGAAGCCGTTAAACATCTGGATATTAAAGCCGCTGGCATCAATCATTTCTCATGGGTATACGAAATCCGCGACAAAGACACAGGTGAAGACCTCTACCCTGAACTACGTGATAAGTGGCTGAATCATTATCGAAAAGATTTTGAACCACTCAGCCGTGAGATATTTGAAATTTATGGTCTTATGCCAACCGCAGGCGATAGCCACATGTGCGAATATCTGCCCCTCGTCACCGACCCTATCACCAAACCGTGGGAGAAATATGAGCTTAAATTACAAAGTTGGGAAGGCAATCGGGCGCGCCGTGCCTATCGGGAAAAATTAACGCGTGATATTGTCGCTGGGGTTGTCGATGTTGATGAACTCCGTGATGTCTATCGTCATGAGATGCTCGACGAAGGTATACCAGAAATGGTAGAAGCCATCCACTACAATAAAACACACTATCATCCGCAACTTAATATCCCCAATCAGGGATTCATCCCCAATTTGCCAGATGGTGCGATTGTTGAAGTCCCCGGTATCATCAGTGCATTCGGCTTTCAGGGGCTAAATTTCCCTGCCTTACCTGATGGTATTGCCGAGATGTGCCGCCGTGAATTGTCACTCAGTTCGATGTATGTCGATGCGGCTATGACAGGTGATCGTAACCTTGCCTTACAAGCCATGTTGCTCGATCCGATGGTCACGGACATTGACACAGCTCGCTCAATTTTAGATGATTTACTTAAAGAATTTTCGGAATATTTACCCCAATTTACTGAATAAGCGGGAATCATCCCGTAAATTATTGATTTTAATTTAGGAGATATTATGGGAAAACATCAAGCATTAGTTCATCATGAAGGCGACGCAGTGGCTGTCGTCATCATGGATATAGCGAAAGGCACAGCAGTATCAAGTGTCACTCTAGAAGGTCAAGATCAGGGAACGGTCACAGCAACTCAAGATATTCCACTCGGACATAAAATCGCGTTACGCGATATTGAACAAGGTAGCGATGTAATTAAATATGGACGTTCCATCGGGGAAGCAACACAAAATATTACAGCTGGTCAACATGTACATACACAAAACGTAAAAAGTCAGAGGTGGGCATAATGGATTTACAACTTACAGGATACCGCCGTCAAAATGGTCAAGTTGGGGTAAGAAATTATGTACTTATTATACCGATTGACGATATTTCAAACGCTTGTGTTGAGGGGGTTGCATCGCTCATTCGCGGGACATATGCCCTGACCCATCCTTATGGTCGTTTGCAATTTGGCGATGATCTCGACTTAACGATGAATACACTCATCGGTACGGGGTCGAATGCCAATATTGCGGGTTGTATCGTCATCGGCATCGAACCCAAATGGACGGAATGGGTCGCCAATGGCATCGCCAAAACAGGAAAACCTGTTGAGTCCTTTAGTATTGAACGCTATGGTGATTTAAAAACGATTGAAATGGCTTCTCGTGCCGCCATGAAAATGGTGCAATATGCCAGTGAATTACAGCGCGAACCAATCTCGATGGGCGATCTGATTGTCAGTGCAAAATGTGGAGAATCCGATACAACACTCGGCTTGGCATCCAATCCAGCGATTGGGCGTGTTTTCGAAAGAATGTTGGCAGTAGGTGCAACCGCAATCTTTGGTGAAACCAGCGAAACCACTGGCGCAGAAGACAAAATCGCTGATGCCTGTATCAATGATGATGTCCGTATAGAATTCTTGAAAACATTCCAAGATTATCAAGATTTTATTATCGGCACAGGCGCAGACTTGCTTGGTTCTCAACCAACACAAGGCAATATTCGCGGTGGATTATCGACTATCGAGGAAAAAGCACTCGGTAATGTCGCCAAGATGGGCAATTGTAAAGTCGCGTCCGTTCTCCAACCTGCCCAAGCCCCTACTGGACCGGGCTTACATTTTATGGATTCATCTAGTGCCGCCGCCGAAATGGTTACATTATGTGCCGCAGGTGGCTCTGTATTGCATTTTTTCACTACAGGACAAGGGAATATCATTGGTAATCCAATCATCCCTGTCATGAAAATTTCCGCTAATCCCTTGACCGTTGCGACCATGCCTGAACACATTGATGTCGACATTACCGACATGCTCCGCCTTGAAATGACACTCGATGAAGCCGCAGATGCAGTCATGGAAATGATGGCACATAATATCAATGGTCGCTTAACCGCCGCCGAAGTCCTCCGTCACGAGGAATTTGTCATCACCAAGTTATATCGGAGTGCATAATTTTATTTAATACATTGAGGGTGGTTTTGTGCCACCCTTTTCACTTGGCTCACCAATCACGATTATCGGATAATCCACATGACCTATCAACTCGATCACATCTTTATCTTAAGCGACCCCAACGCGCCATCTGCTGACAAACTTGTTGAGGCAGGTATCACAGAAGGCGCACCGAATATCCATCGTGGGCAAGGCACAACCAATCGTCGCTTCTTTTTCAACAATAGTATGATCGAGTGCATCTGGGTTCATGATGCAGACGAGGCAACTAATGAGCGCACAAAACCAACATATCTTTTACCGCGCTGGCAAGGTCGAGCAAGTACATCCCCTTTTGGGATTTGCTTCCGTCCTACATCAGATGAACCACCTCCCCCCTTCCCATCATGGGATTACACACCGCAGTATTTACCAGAGGGCCATGCAATTCAAATTGCAAATACTGTGAGCCAACTTGAAGAACCCTTTTTATTTTTTGCATCATGGATAAAAGCATCTGATAACAAAGTCGCACATCAAGCTGGTATGGAAAATATCACATCTGTTCAAGTCACACATCCTTATAAGGGCTTAACCTCAGCTTCGATTGATGCGATTCAGCACCTCGTCACATTCCAGACAGGTGACATACACCTATTGACTGTCACATTTGATGACCATCGGCAAGGCAAAATCCTAAATTTTCAACCTGACCTACCACTCATCATTTATTATTGATTGTAATAGGCGAATTCAATCTTTGGGCAATCCTTGCAAATACAAATTGCTTATACTAAGAACAACACATCTCTTGCCAATAACGATAGGTAATTACATGACAAACTCAAAATCCGCACCCACTTCATCATCGCTATTGATGAGTCAACTTGTATCGTACATACCCGGCATCATGCTAACCAGTATCGTGGCATGGATAGGAATCATCTCCAGTGATTGGATTGGCAAAGAGTTGCTGGGCTTCCAAAAAAGTCCTGTCTCTGGAATCATGATGGCAATTATTTTTGGTCTGCTGATTGGCAATATTATTTCGCTACCCAAACAACTCAATTCGGGTATAAGTTTCAGCCTCAAGTATTTGCTCAAATTAGGCATCATTTTGCTCGGTATTCGCTTAAGCCTTGGAGATGTTGTACAAATCGGACTGGTTGGTTTACCCGTCATCATAATTTGTGTCGTCGGTGCACTCATTACGGCTAATTGGCTTAACAAACGGTTAGGTTTATCTGAGCGCATGGGAACGCTGATTGCTGTAGGAACAAGTATTTGCGGTGCAACTGCCATTGTCGCAATGGGACCCACCATTGACGCAAAAGAAGAGGAAATTACCTATGCTGTTGCCAATATTACTGTATTTGGCATTATCGCCATGTTCCTCTATCCTTATCTTGCTCATCTTCTCTTTCCACAAAATGATCTTAGTGCTGGGTTATTCCTCGGCACATCCATACACGAAACAGCACAGGTTGCAGGTGGTGGTTTGATATATAGCCAGCTCTATACCAACGAAGCGGTTCTCAACATCGCCACCATTACCAAACTTGTCCGTAACGTATTTATGGTCGCTGTCATACCGTTTATGGCATATTATTATCAACGTCGCCGTAACCTTGCAGAAAAGAAACCACTTAACCTGATCAACCTCTTTCCGATGTTCATCTTAGGGTTTCTGCTCATGGCATTCCTACGTACAATTGGAGATACGACGTTGAATCAATCAGGCAGAGCGTTGGGGATACTTGATGCCACCTCATGGGGTCAGATCGTGTCGGCTATCAAAGACAGTGCCGAAGCCTTGCTGGCAATTGCAATGGCAGGTGTTGGATTAGGAACACGCTTCCGTGAATTACGCAAATTGGGTATTAAGCCGTTTTACGTCGGCTTCATCGCCGCTATCACTGTCGCCATTTTGAGCTTATCCATGTTGGGAATATTACAAATTTTGGGGATAACATAGATGCAAATTCAAATTCCCTATGCCAAAACGCAACTCATCGCCGATATTCCTGATAGCTATACTATCGACATTGTCATGCCGAAAGACCATCCACCTGCCGATGACCCCGACGCAGTAGTAAAATATGCGGTTTATCATCCCATTGGGAATGTCAAGCCACCACAAAAGGGGCAAACGGTTGCCATCGCCATCAACGACAAAACCCGTCCTGTACCGCATGAATACTTACTCCCTCCGATATTAGAAGGGATACGCCAAGCTGGAATCCCTGATGAAGATGTTGTTTTTGTAATCGCCACAGGCACACACCCTGTCATGCCACCGAGCGAATATTTATGGATTCTGCCAGAAGACATTTTCAATCGCTATCGTATCGTCTGCCATGATGCCTACAATGATGCGTCGCTGACTTATCTTGGAGATACCTCACGCGGGACACCTGTCTACCTCAATACAGACTATATCCAAGCAGATTATAAGATTGTGGTCGGCAACATCGAACCGCATCAATTTCAAGGATTTTCTGGTGGCGTGAAAAGTGCAGCGATTGGTGTAGCAGGTAAAAAGACCATCAACCACAATCACGCCATGATGACCGATCCCAACGCCAAACTAGGCAGTTATGACGCTAATCCCGCCCGCCAAGATGTGGAAGAAATTGGGCGCATGATTGGGATAGATTTTGCTGTAAACGCCATCCTCAATAGCAAAAAGCAGATCATCACAGCATTGGCTGGCGATCCCGTTGAAATCATGAAAGTTGCTATTCCACAGGTCAAAGACATCTATCAAGTCCCCGTATCTGCGCCTTATGATCTCATGATTGTTTCGCCGGGGGGCTATCCTAAAGACATCAACGTCTATCAATCACAAAAAGGATTGGCACACGCTTGTCTGGTGATGAATGAAGGTGGCACAGTGATTTTATGTGCGGCATGTCAAGAAGGCACAGGAAGTCAGGCATATGAATCATGGGTAACAGACGAGCAAATCCATAGTCATGACGATGTATTCACACGTTTTGAACACGAAGGATTCCAAGTCGGTCCACATAAAGCCTTTCAAGTATCACGTGATGCCTCACGTATCCATGTTATGCTGATCTCGGATATGGACGCTGATTTTGTACGGAAATTATTGCTCCATCCCCTATCAGACTTACAAACTGCCCTGAATAAAGCACTTGATAATCTTCCCCAAAATGCACGTATCGGCATCATGCCATTTGCAAATTCAACGATTCCAATGCTAAACAATGAGTAGGAGCAATCTCATGTCAAACAAGCCTGAATGGTGGTTCAACGAATTTCAGCATTTTGGAGTCGATTTTGATGATACCGAACAGGTCGAAAACTACGATTCACGGCAAGGCACAAACCTCGATGCAGAACGAGAATTAGCGAAACGCCTCGGAATTGGATCAGGTAAACGTGTGATCGAATTCGGTCCCGGAACAGGGGCTTTATCGCGTGCTTGTGCGTTAGAAGGAGCAGATATCATTTCTGTTGATATTTCACAGGCGATGCTCAACTATAGCAGGCAATCCTCTGAATCACTTGGTATTCAAGATTCCATGGCATTCATCCGTAGCGGTTTTCTATCTTATGAACATAACGGTGACAAGGTTGATTTTATTGTGACGCAATTCGCATTTCATCATCTCCCCGATTTTTGGAAAGCGATTGCGCTCCGCAAAATGAATCACATCCTCAAAGTCGGTGGCAAACTCTATTTGCGTGATGTTGTTTATTCATTTGATAGCGATGATAGCCAACAAGCCATTGATAATTGGATTGCTACTGTCGCCAGTGATGATAATGATGGATTTTCGCGCGAGGAATTTGAAGCCCATGTCCGCGATGAATTTAGTACATTTGGCTGGATAATCGAAGGGTTGCTGCAACGCACAGGTTTTAAAATCGAAAAAGCGGAGTATACTGCCCCGACATATGCGAGTTATCTTTGCATCAAAACCTAATGTAACCTTTTTGGAAAGTCCATGTCACAGCAGACTGCCTCATACTCAGACAAAATCGCTCAGCGGATTGTTATTGTTAGTGCGATTTCGGTATTTATCATCTTTGGGATACGCCTCTCATTCTCGGTATTTTTTGCAGAATTTGTCCTCGCAGAAGGCTGGAGCAACGAAGCGTCAGCAACCATTTACAGCTTAAATATGCTTATCTTTGCGATTACTGCACCACTGGCAGGGCTCTGCCTTGATCACTATGGACCGCGTTTGATCTTCGGGATAGGAACGATATTACTCGCTATCGGCTTATTCATGAGCAGTCAAGCAACAACCCTCAATGATTTGATGATCGCATATGGCGTGATTGGTGGTGTGGGATTAGGCATTATCGGCTTAGGACCTGTCGCCGCGAATATTGCCGCATGGATACCCTCTGCCAAACGGGGGCGCGCTATCGGTATCGCCTTTGCTGGAACAGGGTTTGGTTCGCTAATTTTTGTACCGCTTGCCAACTTTTTAATTGAGCAATTGGCATGGCGCAATGCTTATCTGGTCTTGTCATTAGTCTGTTTTCTTGTGCTCGCACCCTTGATGATATTTGGTCTCAAAAATCCGCCAACATTAAAAACACGCCAACAACAGTCATCCCGACCTACTACCAATTGGAAAGTACTATTCACCAATCCCATTTTCTGGGCACTGATGCTCGTATCACTAACGGCATTGGGTCCATTGCGGTCACTCACGGTGCATCAAATTGCTTATATGGAATCGGTTGGGGTTGACCGTCAATTGGCGGCAAATGTCGTCGGATTAGCGGGCTTTCTGACGGCTGGAACATTTATCGGTTGGGGCTGGGTCTCAGATCACTATGGACGTGCAACTGCCTTTACGCTGGGCGCAATTAGTCTAATCGGTGCGGTGGTCATGTTATTTATCATACGCGATAATCAAATGATGCCGTTTTTGCTGATGTATGCTATTTTATATGCACTGGGGGAAGGCACACGAAGCAGTCAGACCACTGCCCTCGCCAGCGATGTCTTCCAAAAACAAGGACTTGGGTTAATCAATGGACTTGTCGGCGGGATGTTTGGGCTAGGTGCGGCATTTGGGCCGTGGCTCGTCGGACGCATCAAAGACGAAACAGGTCAATATGATGGTGGTCTATTAGGTGTTGTCATCATGATCGTGATTTCAATTATTGGATTTATGGTTATCGTGCTATCCAATCATCAAAAAGAAAAATATAAAAGATAGGGCATCTATATGAAAATAGCAGTCTTTGGAATCGGTGGGGTCGGCGGATATTTTGGTGGAAAACTCACACAGACACCACATGACATTATCTTCATCGCGCGCGGTGAACATCTTGAAGCGATTCGTAATCATGGTTTAGAAATCGAGAGTGACCAAAACGAGACTATCGTACATCCAACTCTCGCAACCGATAATCCGTCCGAAGTCGGTGAAGTAGATGTTGTCATCGTTGCTACAAAAGCGTGGCACGTTCCCAGTGCCTCCGAACAGATGAAACCGATGATCGGCACAAATACAATTGTTGTCCCCTTGTTAAATGGGGTCGAAGCTCCTATTCAACTATCAAAGGCACTTGGCGCAAAGCATGTACTCGGTGGATTCTGCCGTGTCATGAGCCATAAACCAGAAGCGGGGCGCATTGTACAAGGTGGCATCATACCGTCGATTGCCTTTGGCGAACAAGATGGCACACAATCAGAACGTGTTCAAATGTTGCGCGAGATATTTGAATCAGTTGGTGTCCAAGTTCAAGTCACAGACCATATCCTCAGTGCGATGTGGCAAAAGTTGTTATTTATTTCTGCATTTGGTGGTGTTGGGGCAATCACACGCCAGCCAGCAGGAATCTTACGGTCACTCCCAGAAACCCGTAGCTTAGTCATCCAAGCCATGCAAGAAGTTAAGGCGGTTGCAGAAGCGAGCAATGTTCCAATGAGCAAAGATGCGGTTGAACAAGGGTTAGCTTTCTTAGATACTGTACCCGAAGATGGCACAGCCTCCATGCAACGCGACATCATGAACGGTCTGCCATCCGAGCTTGATGCCCAAAATGGTGCTGTCTATCGTCTTGGCAGGAACGCAAATACACCGACTCCTATCAATGAATTTATCTATCATGCCCTACTCCCATCCGAGAAAATTGCGCGTGGCGAATTGTCATCATGACCCGTTCCAGCAAAGCGCGTGTCAATATCACGCAAATTCGTGAGGGACACATCAAACACAAAACGAAACAAGATGTCGTCGTGACAGAAGAACCGCTTGAGATTCGATTGGTGGCAGGAAACGATACCCAACAACTGGCTGTCACCATGCGAACACCCGGTGCAGACTTTGAACTAGCTACAGGTTTTCTCTATAGCGAAGGCATCATTCAATCACATGAAGACATCACCCACATCAGCTATTGTGTTGATCATGACCTCAGCGAAGACCAACGTTACAATGTCGTGAATGTTCGCCTCCGACAAGAACAATTACCTGATTTAGAGCATCTTCAACGCCATTTTTTTACAACCAGTGCTTGTGGAGTCTGTGGCAAAAGTAGCATCGAAGCATTGGAAACGCGAGGGTTACAACCCATTATGAGTAATTTGACAATTCCAATTCAAACTGTAACTCAGTTACCCGACAAATTGCGCGCCGCACAACCTCTATTTGAGAATACAGGTGGGCTTCACGCTGTCGGATTATTTGATCGTCATGGCGATCTGATCACCTTGCGCGAAGATGTTGGACGACATAACGCCATGGATAAAGTTGTAGGTTGGGCAGTACAACAGAAACGATTGCCCCTCAGTGATATGATTGTGCTAGTGAGTGGACGCGCCAGCTTCGAACTGGTACAAAAAGCACTCGCGGTACAAATTCCTATTTTTTGCGCGGTATCCGCACCATCAAGCCTCGCAGTTGACCTCGCCCATCGATTTAATATGACACTCATCGGATTCTTGAGGCGAGACAATTTCAATATTTACACCTCACCATACCGCATTCAGACGCAATAATTGGCATCATTTTGGTATGCTCTGTGTCTAACAAGGGGCATGATTTTAACGTAAACTGAACCTGATGGATAATGGATGGACTATTAAGTAGGGAGTGAGCAATGGAAGCAAACCTTAAAATAGATGAGTTGTGGAGCGGATGGCAACAGTTAGAAAAATCGCCAAAAGATGATGGTTCAATTGAAATGATTGTTCGTCGTCCACAAAGAGACGAACGTGAAGAAGTTCAAGAAGCTGTATT
>Ga0070729_10006788_pt1 | contig 11187 bp, 10 predicted proteins | sample tdDd472_FD_66725 | JGI IMG/M metagenome (GOLD analysis project Ga0070729, IMG submission 66725) | Marine sediment microbial communities from the Atlantic coast under amendment with organic carbon and nitrate - tdDd47.2 | ecosystem: Environmental > Aquatic > Marine > Coastal > Sediment | place...
CAGAAAGAGGTGAAAGCACTGACTACGACGTAGTTTCCAATCCGGAGTTTTTGAAAGAGGGTGCTGCGGTATCTGATTTCATGAAGCCTGACCGGATTATTATTGGCACCGACAGCCGGCGTGCACGCGAAATGCTTACGACTTTGTATGAGCCTTTTAACCGAAATCATATTCGTATGATTGTTATGGATGAGCGCTCTGCCGAGTTAACCAAGTATGCGGCAAATGCGATGCTTGCGACGAAGATCAGCTTTATGAATGAGATGGCCAATATTGCTGAACGCCTCGGTGCAGATATTGAGGCTGTGCGTATTGGTATTGGCTCTGACCCGCGAATTGGCTATGAATTCATTTATCCCGGTGCGGGCTTTGGCGGCTCGTGTTTTCCTAAGGATGTGCGGGCACTGAAAACCTCTGCGCAGTCGATAGATTATGAAGCTGACCTTCTGGAAGCGGTGGAGCGGGTTAACGATAAGCAGAAAGAAGTGCTGGTAACAAAAACCCGGGGTGTTTTTGGCGGCAGTATGGCCGGAAAAACGATTGCGTTATGGGGCCTTTCCTTTAAACCCAACACTGATGATATGCGTGAAGCGCCGAGTCGTAATTTTATTGCGGCTTGTTTTGCAGATGGTGCCAATGTTCGTGCGTATGACCCCGAGGCGATGGATGAGGCGTTACGTATATACGGTGAACGCGATGATCTCGTTTTGTGTAAATCAGCCGAAGATGCGGTCGACGGAGCCGATGTGCTTGTTATTGTTACCGAGTGGCGCGAGTTCCGTTCGCCTGATTTCGATCATATTAAGACTAGCCTGATAGAGCCGGTTATTATCGATGGCAGGAACCTTTATGATCCGGTCATGATGCAGCAGGAAGGCTTTGCTTATCTGGCTATTGGCAGGCATCTGCTTACCTGAGCGGTGTCGCCCTTGCTGCTGATGCCTTATGTAAGCTGGCGGCATTTTCAGGGGTGCTGATGCCAAAGTGTGTTGAGCCTCACGGCATTTTTCTGCAAAAGTGGTGATCATGCGGTATACAGGACTGCAAAGGGTGCTTTGCTTGGTTAGAATGTTGAGCGCTTTTACTAATTAACAGTCAGAAGGATAGACCCGCACATGGCCGATGAGCCTCAAACCGATTCCGGAGCGATGCATTCCGAGCTCCCGGTCACTCATGTTGATTCAATGCGCACTTGGGGCTTTGTGGATTTTGCCGAGCTCAAGGAATACCGGGACCTGATTTACTTTTTGGTCTGGCGCATGATTAAAGTCGCTTATGCACAAAGCATCGGGGGCCTTGCATGGGCGGTGGTGCAACCCGCAATTCAGATTATTGTTTTCACCTTTATTTTTGGTGGTCTCGTCGGTCTCGAGTCTGACGGACTGCCATACCTCTTGTTTTCAACCTGTGCAATTGTTCCCTGGAGTTATATGAGCGGGGCAATGTCCGCATCCAGCGGCAGCTTGATTGCAAACGCAGCTATGCTCGGCAAAATTTATTTTCCACGCGTGATATACCCGACAGTACCGATCATTGCGGGCCTGGTTAATTTTGGTGTGTCGTTAGTGTTGATTCTTGCTGTGCTGGTGTACTACCAGGTAGCACCCACTAAAAATATTCTGTTGCTGCCGGTGTTGTTTGTCATGATGATGATGGTGCCGTTAGCGTTCGGTTTGTGGTTGTCTTCTTTGGCTATCCGTTATCGTGATGTTGGCATCGTTATGGGGTATTTCATGCGCTTGCTGATGTACACAGCACCGATACTCTATGCATCGAAAGAGATACCCGAAGAATACCGCTGGTGGTACATCCTGAACCCTATTGTTGGCGTCATTGAAGGCTTTCGCGCCGCTCTGCTTGGTTCTGCAAGCCCCGATATGTTTATTCGCTGGGACTCCTTGATTACCGGCTTTGTCGTGTTGTTGGTTCTGTGTGTGAGCGGAGTAGTGTATTTCCGTCGCATGGAACGACTAGTGGTGGATGTAATCTGATATGAGCAAAGCATTAGTAGTCGATAACGTTAGTAAACTCTACCGCATCGGTAATACCGACACGGTTGCTCAATCCGGTAACCCTATACAGCGTTTTCTTTTGCGGCCCATGGCAAATTTCCGCAAGTATCGTTCGCTGTATAACTTTACTGCGGAAGAATTATCCGGTCAGCAGGAAGACAAGGATATTTTGTGGGCATTGCGTGACGTGTCATTCGACATTGAACAGGGTGACGTTATTGGTGTGGTCGGGGCGAATGGAGCAGGCAAATCGACTTTGTTGAAAGTGATTTCCCGGATTACACCACCGACTAAAGGTCGCTTGTCTATCGCCGGTCGTGTGAGCTGTCTGTTAGAAGTTGGCACCGGTTTTCATGCTGAACTGACCGGCCGCGAAAACATTTATATGAGTGGCACTATCCTTGGTATGCGGAAGCACGAAGTGGATGCCAAGTTTGAAGAGATTGTCGAGTTCTCAGGTGTCGGTAAGTTTATTGACACCCCTGTAAAGCGTTACTCCAGCGGTATGTCGGTGCGACTGGCATTTGCTGTGATGGCCCATCTTGAGCCTGATCTGTTGATTGTTGATGAGGTATTGGCTGTGGGTGATGCCGAATTTCAGCGCAAGTGTCTGAATCAGATGGGTGATGCGGGTAAGCAGGGTCGCACCGTCATGTTTGTCTCGCACAATATGGCAGCTGTGGCACGGCTGTGTCAGCGCGGACTCTTTATGAAGGGCGGTCGTTTGATTCAGGATGCACCCATCAACGATGTTGTCTATAGCTACATGACCGCGGGCGGCGGTAGTGAATCTGAACGGGAATGGACCGACATGAACGATGCGCCCGGTGACGATACAGTGCGCCTCCGTTCGGTAAAGGTGCTTTCTGAAGAGGGTACGCCGACCGGTACCGTTGATATCGGTCATGCCATGGGTATTCAGATTACTTTTGATGTGCTCGAGCCGGGCCATATTCTTAGCCCTTACATCACTATGGTGTCCGATAGCGGCCTTGATCTGTTTTCTTCTGCTGATTCAAATAAACAATTTGAAGCGCAGCCACGTGAAGTCGGTCGCTATACAACGGTGGCCTGGGTGCCTGCAGAATTTCTGGCAGAAGGTACGCACTACGTGCGTGTCGTTATGCGTGCCATGAATCGTCAGCAGTTAGCATTCCGCGAGTCCGACGTGGTGGCATTCAATGTGGTGGATGAGCGGAATTCAGGCTTTGGTCACACGTGGTGGGAGGGTAAACCCAAAGGCGTGGTGCGTCCGAGTCTGAACTGGAGTTTTGAGTTCACTGAGCCCGGGATGGTCATCGAAGGTTAATGTGCAACCGTGGCTATCTGACCAATTATTCCCATTTGTAGCCGATACCGATACCTATAGTGTTTGATTTTGCGTTGCCTGAGGTGTTGGCAAGGTTGTTGCGCTCATTCCATCGGTAGGTATAGCTGGCATTCAGGTCTATGTGGCGTCGAATCGACCAGCCGATAGCCGCTGTTCCCTGAAGGTATTTGTACTTGTTGGTGGCATTGAGTTGCCCCAGTGATGACAGCGCCTCCTGATCGTACGCCAGTATGCGGACGATGCCTGTTACGCGCTGGGTCATCGCGCGGCGGAAATCAAAATCGAAGGTGTTTCGGGTCGTTTCACTACCTTCCGAGTTCGGGACGATGCTGCGACTTAATCCGATTACCCAGGTGTTGCGCGGTGTCTCCCGGTTGAATTCGATGCTGTATAGCGTGTTCTTGATGTCTGTTTCAGTGACCTCCAGTTCCACTTCCGGTGTATCAGGATCATCGCTGATGAACTGTGAGTTGGCGGTTGTATTCGTTCGTCCAAACCGGGCAATAAGGGACGTCATTTCATTCCAGTTGTACGCGAGGTCGGCCGATAAGCCGACGCTTTTATTGCTATTGCGTGTTTCGATACCAGGGAATAGAGGTGGTTGTAACGTCGCGCGGAAATTGCTGCCGTTCAGTGTCAAGCCGAGCGTTAACCGTTGATTCAGCGTCCGTGAATATGAAAGTGTGCCGTTAATAATTTTATTCGGCGCCCGACCGGTGTTATCAAGTTCGTAGTCGGTAGTGGTGTATGCGATTCTGACATCAATCTGATCTTTGGGGGAAAGTTGAATCAGGTAGAAGGGGGCAATGTTGAAGCGCGTGACTGTGTCGTCAACCCGAAAGGTATTGCCGTTGCCGCCGCCGGGCTGGCCACTACCAGTGCCGATTTCATCTGAAAGGACGCCAACACTGCTGGCGGCTCCGGAAATGCCGAAGGTTGATAGTTCAAAGCTTTGTATCGCAGAGCCATTCAGATAATAGTTGGTGTTTTCAAGGTCAGCATTTTCACGCTGGGTATACCAGTTTCTTAAAATCCGGAACGAGCCGTCTACAGATTGTGTGTCATTGGCCCATTCAGCATACCCCGTCACCTGACCCTCAAAATAGGACGTTGAATCCCGGACGAGTTCCTCGCGCCGAAGGGTCGGGTTATCGCTAAAAAGATAGTTCAGTGATGCTCTGGCGTAAGCGTCAAAAAAGTCAGCACGGGCACCGGAGCTGACTGCCATCATGGTTAACGCCACCATGGTCGGCACAGCGCGGCTCAGGTTAAGGCCACCTGTTGTATTGGGGGTTGAAAGCGCGCGCATATTAATCAGGGTACAACGACCACATCACCGGGTTGCAGAATGACGTTCTGCTGCAAGCGTTTGCCGCGCTCTAGGTCTTTGTAGTTGAACGGTATCGACATCCGGACGTGGCCGCGTCTGCGCAGGATGCGAATGTCCTTGGTATCGGCAAACGGTGTCGCGCCGCCGGCCATAGACAGTGCCTGCATGACATCAACACGCGGGTTTACCAGAAACTCGCCGGGCTTGTTTACTTGCCCGATAACGTAAATCTTATTGCCGCCGATTTGTGTAGTGGCGACAGTGACAACGATGTCCGGAATATACTGTGATAATTTTTCTACCAGCGTTTCACGAATCTCTTCTACAGTTCTGCCCGAGGCTTCGACGTCTCCGGCAAGCGGGAACGAGAAGTGTCCGTCGGGGCGAACAAGAACTTCCTGCTGCAGCGTGTCTTCACGCCATACTGAAATCGCGAGTACGTCACCCGGGTTAATCAGATAGGGATCAAGTTTTACTGCTTCCCTGATTTGCGCTTCGTTAAGAACCTGTCCGTTATCTCCGACGGGAACCTGGTCCTGCGCATTCGTGATACCGGAAATACCGAGTGCAATAATCAGAGTGAAGCTGATCTTTTTAAATAAATTCATCTTACGTTCCATGTGAAAGTTCGAAAGGCTCGCCTGTTGTCTGCCCTGAGCCATGTGCATTGTAAAGTGCCGGACAAGGGAATTGTTTGATGCAGCGCGCATTTTTGTTAAATCGTCAGACCCCATAAGCGATTCAGACCCTATTCGGGCGCCATGATTCCGGAAACACCCTAAATATATGGCTGCGTTGCGGTAAGCGGGGGCTTAATCCGTGCCTCATTATCACTCTTGAGCTTGCTGCAGCGCATGTATTTGCTGGCTATTGGACATAATACTTCTTTGCCGGGAGTCAAAACAGCAATGCCCGGCTGCAAATTCACAGCCAGAAAATTGCGTTATGTTGCTATCGTGTGACATTGGTCACTCCCCTTTGTTATTTTGTCATCCATATTGGTGACATAAACAGTTTTCTAATCCATATTGGTGATATAAACCATTTTCATTAGAAACTCCCCTCCGGGCAAAAAAAGCGAAGATCGAACAACGTGTATTTGTTTTTATATCCAGTTATTGCGTTTGCTCTGACAGTATTATTGATTGTCATGCTGCGACCGCTGGCGATAGGTGTCGGCCTGGTCGATGTACCGAACGCCCGTAAGAGTCACACCGGCCAGATTCCTCTCATTGGCGGGCTGGCGATCTTTATCGCCATGGTTGTGGCGATTTTTGGTCATACTTTTTCTGTGCCTCTGACGGAGGTCGGCGCACATTCGATGATGACTTTTTTCTCTGCCTCGGCACTGATTATTCTGATCGGGGTCTGGGACGACATGAAAGAACTGTCTGCAGTGTTTCGTCTCGGCGCTCAGGTAATTGCTGCACTGATTATGGTTTACGGTGCTGATGTCGTTTTGTACGACCTTGGTGCAATCAACCCCTTTGGCGGTAATCTCACACTCGGGCCGCTCGCAGTTCCATTCACTATTTTTGCAACTTTAGGGATCATTAATGCCATCAATATGTGCGATGGTCTTGATGGCTTAAGTGGCAGTCTGTCGCTGGTTTCTTTGTTGGGTCTCGGTATAGCCAATATTATCTGGGGCGGCTACAACCCGTTTATCGGCATTATGGCTGCCGCGGTAGCAGGGTTTTTGTTCTTCAATATGCGCACCGTTTGGCGCAGCAAGGCGTGGGTCTTTTTAGGTGATGCGGGCAGCATGCTGCTTGGTCTGACATTGTCCTGGCTTGCGATCAGTATGTCGCAAGGTGCAGAGCCTGTGATTACACCTGCGGCAGCTTTATGGTTTCTGATGGTTCCGATTTTTGATGCTGTTTCAATGATGACGCGTCGGATCATGCATGGTAAGTCACCGTTTCAGGCCGATAAAGAGCATTTGCATCATATCTTTCTACTCGCAGGGTTCAGCGTGGGTGAAACCGTGTTCATCATGACAAGCTTCGCAGTTGCCGGCGTAGTGGTGGGTGTCGGCGGCATGATGCTGGGTATTTCCGAACTGGTCATGGCATTGGCATTCACAGTGTGCGGACTGCTGTATTTCTGGACGATTATGCGTGCGTGGCGCGTTATGACCTTCCTGCGGCGTTCGATCTGTCGCCGTGCCGAGTCAAGTCATCCGGATTTTCGTCATTCCGAGCGTCGTCTGAAGGATGATCCGGACTATGACGGCCCCGAGCGTCGCTGCGGTGAAGACCGCCGTAATGCCCGCTATACCTATCGCGAGCAGGAAACTAAGTAGTCCTTGCTAATGCAGTATCAGTCTTGCGCTATCCAGGCGCTGGACAGCACCAGTTCATCTGTTCGCACGTAGCGCCCCTGTAGCTTTTCGCTTAAAGCCGGCGGGCACTTTTCCGTATGTGGAATGGCCTGATAACTGACGCCATCGGCATTCAATAACACCTGCATTTCTGTGAAATCGATAAAGCTGCGTACCGACGGCCAAAGACATTTGTAGACGCTCTCCTTAATGCTGAAGAGCAACTTGGCTTCGTCGCCTGCGCTGCCTGGTTTAAAAAGTGCAATTTCTTCGGGCAGACAAATTGCTTTAAAAAGTTTTTCTTCCAGTGGCTTGGCGGTTTCGATATCGAGACCCAGTCCGGCGAAATCCGACGAATGAGCAATCGCCGCAGCCGCGAATGGCCCCGTGTGTGTTATCGAGCCCGTGATGTTGTCCGGCCACAAAGGTTCGCGTTTCTCACCTTTACCGATGGCGACAGGTGGAAAGCTAGCTGCCTGCATTGCGCGTCTGGCGCAGTACCGGCCATGGACAAACTCATTGAGCCGCTTCTCAGCCATCTTGCCGCTGAGTTCTTTTTCCACCCCTAGCAATGCCGCATCGGCAGGGCGTTGCCGCGAGAAAAACGTCGTTACGTTGTCCGGAAAGAGGCTGCAGATGGGTGAATCGGGCTGCGTGTCATGTTCTGAGTCAGGCATGGTTAGCGAGTGTGCCACGAACCACAGGGCCCGGCACCCCGTTTTGTGAATTTATACACACAGCAGCTTGGCTGCCCGGATATCAGGTAAGTTTCCAGAGGATTTGCTGCTCTGTTAGAATTCTGCGCCCTGATACTCCATTGGCGACATCCCATGACCGTTCGTACACGTTTTGCCCCCAGTCCTACCGGATACCTGCACATTGGTGGTGTTCGTACAGCACTGTTTTGCTGGCTATATGCCAAGAAAACCGGCGGAGATTTTCTGCTGAGAGTCGAGGACACCGACAGGGAGCGATCTACGCAGGAGTCCGTCGACGCAATCCTGAATGGTATGGCCTGGGTGAATCTCGACTACTCGGGTGAGCCGGTGTTCCAGTCCGACCGCTTCGACCGCTACCGTGAAGTTGCCGACCAATTACTTGCATCAGGTCATGCGTATCATTGCTATTGCTCTAAAGAAGAGTTGGATGAGATGCGTGCCGAGCAGACGGCCAAAGGTGAAAACCCCCGCTACGACGGACGTTGTCGTAACCGTACCGAACCCAAAGAGGGGGTTGAGCCGGTATTGCGATTTAAGACCCCGATAGACGGTTCGGTCACTGTCGATGATTTGATTCGCGGCGAAGTGACTTTTGAGAATGCGCAACTGGATGATCTCGTGATCATTCGTTCGGATGGCTGGCCAACCTATCATTTTAGTGTCGTGATTGATGATCACGATATGAATATTACCCACGTGTTTCGTGGTGATGACCATTTGAGCAACACGCCGCGTCAGATTCACATGATTGAGGCATTAGGCTTTGAACGGCCTGCGTATGCGCACATGCCGATGATTCTCGGTGAGGACGGTAGTCGTCTGTCTAAGCGGCATGGCGCCGTTAATGTGATGAACTACAAAGAGGCAGGCTATCTGCCGGATGCGCTGATTAACTATCTGGTGCGCCTCGGTTGGTCGCATGGTGATGATGAAATATTTACCCGCGAACAGATGATTGAGTTGTTCGATATAGCCGACGTAAATGCATCGGCCTCTAAGTTCAGTGCCGAAAAGCTGGAGTGGGTGAATCAGCAGTACATCATTGCGGGTAACGGCGACGAGCACGGAGCCGAATTACAGCTGCAGTTGGAGGCTTTAGGGCTGGATGTTGCCAAAGGGCCTGAACCTGCTGTTGTTTATGATGCATTCAAAGAGCGCGCTGTCACACTTAAGGCTATGGCGGAAAGCATGGTCTGGTTATATAGCGACTTTGACGAGTTTGATCCGGCAGCCGCCAAGAAACACCTGCGCCCGGTGGTTAAAGAGCCGTTAATGAAGTTGCGCGATGCATTGGCAGATTTGGAAGACTGGTCAGCAGAGGATATTCACGCAACGGTTCAGGCCACTGCCGATGCGTGTGAATTGAAGTTCGGTAAGTTGGGTATGCCACTCAGGGTTATTGCTACCGGTGCCGGCGTGTCACCGGCCATTGATGTGACCGTGGAACTGGTCGGAAAAGAGCGTATGGCGAAGCGCTTCGATATGGCGCTGGCGTTCATCGCAGAGCGCGAAGCGCAGGCCTGACGGGCGAAAACCTTGGAGACCCGTCCGATTCAGTTCAAGCAGAAAACTGACTCTGCAGAACAATCCGGTCTGACAAAGCTAAGCAAACGCTTACGCCGCTCTGTCGGCGAAGCAGTGGCTGACTACAATATGATCGGGGAGGGTGACCGGATTATGGTTTGCCTGTCCGGTGGCAAAGATTCCTATGCCATGCTCGATCTTCTTATGCACCTGAAGCAGGTTGCTCCGGTAAGTTTTGACTTGGTTGCGGTCAATATGGACCAGAAACAACCCGGCTTCCCTGAAGAGGTTTTGCCCAATTACCTCGAGGCACTCGGGGTCGACTATCACATCGTTGAGAAAGATACCTATTCGGTTGTGCAACGGGTTGTGCCTGAGGGCAAAACAACCTGCGGGCTGTGCTCGCGTCTGCGCCGCGGCACCTTGTATGAGTTTGCGAATAAGATCGGAGCGAGCAAAATTGCACTGGGCCACCATCGCGATGACATTATTGAAACGCTGTTTCTGAATCTGTTTCATGGCGGACGTCTGGCCGCGATGCCACCCAAACTTAAATCGGATGATGGTCGTAACATTGTCATCCGGCCCTTAGCTTATTGCCGGGAACAGGATTTAGAGCAATATGCCGTGCATCGGGAATTCCCGATTATTCCATGTAACTTATGCGGCTCTCAGGAGAATCTGCAGCGGCAACAGGTTAAGGCCATGTTGCGTGAATGGGAGCAGCAGCACCCGGAACGGATTCGCAGTATTTTTGCGGCGACCAAGAATGTGCAGGCGAGTCAGTTGGCTGACGCCGGGTTGTACGATTTTTTAAATCTTGAGCTCGAGCGGGATTAAACGGGTGCCAGGGTATCAAGACCCGTAGTTGTGTTTGCAAGCGGGGCATTCCGCGGTTTTAAACAGCGGCCCATACCAGCCGGCATCTTTAGCCGCTTCCCACAGCCACATGCTGTTGCAACTTTTGCAGCGAATCAGTAGTAACGAAAACGCATAGCCCAGAATGGCGATCACTGTGCCGGCAGTCATTGATATGCCGGTTTCCGGAAACAGTGGCGCAATTGAGCCTGCCAGCAGGGCGACGACACCCAGTATAAGTTTCCAGAGTTGACCTGATTGGGTGATGACCGAGTTTTTAAACATGATGAGCCTGTTGTTTTGTGTGAGCAGGGATTCTAACCGTATGAATGCGCGCTGCAAATCGTCTTGATGGGTGATTGTGAGATACACTGCGATAATTCATATCAGCTCAGGATAACCCTCATGACAGATAAAACCACGACGGACTTCGCAATTGAATGGTCTGAAGATATCTGCGACGCGATTATGGCGCAGGCAGAAGATGATGGTATTGAACCGGAAGTGGCGGTATATGCATCGCTTGCGGCATCTGTGGTGCTGGCGCGTTCAGTCGGGATGGACGATGAGGCGGCCCGTGAGATGTTCGATCAGATTCTGACCGAGGACTTTCCTGAGGCGATGCTGAAGGGTTAGGTTTTTGCAGGATTAAAAAAAGCCCCGCTTTGCGGGGCTTTTTTGTGGGTGTCCCAGGGGATGGCTGCTCGTCGCAGGAAAGTTCGGGTGAAGTAGAGAGTCCCCAAGGGGATGGCTGCTCGTCACTGCGTGCCTCTCAGTCTCTTCATCTTGCGTACCGGTGGTCCGCAATCTGAAACCGAATGGCTTCGCATCTTCCTTTCGTCGATGCTCGGGCTGCGCCCGTCGTCGCGTTGCTCCTCCGCCCAAATTGCTTGAACGCAATTTGTCGAACCCAAGGGATTCTCATCCGCCTGTGGACTGCCTATAAAACAAAAAACCCGCCACAAGGGCGGGTCTTTCGTTTATATGGCGTCCCCAAGGGGATTCGAACCCCTGTTGCCGCCGTGAAAGGGCGAAGTCCTAACCGCTAGACGATGGGGACAAAACTTTCTTCAACAGACTGTCAGGTTATT
>Ga0070729_10006791_pt1 | contig 11186 bp, 3 predicted proteins | sample tdDd472_FD_66725 | JGI IMG/M metagenome (GOLD analysis project Ga0070729, IMG submission 66725) | Marine sediment microbial communities from the Atlantic coast under amendment with organic carbon and nitrate - tdDd47.2 | ecosystem: Environmental > Aquatic > Marine > Coastal > Sediment | place...
TGACCGTCGCGTTCGCGAATACGTTTCCCCCACCCGAATTGTTTGGCAATCTGATCAGCATGACAAAACGATTATCAATTCCCATGCCCTGCTCAAACCTGGGAATGGACAAGCCGATTTGGAAGGTCGCAACTTATGTCAGCTGATCGGTGAGGAGGGAAATAACCCGGCTATTCTCCTAGATTTTGGGAAGGAATTGCATGGCGGCCTGCAACTCGTCACTGGAATGTTTGAAGGCAAAGACCCTATTCATGTTAGGGTAATCTTGGGGGAATCCGTGAGTGAAGCAATGAGTCCGATTGCTGGTTCTACTGCAACTAATGATCATGCCTTGCGAGAGTTCACCTTGGCACTCCCTTGGCTGGGCAAGATTGAGATTGGGAATAGTGGTTTTCGCTTTGCCAAGATTGAATTATTGGATGCCGATCGTCAGTTGAAATTGAAAGAAGTCCGGGCGATCTCCATCTATCGGGACCTTCCTTATGTAGGTACTTTCCGCAGCAATGATGAAAGACTGAACGAGATATGGTCGACAGGCGCTTACACCGTCCACCTCAATATGCAAGATTACTTATGGGATGGTATTAAAAGAGACCGACTCGTTTGGGTAGGTGATATGCATCCCGAAGTCAGAACGATATTTTCGGTATTTGGCTACCATGATATTGTTCCTAAAAGCCTCGATTTGATTCAGGAAATCACCCATCTCCCCGATTGGATGAACGGAATTAGTTCCTACTCCATGTGGTGGATCATCCTGCAGCATGAATGGTATTTGCAATATGGAGATCGGCAGTATCTTGAAAAGCACCAGGATTATGTATTTGGTTTACTCGATGTATTGAAGCAGAAAATTGATAAGGACGGGAAGGAAATTCTGGACGGTCACCGCTTTCTGGATTGGCCCACCAGCACCAATAAAGAAGCCATTCATGCCGGTTTGCAAGCATTGATGGTGATGACGTTTAATGCCGGTGCAGCCCTTGCCGAAATAATGGATGAGAAGGAGCGCTGGATGGAATATAAAGCGATCAGCCAACAATTAAAGCAGCACGTTCCCGACCCAAACGGGAATAAATCAGCAGCGGCCCTGTTAGCGCTATCTGGCCTGAAGGACGCGAAGGAAGTAAATCGCCAAGTCCTTGCTGTCGACCCTACCCAAAATGTATCTACTTTCTATGGCTATTATGTTTTGGAAGCCAGGGCCATGGCCGGAGATTACGAAGGGGCCATGGAGGTAATTCGAAAATACTGGGGCGGGATGCTCGATCTTGGGGCCACCACCTTTTGGGAAGATTTCAACCTAGATTGGGCCAAGAATGCTGGGCGTATCGACGAAATCACCCCCGAGGGGAAAGCGGATATTCATGGTGATTTTGGGGACTACTGCTACGTCGGTTTGCGGCATTCTCTGTGTCATGGTTGGGCTTCCGGCCCTACCTCCTGGCTTTCCAAGCATGTACTAGGTATTGAGGTATTGGAGGCCGCTTGCAAGAAAGTTCGAGTTAGCCCTCATTTAGGCGATTTGAAATGGGTAGAAGGTAGCTATCCCACGCCTTATGGTCCCATTCGAGTGAAGCACATAAAATTGGCCGATGGTAAGGTAGAATCTATTATCATAGCACCAGATGAGGTAGAAATTATTCGACAGTAAGCCAAGGTCTATTCCTTCGCCTTTTGTTGCGTTGCTGCATAGGATTTGTGCCCGGTAGAGCCTTTGCCGAGTATTTTATAAGATGAGGTGGGAAGCTGCGCCCGGTGTTCTTCTATCACTTCGGCATAAGCTGGCTGTCCTCCGATATTATTCCATTCATGTGGGTCTTTGTCGTGGTCATAAAACTCTTCTGATCCATCATTGTATTGAATAAATCGATAGCGCTCAGATACGATGGCATAATTACCAGGCCCAAAACTAGTCCGGGCGTAATGCGGCCAAGGCGCTGCGGGGTTTTCCAGGAGAGAAACCAGGGAATGGCCTTCCAGTAAAGGATCCGCTTCCAGCCCAGTGAGTTCAAGTAAAGTAGGATAAATATCTAATAACTGTACTGGCTTATTACAGGTTTTCCCAGCTGCAATACCTGGTCCCATGATGATCAAGGGTACGCGGGCACCATCCTCCCACAAGCTTCGCTTGGCATAGCGTTCCTTTTCACCTAAGTGGAAGCCATGATCACTGAAGAGCACGATGTAGGTATTGTCTTTATATTGGCTATTTTCCACCGCCCTTAAAACCTTCCCCACCTGCTCATCGACGAAACTTACGCAAGCCAAGTAAGATTGTACCAAGGGCTTCCAAGCCTCATTTTCCGTCACCCACTCATGGGTAGGCGATACATGATAGAGTCGAGTAATATCGATCCCATAAGATGAGAGATCATTTAGATCCGCTTTCGCAACTGCCGGTAGTTCGAGGTTTTCTAATGGAAAAAGATCGAACCATTTTTGTGGTGCAAATTGCGGTACATGCGGACGGTAAAATCCAACGCCCATCCATACCGCACTATCATGTTTTTCTGCTAGCCGTTTGCTCGCCCAATCTGCAATCTTAGCATCTGGCATCTGTTCGTCAGCCTCGGGATAAACGCCCCAATCCCATAAGGGATGGCCGGGATAGGTACTGATTTTTTCCGTTGGCATTGGGCCAAATCCACCAAATTGGCCGCCATAATTGGGGATATAGGTTTCATTTTGGTTTCCGCCATTGTGAAATAGCTTGCCCACGCCTGTCACATGATAGCCTTCCTGCTGAAAACGAGCTGGCATCAAGGTATTTTTAGTAGCCACTGGTGATTCCTTTAAGTCTGGATTCAGGAAATAAATGCCAGAAGTACTCGGATATAAGGAGGTCATCAAACTGGCCCGTGACGGGTTACAAACCGGAGATTGGCAGTGCGCATTGGTAAAAAGCATGCCCTTTTGGGCTAATCTATCCATATTCGGCGTTTGGGCTTGCGGATGGCCACCCAATGCACCGATCCAATCGTTCAAATCATCCACTGCGATGAGGATAACATTGGGTTTCTGCTCCTGAGCTCCTGTCCCTTTATTCTCCCGACACGCTCCTAACAGAACCATAGTAGTCAAGGCAGCTAAGATTAATATTTTTGAATTCATTTATTTAGTATTTAGAACCTGTAATACATGTGCCACGAAGATAAATTTACGCCCCCCCCCTTCTAAGACTGGACAAAATCGGAAATACGAAATCGGAAGTCGGAAAAGGTAGGCTCCAGAATGCTTGGAAAACTTCCGATTTCCGAATTCGCATTTCCACCTTCACTTGCTTTATCTTGCTGACCTGCCCAAGCTTAGAAGGGTAGCCAATTCACGGTGCCTTTACAGCTGGTAATGACTTCCCCACTCCCATTGAAGTAAAACGGTACTGACCGGAGCCCACTTCCAATACCAAATAATGGCCAATCATTTCCTGTTTACTAATCCCCTCAACCTTCGATAATGGCAAATTACCCTCTTTCACTAAATCCTTCCCTTCCGCAGGTATCCAGATTTGGGCCGTCGTATTGGCCGGAATAGTGACCTCCAGTTGTAAATGTTCCCCCTTCAGTGACCAGGCAGATTTGATTTCTCCATTGATGGAATGATAACTAGCAGAGACCGGACCTAGTGTAGCATTGGGTTCTGGGTGGATCATAATTTTGCGATAGCCACTATCCAGCATATCGATGCCCGCCAAATGGCGAAACATCCATTCTGCCACCGCTCCAAAAGCATAATGACTAAAGGAGTTCATCCCAGCGTTTTGCTCTCCACCAAACCCATTTTCGATGGTATAGCTATCCCAACGTTCCCAGATAGAAGTAGCCCCATTGACCACTTCATACAACCAAGATGGAAAACCTTTCTTCGTAAAGAGTTCCAAGGCTTCTTTTTGATAACCGGCATTCGATAAGGCAGGCAAAAGATGCTTGGCGCCCAGAAAGCCAGCCGTCAAGTATCCTTTATTGGTCTCCAGCAGCTGTAAAAGCTGCTTTGCGACTGTCGTTTTATATGAAGGCGGCAATACATCCAGATCAAGCGCCATAGCGCAGGCCGTTTGGGTATTTTCTTTTAGGCGTCCATCTCCTCCCATATATTTTTCAAGAAAAGCTTCCTGTACTTTTCGATAAGCAATTTGGTAGTCTTTTGCATCCTCCTTTTCGCCGATGGCTTCCGCCATTTCTGCCATTAACCGCAAATCAAATAGCCAATAAATATTAGCCATCAGCATCTTGGAAGTCGGTGTTTTATCCTGGTTTAGCCAATCTCCGTAACCGCCTTGTGGGTTCACCTCATCAAAAGCACCATCGGGGAGTAGGCTATCGCTACTTTTGGTTTGATACAATTCCAATTGGTGTTGCATATTTGCGTAAAACTGCTGAACGATATCGACATCATTGTACACCTTGAAAATATTGTAAGTGCAGATAATTCCTGCATCCATCCATCCCGGAGAATACATGGTATTAGGGCGGTGAAAAGCGAGTGGAGCAAAGTTAGGATAGGCGCCGTTCCCGAATTGCGCATCATTCAGGTCGACCAACCATTTACGATGGAAGGCCGCGATATCTGTGTTATAGGTAGCAGTACGCATATAAATTTGTGCATCTCCGGTCCAGCCCATTCGCTCATCCCGTTGAGGGCAATCGGTAGGCACATCTAGGTAATTGGCCTTTTGAGTACGCACGATATTTGTGTAGAGTTGGTTGATCATTTTATTACCCGACTCAAAATGTCCCGCCTGCGGCGTAAGGGAACTTAGTACCAGGCCAGTGATCATTCCTTTTTCTGGTCGTTCACTTAAGCCACTTATTTCAACGTATTGGAAACCGTGATAAGTAAATTTTGGGATCCAAGTTTCTCCCGCTTCGTCTCCCCTAAGAATATAGGTATCAATGGCCCTGGCTTTCCGTAAGTTCTCTGTCATCAATCGCCCATCGGGATGAAGCATTTCACCATAGCGCAACTGGATTTTGGTCCCTGCCTTACCTTTGACCCTTAGTTGAACAATGCCTGCCATATTAGTTCCTAAATTGAAGATGTATTTTTCCTTTTCTGGTTCCGTAATAGCGATCGGTTCAATTTCCTCAACGACTTGTACAGGCACGCCTGGAGAGGCTTCTACTTTACCCATAGCTCCCACCATTTTTCGGCAAACTTTCCAAGCGGTATCATCATAATCAGCCTCGTCCCATTTGTCAAACGCCAATCGGGCATCGTACGATTCTCCCATCAACAGATCAGCCTCCAAAATGGGTCCGGTATTTACTTTCCAGTCTGAATCTGAACTGATCCACTCCTGCTCCCCATTTTCATATTCAATTTCCAATTGCGCTTTCAATACGGGGATCTCTCCGTAAAAAGCATAGGTCTGCGGGTGTCTCACCAGGACGGCGTATCCCGTATATCCGGCATACCAGCCATTGGCTAAGATAAAGCCCATCGCATTGTCGCCGCTGTGCAGCATTTGGGTTACTTCATAGGTTTGATAATAGACGCGCTTATTGTAATCTGTCCAGCCCGGGGCGAAGTAGTCTTTCCCCACTTTTTGTCCATTAATCCGTGCCTCATACAGTCCAAGGGCAGTCGAATAAAGGACAGCTCTCTTTATCTTACCTTTGGCGGTCCAGGTTTTGCGGAAATAAGGACTGGGTGGCAGCTGAAATTCTTTGTTTTTATTCAGTCTTCGATTGTCAAAACCAATCCAATGGGCCTGCCAATCGGATGAAGCTAGCAAACCCATCCTCCAGTAGGCCGATTCACTCCAATCGGAAACAGCTCCATTTTCATCCCAAACCCTCACCTTCCAATAACAATCCTGGCGAGCAGTCAATCCTTCTCCTGCATAGTGAATTTGATTCGTGCGATTAGTAGGTGTTTTTCCCGAATCCCAAAGATCACCTTGATTTTGACTTAAGCCTTCTGGCGTACTGGCTACTATTATTTGATAAGCCGTCTGGACAGCGGCCCGGCTATTCGCTGCTACCTCCCAACTCAAGCTCGGACTGGCTTTTTCAATCGCCAGAGGGTTGACGAGGTATTCGCAACGCAGGTAATTGGCTTCAAGCGTGGCACATTGGAGTGCTGAGGGTAGAACCAGTAGCAATAAACAACTGAAAAGTAATTGAGATAATCTCATTCGATAAATTATGCAATGAAGGATACGCTAACTGACTATAAAGTAGGGAAATACTACTTGATATTACAAATGTTGAGCACATAAGCAAAGTAAAGATTTTATGCCGAAGAAGTGAACAAAAGAAAGCGATCATTCCTCTGGCATGGCATGGAGAACTTCTGAAGTCTTAGCGCGAGCGGGAGATGTACCCACAAAAGCGCAGACTCATCCGGAGAATTGGAAAAGATCGATCAAAATGATAATTTTGCAGTCTTGGTCCCATAGTTCAAGGGATAGAATAGGAGTTTCCTAAACTCTAGATCCAGGTTCGAGTCCTGGTGGGACCACTTTTCATAATGAGAAGCGAGAAATCAGAGATCAGAAGTAAGACAAACGCTCATGGAAGTCACTTCCGGCCAAGGAAGTCAGCGCTTAGACTTCAGAAGTAGATTGGTCAATACTAAATATATTTCCTCTATCAACTTTACCATTCTTAGATATATAATGTTAGATGTTCGCTACTAGTTTCACTAGTATTGCGGTTTTTGGCTGCGAGCTCCTGCTCGCCGAGATACAGCATATACGTGCTACAATTACTTACAGCGAGCAGGAGCTCGCAGCGAAAACCGCAATACAAGCATGAGCTTGTAGCCAACATGTATTTTAAAGAGCAGAGACATTGCTGTAGTCTTGCTGAGCTTTGCTATGCCAACAATATGTCACTCCGAAAATAGACAGGAGAAACCATCCGAAATACGCAGGATAGCTCATCGGATTTTGATAAAAAACTAGATTCTTCATTCCTTCTTATTCAAAAGCTGGTCAAATTTTAATCCGCTATTTCCCTCACCACGCCCATTGGTTTTTTCATAGCCATACCAAATGATGGTTTGTCCATTCAACCAGCGTGCTCTTTTCCAGTGCCCCTTGACAATACATCCAGATCGGGGAATTTCTTCTTCATAAATGTAAAAAGGTCGGCGTTTTCCTGTTTTTAGACCTTGAGAAAGTAAAGAACTTTTTGGACGAACTCTACTAGGTTTGTACCCATTGACAACTCTTGGTATAGATGCTCTTTGCAATTGAATTTGACGGCTAACAAGGTTTTGCTTTTTAACTGCAATAAAAGGGATTTGATTATCAGATATTTCAGTCGATATTTGATATTTTACTTTTGCATTATTAGGCAGTTCTTCCCGATTGTTAGGCGCTGCAATTTCTGATAAAAATTGTTTCACCGTCTCTGCGACTTCATCCGCTGGTTTTCCATTTCCTAATTGGTCAGGTATTCGTTTTTCAACTGCCCACACCATGTTTGCCATTTCATCACGAAGAAAATTAATTTCTTCAATGGGTTTACTTTTTTGTAATCCATCTATGACATGAGGAACAAACAGACAAGTATCATTTTGTTTTCCAATACTGAAATTTCTATCATGCATTTGGAATAACCCCCATTTCTCATCAGGGTGTTTTTCGTGTAAATGCTTTACTAAAGTTCTAATTCCAAAATTATCAGTAACCACAATTTCGGTAATTTCATTCAATGTTCCTCTTTCCAATTCTAAAGGTACTGTCAACCAATCATTGCTATACAATAAATTAAACTGGGCAAAAATTAAAGACCCCACTCCTGTGCTATCAGTTTTTATATTGCCAAAATTGACTGCACTATCCTCTAATTCCCACCAGCGTGCATTTGGCATTCCTTTATATTTCACTCCACTGGGGTATTGAAAATATTTGGTAATATTTTCTCTAAACTCATCCGAAGAATGAGGAATTGCGTTATCCCCGTTTGCTTCATTCTGATTAGCTGTTTTATCAAATTGAAACCAATCTAATTCGCTTCCAAAATATTCCTCTCCTATAAATTGATGAGGATGTGAGGAATGCCCTTCTAACTCTAAACCAAATTGGTATTCTAAGTTTTGATTTGACCAATGAGGGTTATTACCAATATTAACATTATAAATTCTTTGCGCCCAATCCAGTAATTGCGTTCCAATAAAATCGACTTGCGGGTTTTCTTCTCCTAAAATATATTCAGAAAGGATATAATTTTTATTGGAAATAATATTTAAGAGGATACCTCCATCTAGTTTTTGCTCTTTGACCAATTGTTCCAAAAGATTAATGTAAGGAGCATTACTGAGAATATCTGCTTGCTCATATCTTTGGTATTTATTAAACTGTTCAGGTAACTTGAATAGTAAGAAATCACTTTCTTCAAATGCAGGAATAATTTTTTCTTTTTGTTTCTCACTTAATTGTTTTTCCAACATTCGAAACCATTGCCTTCCTATTTCAATTCTGGTAAACAAATCAGGGTCGTAATTCATTTTTTCTACCACAGCTTCCAAGGGCTGATCTTTTCCATTAAAATAAGTTTGCGCTCCATTTCGTCCATTGACAAATTGTGGTAAATATCTTTGATAGCTCAGCTTGATGGAAGCAGCATTCCCAGCATCTTCGCCTTGAAATTCGCCTAATTGCCACTGGCGAGAAAGCATCCAGAGCGGGTCTCTGATTTCTGCTTTTAAGGCATCTTCAATACTATCGCTACGGGGATGCGGTTCTATTCTATTCCAAAATAGTAAGTCAGGAGAAGCCATAATTTTATTGCTTAAAAATGATTATTGTTTTCATCAAATGCTACGGCCGGCGTGTTGGTCGTATTACTTACGGGAATCGACAGAGCAGGTAAAATAAATTTCAAAGGATGTCCTTTCATGTATTTTGCTTCGGCAGGTTGATTGTGATCCTCTTCATCAAAATGTTTAGGTTCAACAGCTCGTTTTTTTGCCAAATCCATAGCACTCAATACACACCCAACTAGGTCTTCCCAGTTCCAATTTCCTGTGATTTTAGGCGTTACACAGAGCAAGCAACTTTGAGGGGCTTCAGTATTGGGTTGATTATAGTGGAGTGCAAAAGCGGTCTCTGTCGTTTCGCTTTGAATGCGTTCTGTCCAAGAATCAATTATCATCCCTGAATGAACATCCAGGGTATCAAAACTGGGAGGATACTCCATAGCTATGGATAATTGTTCTCCTTTGATTTTTATCTGAGAAGAAAAATTACTCCCCAGCCAACGATAGTTTTCTGAATTGGCTTGGTATGGTAACTGAAGGATTTCCAGTTTTTTTTCTCTACTCTCTAAATTAAAAAGGCTTCTATAAGTTTCTAATCTCTTATAATCCTGGATTCTTTCCCGAACCAAAGCCAAGCCTTGTAACCATTCTAAAGCGGCACCTTCATTTACATCGTTCATTAGATCAGGAAACTTTTTTGCAGCTTCAAATTCATCAGAATTATTAAGGCGAAACTTGGGAAATAAAACCAAAGAATTTCCAAAAATCAACTTACCTAAGGCTACCAAACCTTCCCATTGTTGCTTTTTATCCTCAATATTCTTAACACTATTCCATAAGATATTGGCATCCTTATAAATTTTCTCATAATGTTCTACCGCCCTTTCCCCTTTTTCAACAATAAGGTTTTCATTTTCTTTTTTGTACTCAAAGGGAAGATTATAATCCTCTTTAAGCTGAGTATAATAAACAGGGTCATGTAATAATTTCAGTAATTTTGTATAAGTGGTTTGTTCATTTTTATTAGGAAACTTTTCTTTAATCGATTTTTTATAATAAATCGTAAAACTATTGATGTTAACATAGTTTCTAAATAGAAAACCATTCTCTTTTTCTTCTACTATTTCTTTAAATGCTTCTAAAAAATCTGAATGATCTAGATTATCGTAAAACTCTTTTTCTAAAGGTCTAGTCTTTGATGACAGTTGCAAATCAGTTGGAAACATAGGTCGGCTATTCTTAATAATTTGCAAAAGATTTTCAATAAGGGGTTTGAGTTCTCCGAGTATGAATTGTGTTTTGGTAACTCCTCTTTTGTCAGCATACAATACACGAAGAGGCGCATTCAAAGGTGGGTCGTAAAATTTTATGGCCACTTCCTTTACCAAAAAAGTTAACGCACTTGTTTCGGAGAGTTGGTTTTTTTCTTGAAATAAAGCAATGAAATCAATAGGTTGTAAAAGAAGGTTTCTAACACTCAATTTTTTAATTACGCCATTGACTTCTACATTAAAACACATTGATTTTGGATTGGGTAACTGCTCAGATAACCAGCGATTGAGTCCTGGGTTTAATCGTGAACGTGGAGATTCTACTCCGGCCCAAATTTTTTCAGTCGATTTTAAGTCAAATTGAACCCCTACCAAGTGAGAAAGGGGGTAACCCTTTTTAGGCGTTTTGGTGATTTCAGGAATTGCGATCTCCTTGTCATTACTCAACATTTTTAAAACGGAACCCGATCGAGTTATATCTCCCTTAGCAGTATGAAAAATGCTTTCGCTTACCATCAAATCACTAATAGCATCCAGGTTTTCTATCAAATGTTCTAGTGCTTTTTTGAATTGTTGTTTTTCATTTTGGTTAAGACTTAAAGCTATTTTGTTTTTAAAGAAATCATTTATATCCTCACTTGATTGATAGGCTTTAATCAAATCTAAGCCATTCACAACATTAAATGACTTTTCAATTTCTACGGTATCATTGTTATTTTCGGCTAAGGCTTCTTTTTGCAAAGGAAACCTTTTACGAAAATCTAAAAGGTAAGCATCTAAATAAGGAATTGGGTTGTCGTGCAAATCTCGTTCAAATTGATAGCCCAAAAGTGCAGCTAACTCTTGCCCATTTCTCATTCCCTGAATATAATACAATGCTTTACGCACGCGTTCCGAACTCAAATTGATGGCAAATTCATCTGTTGCTTGTCCAGGATTATTTGCCATAAAACCAGACCTTAGAATTGCCGCTGTGGTAGCATGAGCTTGGCTGGTGGTATGAATAAAGCCTTGATTGGTTGCTTCTTCGTAGGCTTGATTAACAATTTTTTCTGGATTATCATCCGAACGTTCAAATCCACCACTTTCATCTCTACCCAAATAGATGAAGGCATTTTGCAACAATTCATTTACATTAATTCCATTTTTAGCAAATGATTGGAAGTGAAGCATCGGCAATACCAACTCATCTGGTTCGAAATGGTT
>Ga0070729_10006794_pt1 | contig 11180 bp, 9 predicted proteins | sample tdDd472_FD_66725 | JGI IMG/M metagenome (GOLD analysis project Ga0070729, IMG submission 66725) | Marine sediment microbial communities from the Atlantic coast under amendment with organic carbon and nitrate - tdDd47.2 | ecosystem: Environmental > Aquatic > Marine > Coastal > Sediment | place...
TCCATGCTGAGGACGCGTCAGCGGGAACCACTTCGGCATGCGCAGCCTGCTTCGTTTCCGATTCGCCATCTCTGACGGAGATCGGAAGAACGGCCGGTTTTCACCAGCCCGGGCGGGCGCTAGGGGCGCGCGGAGTAGAGCGCCCAGAGCCCCTTGGCAAGCCAGAACATGCCGAGGCAGTCGAAGATCCAGTCGAGCAGCCCCGGATTGCCAAGGAAGACCGATCCCCCGAACGCGAACCCGATCGAAATGAGGATGGCGCCGCTGGCGCAGTCCTTGAGCCCGCGGGCGCGCAGGTCGAGGTCGGCTCCCGCCTCCTCGCGAATCACGAAGTCGGGGCGCGGGCCGATCGGTGACGTCCGCACGGAGTCCTGCTCCCGAAGATCCGGAGCGTCGTTGATTTCACGCTGATCCAGCATGCGCGTTCTCCCGGGCCGAAGGTGGCACCACTCTTTCATCGGCATTTCACGCTCGGAATGAAGCCGCCAGCCTTACACCTCGCGAACACGTCCCCCCGCGGCGGGGCTTTTCCGTAAAATGCGCGGATGCCCGAACCTGCCGGTGATTGCACGGTGCTGCTGGGTCGCCTGCGGGACGGCGACGCGGACGCGGCCGAGCCCCTTTTCGGGCTGCTCTATGGGGAGTTGCACCGCTTGGCGGGAGCGATCTTCCGCTCCCAGAAGGCAAGCCACACCCTTCAGCCGACGGCGCTTGTCAATGAGGCCTACCTGAAGATGATGCGTCCCAACGCCGAGTGGCAGGACCGCGCGCATTTCTGCGGCGTTGCCGCGAAGGCGATGCGCCAGATCCTGATCAACCACGCCCGGGACCGGGGAGCCATCAAACGCGGCGGCGGCGCACCGGTCCGATCGCTGACCGTTGGCGATGCGGTCGAGGCGCAGGGCGGTGGCCGGGAACTCGACATCCTCGCGCTGAACGAGGCGTTGGAGGCGCTCGCCCGGCTGGACGAACGACAAGCCCAGATCGCGGAGCTCCGTTTCTTCGGCGGGCTGACCAACAAGGAGGTCGCTGAATCCCTCGGTGTCTCCCTGCGCACCGTCGAGTTGGACTGGTCGATGGCCAAGGGCTGGCTGGCCAAGCGGCTAGGCGATGACTAGATCATGGATGCGGACCGCTACCAGCGGCTGAAGCGAATCCTGTTCGGCGCGAGCCAACGCTCGGCGAAGGAACGCAGCGCTTATCTCGAACAGGAGTGCGGCGACGACGCCACGCTGCGCCACGAGGTGGAGGAGCTCCTCGGGGGCGATGTCGTCGCCACGGAACAACTTCAGAAACCGGTCGAGAACGCGGTCCTCGGAACCTTCGAGCTGCAGGATCCGCCGTGGGACTGCGGCCCGTATCGAATCGAGCGCGAGGTCGGACGCGGCGGCATGGGGATCGTGTACGAGGCGCGTGACGGTCGCAGCGACGCGCGCGTGGCGGTGAAGTTCATCCCGCCCCTGTTCGCGGGTGCGCCGAGCATCAACGAGCGGTTCGCGCGCGAAGCGGAAATGGGTCGCAAGGTCATCCACGAAAACGTCGTGCGCACGCTCGATGTGGGACGCATGGAGCACCGGGGCGCCCCCCTCTCCTATCTCGTGATGGAGTTCGTCGAGGGCGAGAGCCTCCGCGAATTGCTCGGAGACCTCCACACCGTGCCCGAGTCCCTGCTGCGCCGGATTGCGATTCAGGTCAGCGAGGGACTCGCCGCCATCCATGCGATGGGCATCGTGCACCGCGACCTCAAGCCCGAGAACGTCATGGTGACACCGGATCGCCGCATCCGCATCACCGATCTCGGCGTCGCGAAGATGCGGGACGCAAGCGTCGAACTGACCGGCGCCGGACAGTTTGTCGGGTCGCTGCCCTACGCGTCCCCGGAGCAATGCCAGGCCGAGCCGGTCGGGCCCCGCGCGGACCTCTACTCGCTCGGCGTCGTGCTCTACGAGTTGGCGACGGGCAGCAACCCGTTTCGACACGAAACTCCGGCGGCCGCGATTCACGCGCACCTCGAATTGACGCCGGAGCCCGCCCAGGACCACACGCCGGAGCTCTCCGCGTTCTTCAACGAATTGCTGACGACGCTACTCGCCAAGCACCCGGCGGATCGATTCCAGAGCGCCACCGAACTCGCCCGGGTTCTCACGGACGGGGAAGCCGGGGAGTGGTGGCTGCAACGCGAGCGGAGCGCAACCGCCGCGACGCGTCCGACCGTCGGCGTGCGCCGGGCGACAGCCATCCACGGCCGCGAGGAGGAGTTGGAGTTCCTGCGCCGGACGTGGGCCGATGCGCGCGCCGGCCAAGGAGCGATCGTGTTGATCGAGGGCGAGGCGGGTGTCGGCAAGTCTCGCCTCGTGGACGAGTTGCTCGCCGCAGCCGACCCCGCCGACGCGCACCTTCTGTACGGCTCCTATCTGCCAGGCGGCGCGCTGCTCGGCTTCTGCGATGCCGTGCTGGGCCGCTACGGAGGGGAGCGCCTTGAGGCGGCGTTGCGTCCCTACTTCCGAGAGGCGCCCGCGCTGCTCGGTCCGTTCGCCGCCATGATGCGCCGCGAAGCCGTGGAGGACCCGCAGGCCACGGTGCATGGCGACACGCTCACGGCCGCGTCCGGCGTCCTGCTGCGGTCGCTGGCGGCCGAACGTCCCACACTATGGGCGTTCGACGATCTGCACGACGCCCCGGACTCCGCGCTGCGCCACTTCGAAGCCATGGCGCGCATCGCTGCGCAGGCGCCAGTCATGCTGGTCGCCACCACACGGCCCGGCTTGCCCGATGCGTTCAAGCAACAACTCGCCCGTACGGGACGTTTTTTGCCACTGTCGTTGGAGGCGCTGGCACCGCGCGCCGTCGAAGCCATCGTGCGCGAGTCGACCGGCGATCCTGTCCGTGCCGAGGCGCTCGGTGCGCGCATCGCGGAAAAATCGGGAGGCAACCCGCACTTCATTTTCGCCATCCTGTCCGCCTTGCGCGCCGCGGGAGTTCTCGATCGGCCGGACGCACCGCACGCCATCGAGATCCCGTCGGAAATCCGGGAACTCGTCGCTGCCCGCATCGCGGACGTCTCGCGCGAAAGCCGGGTTGTCCTCGACGCCGCGGCGGTGCAGGGCGTTCTGTTTGACGCGGATCGCATCGCCGAGGTCGTCGGACAACCGATTGTCGGGGTTCTGCAGGAGTTGGCCGAGCTGGAGCGTCAGCGGGGCATCGTGCGGCCGGCGGGACGACTGTATCGCTTCGGCCACAACCTGTTGCAGGATGTCGTGTACGCCGCGCTCCCGGAACGCCTGCGCGCGGAGTACCACACACGATTCGCGGACTCCGCAGCCGCCAACCTCACCGGCGAGGCAGAAGGAAGCGATGCGGAATTTCTCGCCCACCACCACCTGCGAGGCGTTGATCCGGAACGCGCCTTGCCCCACCTCGACGCCGCCCTCGACCACCTTGAGACGGCCTACCGCCACGAGTCCGCTCTCGATCTCATCGACCGCGCCCTCGCGCTCGAGTCACTGCAGGGGCGCGATCGGCTCCGGCTGATTCTTCGACGCAGCGTCCGGCTGGACTACCTCAACCGGCGCGAGGAACAGCGGGAGGCGGTCCAGAACGCGCGCCAACTTTCGGAGGTCCTCGGCGACCCGGCGCTTCGCGCGCGCACGTGGCTCGCGCTCGGAAGTTGGCTGCAGGTCGTGGGCCGCGAGCCGGAGGGCCTGGAGGCCTACGAGCGCGCGGCCGAGTTGGCGGCTCTCGGCGGCGACCGCGGCCTGGAGGCGGACATCGTTGCGCGGATCGGCGGCACGCTCGCGCGCCTGCGAAGAAGCGAGGAGGCACTCGTTCATCACGAGCGCTTCATGCAGCTGGCACTCGACCTCAACGACCGGCGTGCGCAACAACGGGCGGCCACGAATCGGGCCAACACGCTGCGCCATCTAAGCCGCTACGAGGAAGCCTCGGCCGCTTACGAGCAGGCGATCGAACTGGCGAAGGAAACCGGCAACCGCGTCGCGGAAGTGAATGCGCGCTCCAGCCTGGGCGTCCTGCGTACCAATCAAGGGCGCTGGAAGGAGGCGGAGTCGCACCTCCGGAACCAGATCGAGTTCGCCAAGCAGACCGCGGACCGACGCCTGGATGCGCAGGGCACCGGGAACCTCGCCATATCCCTGCGCCTCGAAGGCCGCCTGGCCGAGGCGCGCGAGCTGTTGACGCGCTACCAGAGCATCTGCCGGGAAGTCGGCAACCGTCGCGCGCTCGCAGTCGCGGCGGGCGCGATGGCGCACCTCGAGTTCCAGGTGGGGCATCTCGAGGTTGCCCGCGAGCTCGCGGAAGAGGGGCGCCGGCGCGCCATCGAGACCCACGCCCCCCAACTGCTCGCCTCTAACGACGACCTGATGGGCAAGATCTCCTACGCCGAGGGCCTCCACGCCGAGGCCATGGCGCACTTCCACACGGCGGTCGAAAGCTATCGAGCCATCGGCGACGTCGACATGCTGGCCGAGTCCCTCATCGATGTCGGCACCCTGGAGGCCGAACTCGGAACGCGCGAGGATGCCGTTCGCGTCCTCGACGAAGCGGTCCAGGCCGCGGAGACGCTGCCGGTCACCTCACGCCTGTGTCGCGCCCTCGCGCACCGCGCCCAAGTCACCGGTGCCGACGCGGACGCCGAGCGTGCGCGCGGCCTGTTGGAAACCGACGGCGACACGTTCGCGCTCTACGATCGCATCGACGCCGCGTGGGCGCTGTTCGTCGCCACGTCGGAACCCGCATTCCGCGAACGCGCGCGCGCCGACCTCGAACGCATGCGCCAGTGGGCTGCGACCGACGATCAGCCCGGACTCCGCGCACGCCTTCCGCTCTACCGCGCCGTATCCTCCACCGGCTGAAGGCCACCATCGCATACGCTGTGAGCGACCATGCCCAACTCAGTCGGCCACTTCGGGATCCAAGGAATCGCTTCGCACGCGCTGTTCGGACGCGTGGATCCGCGTTGGGTCATGACCGGTTGCATCCTTCCGGATGTGCCGTGGATCGCGCAGCGCATCACGGGCGCGTTGGCCCCCGCCGCAGACCCGTACACGATGCGGCTCTACTTCGTCGGGCAGGCCAGCCTGTTGGGCACCGTCGTACTGTGCGGCGCCGTCGCCGCGCTCGCGCGGAAACCTCGTCGTATCTTCCTTTTGCTGGCGTTCAACTCGCTGCTGCATCTGTTGCTCGATGCGTGCCAAACCAAGTGGGGAAACGGCATCAACCTGTTCGCCCCCCTCTCATGGGAGACGCTGAACTTCGGTCTGTTCTGGCCGGAACAGTGGCCGAGCTATCTGCTGACGGCGGGAGGAGTCGCCTACGTCGTGTGGGCGGGTCGCAGGAAGCTCTGGGCGCCGTTCGACTGGACGGCACGCCGATGGTGGATCTGCGTCTTGCTGATCGGCTGCTACGTCGCGCTTCCCGCGCTGTGGCAATCTTCCGCCTACGCCGCCGACGTGCATGACGCGCGAGTGCTGAAAGAACATCGACTCGGCGAGCCCGTTGCGTTCGATCGCGAGGAGGTCGTACTCGAGGACTCCAAACCGCGGTTGAGGGGCTGGAACCGTGAGTTGTATGACGGCGGATCGGCGCTTCCCCGACGCGATGCTACGGTGTCGGTGAGGGGCACCTTGACAGCACCGGATCGCATCCGCATATCCGAGATTCACGAGCACGCCGGAGCGAGTCGGGACTACGGCTCCGTGGCCGGCTTGGCCGTTCTGGGACTGGCGCTGGCAATCGGCGTGGTCCGTTCGCGCAACCTTGAACCCGAAGCGACATCCAACAACCCGTGAAACGTGCTGCCCTCCTTGCCTTCGCGGTGATCGCCACCGCCACCACTGTGGCCTGCTGCCTGCGTCCACTCGTCCAGCAGGACTACGAGTTCCCCGAGGGCTACATCGCCGGGCTGACTCGGTTCGACCCGTCCGACTGGACCACCGTGCTGCGCCTGCACGTTGATGACCAGGGCCGCGTCGACTACGAGGCGCTAATGGAGGCCCGCGAGCCGCTGCGGCGCTATCTCGCCCTGATCGAGCAGGTTGGCCCGAGCACGCGCCCCGAGCTGTTCTCCACGAGGGAAGCGAAGCTCGCGTACTGGATCAACGCGTACAACGCGGCCACGATGGACCAGGTCCTGCGCCGCTGGCCCATCGACTCGGTGATCGACAACAAGATCTCGTTCTTCGCGATCACCCGCTATCGCATCGATGGCCGCTCCCTGAGCCTCTACACCATCGAGAACGATATCGTGCGCAAGGAATTCGACGATGCGCGCATTCACTTCGCATTGAACTGCGCCAGCATCGGTTGCCCGCAATTGCCGGCAACGCCGTTCCTCGCCGGCTCCCTCGATGAGCAGCTTGATCGGGAGACGCGCAAGTTCCTCTCCGAGCCTCGCAACGTCGCCCTCGACGGCAGCGTGCTGACGTTGAGCGAGATCTTCTCGTGGTACGCGGAGGACTTCTCACCGGACGTGGTCTCGTGGGTGCGGGCACGGCGGCCCGACCTCGGAATCCCGGACGATGTGACCGTGAAGTACGGCAAGTACGACTGGGGACTGAACCGGCAATCGGCCGCCGCCGAACCCACGAAGTAGCCGCGTAGATCCCCGCGTGCCGAATCCCCGCGTGCCGAATCCCCAGTGCCGCATCCCCGTGCGGTCCGCTCCCCACCTCGGAGCGGACGCTACTCGGAGTGCGAGTAGATTCCGCGCTGCTTGCGGACGATCGGATACGGACCATTCGCAAGCTTGGTCAAGAGCATCGAGGCATGCGCCCGCGACACCTTGAACCGCTTGACCAGATCCGCGGTTGAAAACGGCTTGCCGCGTTTCTCCGCCCAATCGAGGATGCGCGCAGGAAGGGATCCTTCGCGCGGGATGATGTGATCGGAGGAAGGCATGAACGCGCTGCCCGGCTTCGCCGCTCCCCCACGATTCGCGGCCTGAGCGACCGTGATCGTAAGGTTCTTGCTCGCCACCAACGCCTTCAGAACCTCCTCGCTCAACTCAATAACCAGCTGTACCGTCATGAATGCAAGGTATCAGTACGAGCTTCGAATGGAAACTCTGTTGGCGATCCGTGAGGGGGGGGATCCCGTCCAGGTTTCGCCCGCCGGCGTGGGATCCGCGTTGCCGCGGGCAGTTGACGTGCCCGCCCGTCACGCTTGCCGTTTGATCAGGATCGCGGTGCGGTCGTCATCCTGCGGTTCACTGCCCGTAAACGTGCCGAGTTCCGCACGCAGCGCATCAAGAATCTCACGGGGGGATCGCGCGTGGTTCGCGCGCAGGACGGCGACCACGCGGTCATCGCCGAACTCGTCTCGCTCGGCGTTTTTGGCCTCGAAGATCCCGTCGGAAAGAACGGCATAGAGATCGCCCGGTTCCATCACGATCGGAGGGCCGATCTTCACGGAGAGCGCGTCGATGATTCCCATCGGCGGCGCGTCGGATCCGAACACGACCATCTCGTCCAGCGCGGCCTTGTAGTGAATGAGCGGCGCCTGCCCCGCGCTGAAAGTGGTCAACTCGTGTGACCGGGCATCGAGAGTACCGAGCCATGCGGTAATGAACCGGTCGTCCGCGAGATCGGAGCAGAGTTGCTCGTTCATGTGACTGGCGATCGCCTCCAGATTCGAGCCGGCGCGCGCAGCCATGCGCAGCATCGCGCGAACCTGCGTTACGGAGAGGGCGGGGCCGATGCCGTGCCCGGTCGCGTCCGCAAGAAGCAGCAGCGCGCTCTCCGCGGAGCCCTGAACCACCAGCGTCGTCTCGGTCCCGGAATCCGCATGACTGCGCAGGCCCACCAGGTCATAGGTATCGCCCCCGGTCTCGTCCGCCGGATAGCTCCAGGCCTCCAGTTCGTAGCCGGGCAGATTCGGGAGCTCGTCGGGGAACGTGTCCTGCTGGATCTGCCGCGCAATCTGCAGGTCTCGCTCAAGCTTGAGGAGCGTCCCGATCGCGACGCGCATCTTCTCTTGCGCGCCAGCGAGGGAGCGCACCTCCAGCAATCGAGTGGGAATCCGCTCGCCTTCCGTCAGGTCGCCCGCCTCGATGCGCTCCGTTCCGCGCACGAGTCCTTGAATCGGCACGCTGTAGCGACGGGCGAGGACCAGGGCGTAGTAGGCGGCGAACACGATGGCCAGCGCCGTCGCAGCCAGGATCCACGCACGACGCTGCGCCGCGTCCCCGAGCAGGTCCGCCTCGGGCACCATCACCACGAGCGCCAGGCGCCGATCGGATGAAAGCTCGATCCAGCGAACCTGCGCCCACCACCGGCGCCCCTCGCTGCGGATCTGGAACGGGCGATTGGCAGGCGCGTCCGTCTGGTGGAACTGCCGCATGGTCTCGGCAAGCACGGGGACTCCGATCGCCTCCGGCGCCTTCAGGAGCGCGTCGGTGCGTTCGGAGTCGTCGGCGAAGCGGCGCACTCCAGGAAGGCCGAGAACTTCGCCTTTCCCTGTGAGCACGGCGGTCAGACCGTTCCGGCTCGGAGCCAGGGTGCGTGTGAACTCCGTGATGTCGTTCAGCAGCACGTCGTACGCCAGCACGCGCTGCACCCCCTGCGGACCGCGGAACGCGATGCTCGCCGTGATGCCCGGCTCCTTCGTGGTGAAGAAGATGTACGGCTCGGTCCACTGCGTCTCCGCTGCACCCGCTCCCGTTCTCGGCCGCACCGCCTCCTCGTACCAAAGGCGCTTGCGGCAATCGTAATCGAGATCTTTCTCGTAGCTGCGTGGCGTGGCGTCCGGACTCGTGCGCTCGGTCCAGCGCGTCGTACGTCCCCACTCATCCGCCCGCGACTCCCGCGTGAGCCACTTGCCCCCGGTCCGCAGCAGCATGCGTTCCCGACCGGTCTCATCCGCCAGCAGGAGCGATGTGATCTGCGGGTAGTTCTCGATGATGGGCGCCAACTCGCGCGTGAACTGCTCCAGCTCGACATGCGCGAGGCGGCCCTGTTCACCCCAGTCGCGCATCAATTGCAGGACACGCTTGGGCGGATCGAAAAACGCGTTCAGGCGGGCGTCCACCTGATCCATTGTGCGCAGGATGGCCGCCTGCGAAACGGACTTGACCGCGCTCCGTGCCTGCAGCCAGGTCGCGAGCAGGATGCAGCAACTGAGAATCGCCACGACGAGCAACAAGCTCGTAAGCAGGCTGCGGTAGATCGAGATCGGGCGCTTCATGCGGGGATCCGCAGCACGTCGACGAGCGATCGGATGCCACTCACCGGGACTTCTTGCGCGTCGCGGGCGGCGGGAACTTCGCAAGGACGCTGCGCACGGCGTCTCGCACCGCGGAACGCATCTGCTCGTCGCTGCTCTTCTCCCGGATCACGCCTTCGGCCCAACCTCGCCACAGCGGTTGTTTGCCGTCCGGGGCCGCGATGTCCACGATCAACGTGCCCTGCAGGTAGTCGTCGACCACGACGTCGACCGACATGAGCGAGTCGAACGGCATGTAGTCGTACGAGTATCCGAACTGCGTGTAGACGTGTCGCTCGGTCATCTTGCGATCGGTCTCAAGGAGGAACCCGACACGAAAGTCCGCTTCGGCCTCGACTTCACGGAATCCGCGCCGGACGAGTTCGGCGGCCAGTTCCTCCCGGATCACCTTGTCCGCCTCGGCGTTGCCGGTCTCGCTTCCCTTGCGGGCCAGCCACGACCACGTCTTCAGCGACTCGAAGTTCGCGTCGTAGTCATAGTCGTACTCGATGGCGAGGCGTTGACCACCGCAGGCGCCGAGAAGAGGGATGAGGGCCAGCGTGAGGATGCGGAGCAGCGTGGGGATGGGGGGCGTTCTGCGCGTCAAGATGCGCGCAAGGATACCCGCCCGTCCGGTCCACGGAAAAGGAAGACCGGTTCTCCCTCCTGCGCGGTTTCCTCGACATCGATGCGGTAGATCGGCATTTCGCCCGGACGCGACGGATACCACGCCGCGCGCGCCTCCAACTCGACGAAAAACGCCTTGCCCAGCTGTTTTCGGGCCGGATGGAGCAACGGTAGCCAAACGCGGAACTGGGGAGAACCGCCGGCAGAACACTCGCCGGTGGGCCAACGCGGTTCATAACGCCACCGCGCCTTCCACGAATCGAGGAAGTCCGCGAAGCGGATTTCGAGCGCAGGGGCGGAAGCTGTTTTCACCATGGCGGACACTGAGCGAACGGCGGGCCGGAGAGCAACCGGAGGCCGTGGGCCGGTTCCCGGATCGGGACGTCGCCGGGCGAGGACGCAGCGTCCTCGCCCGGCGACGAGCGCTGTTCACTCGTGGTGGGATCGATCACATCGAAGACGGTGCCACCGCTCAGCAAGAACGCGACCGCGGACCCCAGCATCTCGGGCGCAATGGTCACGTTGTTCGCCGGCTCCAAAGAGCAACGCCAACGGGCCCGCGTGCAAGATCCTCATTCTCTTCTCCCACAGCCCCGCGCGATGGGCACGAGGCGACCCGTGTTGTTGGTTGGCGAGCGAGGACGGCCCTACGGGCAGGCGCCGACCAGATCGACGCGCTGCAGATGCAAGAAGCCGTCGACGCGCTTCACGCGCATCGCGGATGCACCGTAGAAGAATCCCGCTGAGCGGATGCTCAGAACCCCGCCATCGGTGACCCGGAAGACCGGGACGTCCTCGCCGGCGAACTCAGCAATCAGCACCCCCTCGATATCGTCCGAGTTCGGTTCGGTGTCGGTCGCGCACCCACCGGCAGTCTCTGCCACGTCGTCCTGCGACTCGAAGTGGTAGAAACGCGTCGGGTGGTTCACGTCCTGCCAGACTCCCGACGTGAGGTCCGGCCTGAACGACTTGTCATACGTGTCGCCATCGGAAAGCACCAGCGCGGCGGCCGACTCCAGCAACATCTCGCCGGTGAGAACGATCGCATCGGTGTCCGGATCGCGCAGCTCGAACGTCAGCTCCGTCGCCGAACCTGCGTAGGACGTCGTGTCGTTCGTGTTGGTGTCGACGATCTCGGCGGTGAAGTCGAAGTCGCCGGCGAAAAGATCCTGCCCACCCGGAATGGTGATCCGCAGCTCGACCGCACTGTTCGTGCGCTGCGTCCAGGTCCCCTCGAGCGGCGCGACGAATGTGAGGGGTCTCGAATCCGAAATCGCGACCCCGCAGCCGACGGCGCTCAGAAGAAGAATCGCGACCGAAAGCGTTCGTTGAATTGT
>Ga0070729_10006795_pt1 | contig 11180 bp, 7 predicted proteins | sample tdDd472_FD_66725 | JGI IMG/M metagenome (GOLD analysis project Ga0070729, IMG submission 66725) | Marine sediment microbial communities from the Atlantic coast under amendment with organic carbon and nitrate - tdDd47.2 | ecosystem: Environmental > Aquatic > Marine > Coastal > Sediment | place...
TTTCAATTTGAAATGTATTAAGTGCTTTTACCAATTTTTCAAGTGGAATAACAATAGGCAATTTTTTTTCAGTCTTAGGGCTTTTTATTCCTGATGCAGGATTTTTCTCTATTGTTCCATCAGATGCGAGAAATTTAAAAAATGATTTTATAGCGGCGATTTTTCTGGAAATAGTGCTGTTTTTTAATCCTCGTTCATTAAGCATTCCTGCAAAATGTCGAATTGACTGTTTTGTGATAATTTCGACTTTCACATTTTCAAGATTGTAAAAGTGCTGAACAAAAGAGAAAAATTGTGACAAATCACGTTGATAATTTTCAGAAGTTAATTCCGAATAATTCCGTTCATTTTCTAAATATTTTATAAAATTGTAAACAGATTTATCAATATCCAACTAATAATTCCTTGTATTCATTCAATAAATCAATAGCAAACTGAAAGTCTTGTGGCAATGGTGCAGTTATTTCAATATTGTCATTAGTAAATGGATGAACAAAACCCAATTTATATGAATGGAGAAGTTGTCTGTCAACTTTTTTTAGTAATTTCGATAACAATTCCCGTTTTTTCATGTTCAAGCCTTTGGTGCGTCCATTGTCATTACCATAATTTATATCACCTAAAACAGGTGAGTGAAGATATCTCATATGAACGCGAATCTGGTGTGTTCTTCCAGTATGTAAAATAATTTTTAGATATGAAAGAATATCCCATTTATCAAGAACTTCATATTCAGTTTTTGCAGATTTACCATTAACATCGACTATATATTTTTTACGGTCACTCTTGCTGCGCCCAATTGATTTTTCGATTATTCCTTCATCAGGTGGAACTCCCCAGACCAATGTGCGATATTCTTTATATACCTTCCGTTCTGCAAAAAGGTCACTCATTTTCCAATGAGCTTCATCATTTTTTGCACAAATCAGGACACCTGTAGTATCTTTGTCCAGACGGTGCACTAAACCGGGACGATCTGCACCTCCGACAGTGCTAAGATTTTGTGTATAATACATGAGTCCATTAACAAGAGTTCCATCAGGAGTTCCGGCTCCGGGATGAACCGATAGATTTTTTTGCTTGTTCACAGCAATAAAATATTCATCTTCGTAAATAATGTCCAAATCCATTGGTTGGGATACTATCTCTCTTGGCTTTTCCTCTGGAATATACACTTCCACAACATCACCAGTTTCTAACTTGTAGGAAGGTTTAACAGGTTTTCCATTGACCGAGATATTTTCCGATTTAATCAATTTAGTAATTTTTGAACGGGAAAGCATATCCAGTTGTTGTGATAGATAGTTGTCAATTCTTATTTTAATATCTTCATCTATTTTATACGTGAAAGAGGTTGCTATTTTATCTGTCATCCAAATTTTCCATTTCTTAATAATTCAAGTATCTGTCGATTTTTATTCAATATTATTATTTTCAATTATTTAATTACAAAGTAATAAATATTGAGTAGGAATTCCATAGTTTTTTCAAGTAGATGGCTGAATAGAAAAAGGGCCTACATTTCTGCAAGCCCTTAGGATAAGACAAATGGTATTCGAATCGTTATCTTAAAACTTCTTCTTTAAACATTCCTTTGGTAATCTCAATCAAGTTATTCATAATTTGAGGAGAAAAAGTACTGCATTCCATAAAATTTTTATCTAGTGTTTTGCCAGGATTAAATTTTTGAATACAGTATTTTTCTCCTGAACCAATCTCGGCTTTGATGATTTCTACATCAATAGGAGATAGTAATTGCTCTACAACTGTAGTGCGGAATTCATATTTGATCCCTGAATTCTTTACAATCTCCATAGATTCCAATATGTCATGCAAATTGACATTCGCACGAACCACCTCACTATATTTATTTAGTGGTGCTTTGTAATCCATTGCGATGTAATCCACCAAATCCTGATCGATTACCCTCCTCAACATTGTTGGATTTGTGCCATTAGTATCCAACTTTATCATGTACCCCAATTCTTTAATTTTTAGCATTAATTCTGGTAAATTATTATGTACTGTAGGTTCTCCACCAGTGATTACAACACCATCCAACAATCCTATTCGTGTTTTTAGGAATTCAATAATTTCATAAACACTTATTGTTGAAGTGAATAAACTTGAATCTACCAATTCCGGATTGTGACAATAGGGACAGCGAAAATTGCAACCTTGCGTAAAGATTACAGCAGAGATTTCACCAGGATAATCAATTAGCGATGTTTTCTGAATTGCTGCAATTCTCATGTAATAATATCTTCCATCTTGAACATATTGCGAACATCAAATTCTGCTTTTTTACCATCATTCCATTGATTTACAGGTCTTAAGTATCCAACAACTCGTGAAAAAACTTCAGTACCTTCACCACATTTATCACATTTGAAATGTTCACCGGCTATATAGCCATGAGTTGGACAAATACTGAAAGTAGGTGTGATTGTAAAATATGGCAGACGATAATTTTCACAAATCTTCTTTACAAGTTTCTTCACGGTTTTGCCTTCACGTATTCTTTCCCCACCAAAAAGGTGAACTACCGTTCCACCTGTATACTTAGTTTGTATTTCATCTTGCAGGTCTAATAATTCAAAAAGATCGTCAGTGTAATTAACAGGTAAGTGTGTTGAATTTGTATAATATGGAACACTACTTTTTTGTCCCATCAACTCATTTGCTGTAATAACATCAGGATAGAATTTTTTATCCAATTGAGCTAATCTGAAAGATGTCGCTTCAGCTGGAGTTGCTTCCAGATTGTAATTATTACCTGTGGTTTCTTGATATTTGATAAGTTTTTCACGCATGTGTTCCATTACACGGAGAGTAAACTGTTGACCTTTTTCACTGGCAATATCCTGACCGTAAAGGTTCACAATTGCTTCATTCATTCCAACTAAACCAATTGTGGAGAAGTGGTTTTTCCAGAACTTTTGAAACCGCTGAAACATGTTTCTCAGGTAAAATTTCACATATGGATAAAGTCCTTCTTCTGTATATTTTTCCAATGATTTGCGTTTAATTTCCAAACTGTCGTGTGCAGAATCCATCAAAACATCAAGTCGAGCTAGAAAGTCATTTTCATCAATAGCGAGATATCCAATGCGAGGCATATTGATTGTTACCACACCAATAGAACCAGTCAAAGGATGCGCACCAAATAGACCACCGCCACGAGCCTCCAGGGTACGATTGTCTAATCTCAGACGACAACACATTGATCGTGCATCTTCCGGATTCATATCAGAGTTAATAAAATTTGAAAAATAGGGAATTCCGTATTTAGCAGTAATTTCCCAAAGATAATCAATGTTTTTATCATCCCAATCAAAATCCTTTGTGATATTATATGTTGGGATTGGAAAAGTAAAAACTCGTTCTTTTGCATCACCTTCTGCCATTACTTCCAGAAATGCACGATTGATCATAATCATTTCATCCTGAAATTCGCCATAGCATTTATCCTGTGGAACTCCGCCAATAATTACTGCTTGGTCAACATGAGTTTTTGGAACGATTAAATCCATTGTAATATTGGTAAAAGGGGTTTGAAAACCAACTCTAGTAGGAACATTTACATTGAATACAAACTCTTGCATAGCTTGCTTTACTTCTTTATAATTCAATTCATCGTAATAAATAAAAGGTGCTAATAATGTATCGAAATTTGAAAAAGCCTGAGCACCTGCAGCTTCGCCTTGTAGCGTATAGAAAAAGTTGACTATTTGTCCAAGTATACTACGGAAATGTTTTGCAGGTGAAGATTCAATTTTTCCACTTACGCCACGGAAACCAGTTTGGATCAAATCTGAAAGATCCCAACCAACACAATAGACTGAAAGTTGACTGAGATCATGTATATGATAATCGCCATTAATGTGATGTTTTTTAATACTTTCGGGATAGATATTGTTGAGCCAATAAATCTTACTCAGTTCTGATGCCAGATAATTATTCAATCCCTGGAGTGAGTAGCCCATATTACTGTTTTCTTTAACTTGCCAATCAGTTTGATGAATGTACTTTTCAACAAGATCTGCATTGGCAGCAGAGACCAATTCACGAATTTTGGAGTGTTGATCACGATATAAGATATAGGCTTTTGCAGTCTGTTTGTAGGGTGAAGCCAGCAAAACCTCTTCTACAATATCCTGTATCTGCTCAACTGCAGGAATTTCATCCTGGATCAAAGCGTAAGCCATAGAAACAACTCGTAATGTCAATTTTTGTGCGGTTCCTTCACTAAACTCCCTAGTGGCTTTCCCTGCCTTTAAAATTGCACTTTTAATTTTTTCTGTGTCGAATAGTACCGCTTCGTGGTTTCTTTTGATAATTTTTTGAAACATAATCCCTTTTTCCTCCTCATGAATTCTACAGAAGAAAATTTATGTAAATGACCCCTTAATCATCTATATAAAGCACCCTCTGCAAAAAAGATAATCATAACTTTGAATGAACCGAAAATTTTGTCTATTTATATTTAAATTGTCAGGTAAAATATATTGTGTAATTTTTAAAAACACAACCACATTTTGTGCTTTTTTTGAGAAGAGCACAATATATAGAGGAGAGGCTTAAATTATAAAAGTTGATACGAGGAAGAGTACTTGAATTAATTAATCAATTTATACTTTTGAAAAAGATTGAAAAATACTGTGAATTAATTATGGTTTAATAATAATTTAATAATTATAAAATAATAAAAGCCCCGATTTGAATCGAGGCTTTTATAAAATTTCTATATACTTTTAATTCGGTAAATTGTCTTTTTTAATGATGGCTTGTCCTGGAAATCCAACAGCCATATTGCCTTCAGGGATTTTTCCGAAATTCGCTTCATATTTCTGGATATTTTCCTGTAAAGTCTTTACAAAATTCTTTGCGTGAATTGGAGTCATGATTACTCTGCTTTTCACTTTTGCTTTTGGTCTGCCTGGAGTAATTCTGGCAAAGTCAAAAATGAATTCTGCACCAGAATGAGATACAATAGTGAAATTGCTGTATGTTCCATCAGATTGATCTTCAGGAATCTCTACCTGTAACTGTCGTTTGCTGTCTTTATCATCCATTATTTTCACCTTTTTTTAGTCTTCATGTTCTTCTTCAGATCCTTCGGCTTCATCTTCAATAGCAACTTCATCTTCAAAAATATTCCAGGATTCTTGCTCAATCACATCTTCACTCAAATTTTCGTTCAATTCGGTATCATCTTCGAATTCATTCCATATCTCATTTTTAGCATCGAATTCATCAGGTGTCAGATCTAGTTCTTCACTATCATCCTCATTCATCACCATCATTTCTTCGCCATAAACATTGAGATCCATAAAATCAACATCTTCAACTATATCGTAATAGACAAGAAGCTCTAAAAAATCAGCATATTTGCGGTTTCTGAATTTAGTTTTACAAGTTGGACAAACTAATGATTGTCTTAAATTCTCTTCAGTTAGTACTATTCCACAAGCCGGGCATAATAAATTGTCCATATAAACTCCTATTTAATTCGGCGGTAAATATAAAATTCACTTTCACCAGTGTCAAGCATTTTTTCTTAATTTCATACAATCTAAACAAATATCTGTAAAAACATATGTTTAATCAATAACACTCTCACTCTATAAATGTTTAATTTTCATTGTCATTCTATCAAATATTCAAACTATTATTCTCAATTTGAATTAGTCCAACTATATTGCATTTTATTTTTATATGCAACGAATTTTTTTCAAAATTTAAATATTTAAATATTCATTAGTAAGTGTCAGTTTTTCAGTGACTTACATTTATATAATCTCAAAATTTAATACCTTAATATCAATATCTGTTAAATTATTTAAAATATTAGTGACAATTTCTTAAAAAATATCACAATCATTTTTTATTGTATTTTGAATTTATTAAAACTGAAAAAGTTCCCAAAGATTGATTCATTTATATTTGGGAAATTTTGGAATAGATGAAGAGTATTTTACTTCCACTAGAGAATGTTCATTTAATAATATGCACTTCGGCTTCGGCCACCTTTTTCTTCATGTTTTAGATCACGAAGTACAGGTGCTTTGGCTCGGATGAGAAATGTCCACTGTTTACCATATCCCGAGGGTACATAACTGAAACTATATTCCCAACAATGCAGGTCACGCTCAATAGAAAAACGTTGACCATAAAGTTTTCTTTCCATAAGGTCAACACTGGCACTATAGCCGATATTCCAATTTTTTGAAAGGTTTAGTTTGGCGTTGAGATTCATTGTAAACCGTTCATCTTTTACCAATGGATTGGATTTGGATAATGAGTATCGAAAGTTCATATTTGCAGACCAAAGTCCTGATGTTTTCTGTTGTTGTCCACTGCCTCGCATTCTATCGTCCATTCCTATAGAATCATCATTTTGGGTTGTATCTTCTTCAGCAGATGCCATTTCGCCAAAATCAGTACTTTTCAAAGAAATGCCTGTAGATGCACTCATCATAGTCAATCTTGGTACAGGAATTCCGTAGTACGTATCATTCCATTCATCCTGACGTCTCATTAAAACAGTATTGTATTTGTAAGGATCATGTGTCATACTGAAATCAAGATTGAGGTTTTTCAGTTTGGTACGAATTGATGTACGAATTGTCGACCATTTCATACTGTCAGCTGCAAAATTGTGACTCGCACTGAGGTTCATGGTAAAAAGATCAAACTTGTTTTCTTCGCCATCCTTATCTGTCTTTGCCTGAAAACTATTTTTCAAGGAAAACGACATGGACTTGGATTCACCTGAAGGTGTTGAGCCAATCAGAGTTTGTGCAAATGGATCGTATTTTTTATCAACATAATTGGTATCTTGGTAATGTGTCACATAATCCGGATTCCAGCCAAAAATTTCTTTAGTAAAATCAGGACGATAACTCAAACTTACTGATGGTGTCACAACATGTCGTACTGCTCGTAGGTTTCCAACTTTTACTGGAAATAGACCATAAATTTTGGTATTAACACCCATTGACATGCTTCCTGTGTGTCGAGGAAAAAAACCTGTCCTTGTCACAGTCTCAATTTCATTATACTCATTGACAACAACTTCGCCACTACTATCATAGATAGCTTTGTCCATCTCAAAAATCCAATCTTCACTTATACTCATATTTTGAGTAGTAGTGAAATATGAGAGAACCTTCTGAGAACTATTTAATGAGATGCTATTCTGCACTCCATTTTTAACTTCATTTTTCTCATTCCACAATGAATCTGATTCAGTTACCTCAGATTGATAGTAGATATCTTGTTTATTTATGATTTTAGAATTGATACCATAGCGAATTTCATTGTACCATTTTGCATCACTATTAGATTGAGTTGATCGCAATGGAATCAGCCTTTCAGTAGATTTTCGCAGAGAGATACTTGGTAATGTGCGATTGATATAAGATTGTTTGCGTCCATTACTTGTTGGTGTTTCTTTAATTTTAACTTTTGCCTGCAGATTGATAGTCTGACTTACATTTCCTGATAATCCAAATGGTGTATTTCGCCAGGTTTTAGAATAAGTTGCATTGCTGATCATTTGTTGATTCAGACGATCTTCCAGATTCAACCCATTTTTACGTAAATATTGATCATTGCTCACAAACTTTCCATTCGCCCGGAATGATGATGTTGGGGAAATTTTGTGATTATGGCTTACTGATAATTGGTAGATCTTTTCCGGATTTGTTTGCCATGCCATATTGTGATAGGAAACAGCAATATTTCCATCCATTTTGTAGCGTAACTTATAGCGATTTTTCAAGTTAAACCGAACTCCTTTTTCATCAAAAAAGTCAGTTGTCAGTTTGAAATCTGTATATTGACTGGTTGCCCAAAAGTATCCCAGTCCGCGAATGTAATTTCCTACATTACTATTGTTTCCATAGGTCGGCATGATCCAGCCACTACGACGTTTACCACCCTTATTTGGAATTACAGCAAAAGGAAGTGCCAGTAATGGAATGTCGTGTATATACATCACAATAGGACGAGCAAAGATTTTATCCTTCTGGATCATTTTCATCTTTTTACTTTCGAAATGAAAATGCGGGTCTTCATTTTCACAAGTAGTGAAACTTCCATCATCTATATAAAAGGTTTTTTTACCTTTTTTCTTTATATTTTCGCCATAGTAATAACCATCATCCATCTTTGTGCGACCATCGAAAATACGTCCTCGCTGGGTTTTGATGTTGTAAACCAATTCTTTTCCGGTAAAAGGCTCACGACCTTTTTGTGTCATTGTGGGCCAGGATGTATCAACAGAGTCCAATTTTGTAGAATCTTCAGGAAATGCATACATCAGGTTTTCATCCCAAAAAACTTCGATTTTCCCAGCAGTCAAATCTGCATCATCATATTTTACTTTTGCGTTTTTAAACAGGTCTGTTTTCCTATTTTCTACATAATAATCAATACGCTCAGCTGAATAGATTACTGATGTGTCCATGCTTTCATTGGTTGGGTGTGGAGCAAATTCTCCCTGAGTTCCACCAATTACAGCAATTTCATGTAACTGTTTGTCTGCAAACATCATCACAACGGTATCGCCACTGGCTGAGTTTGTACCTTGTATAACAGTGTCATCTTTGACATTGTAAAAACTAGTAGCCATTCCAGATACTCGAATGGAATCGATTTGTCCTTCTTCAAAAAATATTTCCATCAACTTTCCGGTCATTTCATCACGGACTTCAATGGAATCAGGAATAGTTTTCAGTGTATCATTTTTTGGAATTGGTAAATAAGCAAAGGATTTTGCTGAAGTAATGGCTCTCCCAATGATGAAAATATTTTGGATTTCACCATCAACCATTTTAGCCTGGATTTCATCACCTTTGATGTCTTGACCTTCATTCTGAACTTTAGGATTGCCGGTGAGGAATATTACTCCTGTGGAATCATTGTAGTTTGCGCTATCGGCAAAGGCTTTTATGCTGTCCTGAAAAATTTTCACATTTCCGATAGTGAGAAATGCTTTTTCCTGATTGTCTGCGGAAATAATTTCACCTTCGATTCGATATTCCTCATTTCCCAAAGAATCATTTTTGATCAATACCGGATTGATGAAGGCGTGCATTTCCTCATTTTTGTTGTAATACAAAATACTATCGGATTGTAGGATATTGTTTTCCTTCAAGTCGATGAATTGGCAATTACTGTTTGCTACAACTTTACTGGAATCTGCATAGTAGGTTAGATAATCTGCCAGCAATTTATTTTCATCAGAAGAATAATCCACTTCCCCTTTTGCATTCACATAATCCAATTCTGTAAAGTATTCCATTTCACTGGCTTTGATTGTTCGTGCAGAATCAACAATAACCGGGCTTCCGGATGTAAAAATTTTGTCTTCTGCATAATAGTAAATTAGTGAATCAGCGGTAAGAATTCTTGAATCATTGACGACTTTAACATTTTGATAAAATTCAATCTCCTCCTTGTAATCATACCAATAGGCCCGATCACAATATAAATTAACTTCTCCTTTACGGAAATGAACATTACCAGATACGACCTTAACAGTTCCATCTCGAAGTTGTACCTGCTCCATCAAATCAGCTTTTTCCAGACGAAGTTTTTCGTCAGCGAAAAGTGAGATGACAGACAAAATCAGTAAAAAAATTATATTTATAGTTTGTTTCAACAAATTTCCCTGTATTGGTTATCAGCAAATTCAACCGATAATATATTAATTTTTTTTATCAATTGAGATTAGAAATTGTGATTTCATGGTTGTGATACCATTTTTGGTAGGAATTGTTTCCTTTTTACTCGCAGATTCTATCCTCTGAGGTTTATCAAACCTGGGAGGGATTGACTTGAACTTAGAATATAAACTTTTCAAAGCTATTTGACTTCGGAAGTTGAGTTATTATATAACCTTTTTCAAGTCCTCAATAAACATGTCAACAGCTTCTTCCTTCATTGCCCAGGATGTCACCAAACGAACAGCAGAATTTTCATCATCGATCTTACACCAGGTATAAAACTCATACTCTTTGTTTAGTTTTTCAATCACATAGTTTGGTAAAATTGGGAAAATCTGGTTTGATGTGGTCTTTGTATAAAATGAGAAACCAGCCTCAAATATTGTTTCACGGATTTTATTAGCAAGAAAATTAGCATGTCTGGCAATATCAAAGTAAAGATCATCCTTCAGCATTTCTTCGAACATTATCCCAAAAACACGACCTTTTGCCAAAAGTGCTCCTCTTTGTTTCATGTTGAAACGGAATCTTTCTTTGAGATTGTCATTGTTTATCACAATCGCTTCGCCCAACAACATACCATTTTTAGTACCACCAAAATAAAATACATCCAGCAGACTAGACAATTCTTCCAAAGTCATGTCATTGTCAGAAGAGGTCATGGCAGAAGCTAATCTTGCTCCATCAAGATAAAGAATCAGGTCATTTTTTCGACAAAAGTTTGAGATTTCTGTGAGTTCTTTTTTGTTATAAACAGTCCCAATTTCTGTCGAGTTGGATATAAACACCAATTTTGGTAAAACCATATGTTCGTCAGTATGTTCATCAAGAACTTTCTGGATACCTTCGATTGTTATTTTGCCATCTTGTGTGGGAATTGTATTGATCTTGTGTCCTGTGGCTTCGATTGCTCCAGTTTCATGGACAAAGATGTGTCCGGTTTCAGCAGCTATCACAGATTCATAAGGTTTCAAAATCGAGGAAATTACAGTAAGATTTGCCTGAGTTCCACCTGAGACAAAATGTACGTCGGCCCTAGGATTACCGATTTTTTCACGAATAGTTTCTTGAGCTTTCATGCAAAAATCATCTTCACCATATCCTGATTGTTGGATATAATTTGTTTCAACCAAACGTTCTAAAATTCTGGGATGCGCCCCTTCACTATAATCGTATCTAAAACTGTATTTCATGGTTTTGTCCTTTTATTTTGAATTCCAAATATTCTTGCCAAAATTGTGAATTAAAGTTGTAAGTAGCAATAAAACATTTTATTAATAAACAGATTATATATTTGCCCTCATCCTTTAGATGATTAAATTAACTAGATTTTCAAATTATTAACTTGGAGGAGAAATGAGAAGAAACACTATGATCTTTACACTTTTAATCATGCTGACTTTAGTCATTTTCATGACCTCCTGCTCATCAAACAAACTAAAAATT
>Ga0070729_10006796_pt1 | contig 11177 bp, 8 predicted proteins | sample tdDd472_FD_66725 | JGI IMG/M metagenome (GOLD analysis project Ga0070729, IMG submission 66725) | Marine sediment microbial communities from the Atlantic coast under amendment with organic carbon and nitrate - tdDd47.2 | ecosystem: Environmental > Aquatic > Marine > Coastal > Sediment | place...
TTCCAACCAGCGTTTCGATGACGGACGCTGCCGGGGACGAAATTGGGTTCGTTTCCCATATTTTTTTTGATGTCGTTGAAAACAAAGCGTTTTTGACCCCCAAAAAACGGGGCCGAAACGAATTCGCGGCGCGCGGCGGGAATTGCGGCGGCGGGGTCTAGTGGCCGGACGCGAAGGCGTAGACCACGAGCCCGACGCCGCCCAGTCCCGCCGCTGCCCAGAGCAGGAACGGATCGTAGACCGGGACGTCGACGAAAAAGCCCGCCAGGCTGCCGACGTCGCATTCGATGGGCGATGAATAGAAGCACGCGCTGGCTTGTTTCATGTTGTCGCCGAGCAGCTCGTGATAATAGACGATCCACCAGGCGAGCGCCGTGGCGAACGCCGCGCTCCCCAGCACCATCAACAGTTTTCCGAGGCCCCGGATCATTTGCGGATCATTTCAGGATCAATTCACATTCAAGTAAGAGGTGGCGAACAGCGCCGATACGGTGACCACGGCGACACCCGTCGAAACCAGGATGACCGTCGATGACCGCTGCACGAAGGTAGAATAGTTCTGGGCCAGGACAAAGCAAGTGGCACCCGTCGGCAGTGCCGCCATCAAAAGCGCCACGGCGGCCGGCAACGGCGCCAGCCCGGCGACCCCGAAAGCGAGGCCGCCGACGATGGCCGGAAACACGAGAAGCTTGACGGCGACCATGGCGCCGACCTCGCCGATGCCTTCCGAGATCGGCTTGCCGACCAGAAAGAGGCCGATGGAAAACAGCGCACAAGGCCCGGCCGAAGCGCCGAGCACCTTGCAAAACGCGTCCACCGGTTCGGGGAGCTCGATGCCCGCGAGCGACCAGACGAAGCCGGCCACCGGTGCCGCCACCATGGGGTTGAACGTGACGCCCTTGAGCACCGATCCGATGCGCGACGCCAGCCCGCCGGCGTGCGGCTTCGAGGTTTCCAGGACGGTGATGGTCACCGGCAGCCACAACAGCGTGTGCGCGACGCTGGCGATCACCGCCAGCACGCCGCCCATTTCACCGAACGCGGCGAAGGCGAGCGGAATTCCCATGTAGCCGGTATTGCCGTAGGTGGCATTGGTGGCGAACATCACCGCGTTGTCCCGGCCATGACCGAACGCCGCCCGCGCCAGCGCCAGCGACAATGCGAAGGCGATGACGCCGCCGCCCAGGAACACCGCCAGGAACAGGCCGTAGTCGGTCTCGGCGTGTTCGATCCGGGCCATGGCCCGGAACAACAGCACCGGCAGGGCGACATAATAGACGAAGCCGTTCAGCGCCTCCGAGCTGGCCTCGCCCAGGAGCCCGCGGCGCCCGACCAGATAGCCGACGAAAACGACGGCGAAGATCGGCAGGACGATATTGGTGATCGCGGTCATGAATGGGCTTTCAAACAGCACCACCGGTTGTCCGGCGGCGTGGCGCTATTTAAGCTGTCGCATCCGCCGCGAAAAGCAAAACACGCCGCATTGTCCGGGAACAAGGGAGGAGACGGCATGACGTCACTGGAAGGCTGGACCATCGGGTTCATCGGTCTCGGCCTCATGGGCCGGCCCATGGCCCGCAACCTGCAGGCAGCGGGGGCCAGGATGATCGTCCACAACCGCTCGCCCGAGCCCATGCGAAAGCTCGCCGAGGAAGGCATGAAGGCGGCCGCGTCTCCGGCCGAGGTGGCGACCCGCGCCGACGTCATCATCACCATGCTCACCGACACCCAGGCGGTGCTGTCGGTCATCGCCGGCAAGGACGGCCTGCTCACCCGGCTGCAACCGGGATCGCTGGTCATCGACATGGGCACCACCAAGGTGCCGGTGACGCGCGAGCTGGCGAAGCGCGTCGAGGCGGCCGGCGGCGACTATGTCGATGCGCCGGTGTCGGGCGGCACCATCGGCGCCGATACCGGCACGCTGATCATCATGTCGGGCGGCGACGCGGACGCCGTCGGCCGCGCGCACCCGATATTCGACGTGCTCGGCAGCCGCATCACCCATGTCGGCAAGTCCGGCGCCGGCCAGGTGGCGAAGGCCGCCAATCAGGTGATCGTCGGGCTCACCATCGGCGCCGTCGCCGAGGCGCTGTCGCTGGCCAAGCGCGCCGGCGTCGATCCCGCAAGGGTGCGCGAAGCCTTGGCCGGCGGCTTCGCCGACTCCCGCGTCCTCGAGGTGCACGGCCAGCGCATGGTCGAAGGCCGGTTCAAGCCCGGTGCGCGCGCCACCGTGCAGCGCAAGGACATGGACCAGGCCCTGGAGCTGGCGCAAAGCCTGGAGCTGGAACTGCCGGCGACGGCACTCAACCGCGATCTCTACGACCAACTGATCGCATCCGGCGGCGGCGAATTGGACCACGCGGCGCTGATCAAGGTGATCGACCCGGACTGAAGCTACTCGTTCGCCGGCTGCGGCCAGGTCTTGACCACGCGCCAGCCGTCCGGCGTCCGGCGCAGCATCGCCGATTGCCCGGCCGGCGGCGTCATGCCGAGCAACGGCGCGAAGTCATCGCGCCAGCTCTGCACCACGACGACCGTGGTCGCGGGGCGCGAAAGGGCCTGTTTGAAGACGCCCAGCTTGTCCCCGTAAAAGGCCGTCACCTGACCCGTGTAGGCCGCCCGTTCGCCCAGTTCATACGTGAGCGCCGCCCCCGATTCGCCGGATCCGGTGGGATCGGCGTTGAACACCCCGTCGCCCGGCTTCACCAGCGCCGCGACGCCGGCGCCGACGGTGCGGAAATGCCGGGTCATGGGCTCGCGATCGAACCGCAGCTTGGTCGCGAAAACGAAGGGCGCCGCCACGACCAGCACCACCGGCAGCCATGCCCAGCGCCGCGCCAACCGGCCGCCGGCCTCGGTTCGCCGCCACGCGAGCGCGCCCGCGTAGGCGGCGAAGGCCACCACCATCGCGCCCAGGTGCATGTTGTAGCGCCAGTAGGACGCGGCACGGAGCGCATCGCTTTTACCGAACGTGGTGACGTAGGCGAACAGCAGGAAGGCGTTGTAGCCCAGCACCACCATGGCCAACAGCGCCGCGAAGCGGTCGAACGGCGTCGCCGAGCGGAAGAAACCACGCACCCCGAGGACGACCAGCACGGCCACCAGCGCCAGGTAGTAGCCCTTCTTGGCGAGAACCAAACCCATGCGCGCGAGAATCTGCGGCACGAGATCGATGAACCAGCCGTCGATGGGCCGCACGGAAAGCTCACGCGCGCTAAGCCCGGTCGATAGCTGGTAGCGCCAGGCGAGATAGATCACCACCGAAGGGCCGACGATCAACGGCACCAAACGCAGGAACCGCGCCAGTGAAATGCCACGGTCGCGGATGGCAATCGTGCCGGCGGCGATGACGATCAGCACCATCAGCACCAGCGTCGCCTGTTTCAGGTTGACCAAGAGCGCCAACACCAGACCCAGCGTCAGCGCCAGGTTGCGCGCCCTGTCGTAGGCGCGCTCGCCGAGTGCCTCCAGCATGAACCAGGCCAGCACCGCGCCGCTGCCGGCGACCACCGCAGACGACGTTTCGGCGTAGGCGGTGAGAACGATCTTCTGGGCGAAGGTCGGGTTGAGCAGCGTCGCGGCCAGCACGGCCAAGGCCGCCAGGCTCCAGCCGATGCGCTCGCCGGCGGGCTGGCGGCCGGCGCCGATGAACATCAACCGCACCAGCAGCAACGCGAAACCGAACAGCAACACGAGGTTGGAAACGCCGCCGGCACTCTCCAGCAACCGCCCGGCAAGGCGGCTCGCCAGATAATTGACGAAATGCCAACTATAGGGATAGCCGGCAAGGGATGCCTTGAAGAACGGGTTGTCGCGGCTCGGAAAGGCGTCGGTCTCCAGCAGGTAGCGCGGGATCACCAGCCAGTCGGTGAACTCGTCCCATTGCGAGCCCTGCATGGCCGACGCCAAGATCAGCAAGGGCAGGCCGAGGACCAGCACCCGCCCCCATCCCGGCGCCAGCAACACCCGATCGCGCCGCCATGCGGCCCAGCCCGCCAAGCCGGCACCCAGCGCCGCGACGATCGCCAAGACCGTAAACGGCGCCTTCAGGAACACGCCGGCCAGCGTGAACAACAGGCTGACCAAGGCCCAGCCGGCCAAATGGTCGGTTTCCGCCAGCCGGTCGCGGCCGCCGGCGGCGGCGCCCAGCGCAGTGAAACCAAGCCACACGACAGCGACGCAGCCAAGCACTTGAATCTGTGCCGGCGATTCCAAGAAATTTCCGAAAAACTGGCCCATGCGGCTCCGCCCGTCCGGTTCGCGCGCACCCTATCCGCTCGCCGCCGGATTGCAATCCCTTAGCGCCATCGGGGTGCCCACATCTTTCGTCTTGTCGATGCCCGCGCCCTCCGTTACCAACGAGGCCATGTGTGGGATTTTCGGCTTCATCGCGACTCCGGGCGCCAGGTTGGGCCCGGACCGCATGCGCGCCTACCTGCGCGACCTGTTCGAGCTTTCCGAACCCCGCGGCCAGGAAGCCAGCGGCCTGGCACTGGCCATGCAAGGCGGCATCGACGTCTTCAAACGCGGCCTGGCGCCCCGGCGCATGATGCGGACCCGCGGCTACCAGGAATTCCTGGCCGAAAACCTGGCGAAACTGGACCTCGATGCGAACGGTGTGCTGCAGACCCCGGTGGCGGCGCTCGGCCATTGCCGGCTGGTCACCAACGGCGCCGAGATCGTCGCCGGCAACAACCATCCGGTGCTGGTGGGGAGAACCGCCGGCATCCACAACGGCATCGTCACCAACGACACCGCGTTGTGGGCGCGACATCCGGAATTCACCCGCGAGCACGATATCGATTCCGAGGTGCTGTTCCGGCTGCTCGATTTTCACACCGACCAGGGCGGCGACCTCGCCAGCGGCCTGAGACGGCTCTACCGCGAGATCGAGGGCTCCGCCTCCATCGCCTTTTTCCGTAACGACCAGCCGGTGCTGGGGCTGGCCACCAATTTGGGCTCATTGCATCTGGTGGCCCTGCCGGAAGCCAACATGCTGGTGTTCGCCTCCGAGGCCTATTTCCTGGAATGCTTCCTGGCACGCAACAAGCGCCACCTGGGCGACGCCCGCGCCAGCCGCCAGGTGGCGGCGGGCCGGGGCTGCCTGGTGCCGCTCGACACCGCCGAGCCGGCCTTCTTCGATCTCGACGACGCGGAGGCCCCCGCATCGGTGCCGGAAATCCGTTCCGCCAGCCTAACCGTCAGCGACCATTCCAGCCGCGTCGGCGAAATCCAGCGCTGCACGCGCTGTATCTTGCCGGCCACTTATCCGTTCATCGAGTTCGACGATGAAGGCGTGTGCAACCACTGCCGCGACTACCGGCCCATGCAATTGGCCGGCCGCGACGCGCTGGAAGCGCAGTTGGCGGAACACCGCTCGAAGGACGGCTCGCCCGATTGCATCGTCGCCTTTTCGGGCGGGCGCGACAGCTCCTACGGGCTGCACCTGATCAAGACCGAGTTCAAGATGAACCCCATCGCCTATTCCTACGACTGGGGCATGGTGACCGGCATTGCGCGCCGCAACCAGGCACGCATGCTGGGCAAGCTCCGGGTCGAGCACATCCTGCGCGCCGCCGATATTCCGGCCAAGCGCCGCTATATGCGCAAGAACATCCAGGCCTGGTTGAAACGACCGCACCTCGGCATGGTGCCGCTTTTCATGGCCGGCGATAAGTTCTTCTACGACATCGGCCGCGAACTCAGGCGCGAGTTGAAAATCCCGCTGGTCATCTTCTGCGCCGGCAACGAACTGGAGCGTACCGACTTCAAGGGCGGCTTCGCCGGCGTTCGCGAGAACCAGCACGGCCAGCGCCTGTTCGCCTTCTCCGCACTCGACAAGCTCAAGATCGCCGCCTTCTACGCCGGCCAGTACCTGCTCAATCCCGGCTACATCAACGAATCGTTGATCGATTCCGTCAGCTCCTTCCGCTCCTCGTTCCTGGCCAAGGACGATTTCCTCTACCTGTTCCACCACATCCCCTGGGACGAGGACACCATCAACGACACCCTGATCAACCAGTACGGCTGGGAAACGGCACCGCATACCGACAACACATGGCGCATCGGCGACGGCTACACCACCTTCATCAACCACATCTACTACACCATCGCCGGATTTTCGGAGTTCGACACCTACCGTTCGCAGCAAATCCGCAAGGGCCTGATCGGTCGCGCCGACGCGCTCACGCTGACGGCCAGTGACAACGAACCCGACATGCAGGTGCTGACAGAATTCATGCAGCAGGTCGGCCTCAACCTGGAAGAGGTCATGTCGCGCATCGACATGATCCCCAAGCTCTACTGACCATGACCGAAACGGCCGGCCCGCTGGACAGGAAATTCGCCGGCGATACGGCCTGGAACTACGGCGCCTTCGCGTTGATGGCCGGCACCGGGGTGATCCTCAATTTCTTCATCGCCGCGCACTTCGGCACCGCGGCGCTCGGTGTCTTCAACCAGATTTACGCCGTTTATATCGTCAGCGCGCAGTTGGCGGTGTTCGGCATTCACGACTCGGCGCAGAAATACGTCGCCCAGTTCGGCGACGACCCCGCCACCCGCCAAACCGCCGCCCGCGCCGCGAGCCTGGCCGGCGCCGGCATCGGCATCGCCGTGGCGCTGGCGATCGGGCTCTCGGCCGGGCCGATCGGCGAACTGGCCGAAAGCCCGGCGGTTGGCCAGGGCGTGGCATTGGCGGCGCCGGGGTTGGCGCTGTTCGCGCTCAACAAGGTGTTGATGGGCATCCTCAACGGTGAGCGCCGGATGCGCGCTTTCGCGGTCATACAGGGCGTGCGTGTTCTCGCCATCCTCGCCTTCGTGCTGTTGACCGCCCGGATGGCCTGGCCGCCGCACCTGTTCGGCGCCGCCTTCACGGTGGCCGAGGCGATCATCGTCGTGCCATTGCTTGTCCTGGTGCGCCCCTGGCGCCGCGACGGCGCGGCCGGAGAGGGAACAAGGGAATGGCTCCGGCGGCACCTGGACTTCGGCGCCAAGGCGCTCCCCAACGGGTTCCTGGCGGAAAGCTACATCCGCGTCGACGTGCTGATGCTGGCACTCTTCGTCGACGACGCGGCGGTCGGCGTCTACAGCTTCGCCGCCATGTTCATCGAAGGTCTCTACCAGGTGCCGGTGGTGATCCGCACGGTGGTCAATCCGGTGCTGGTGAAGCTCGTCGGCGGCGACGACCGGGCGGCGCTCGGCCGTTTCGGGCGGCGTATCATGGTGATCAGCCTGGCGGTATTCATCGCCGCCGCCGGTGCCGTGCACCTGGTGTTCCCGCACCTGGCGCCCTATTTCCCGGACGGCCTCGTCGCCGGCGCGGCGCCGGTGCTGGTGACGCTGACGGCGGGCCTCGCGATCTATGCCGCCTTCGTGCCGCTGGACTTCGTTTTGCTGCAGGCCGACAGGCCCGGCCGCCAGAGCCTGTTGATGGGCTTCAATATCGCCGTCAATGCCGCCCTCAACCTGGCGCTGATCCCCAGGTACGGCATCGAGGGCGCGGCGCTGGCCACCGCCGTCTCGTTCGCGCTCTCGGCCCTGACCCTGAACGCCGCCACGTGGATTTGGCTCGGCATGCCGGGCGGCTTGCTGTTCGGCGGGCGCGGGCGTTAGCTAACGGCATGAGCGGCTTCATCTATACCCGTGACGGCGACCTCTTCCACCCGACCACCTGGGCCGGCAGCCCCTGGTCGGCCACCAGCCAGCACGGCGGGCCGCCGAACGCGCTGTTCATGCGCGCCGCCGAACAGGCGGCGGCGGACGCCGGCATGCGGGTAGCACGCCTCACGGTGGACCTTTTGAAGCCGGTGCCGATGCAGCCGCTGCGACTGGCTTGGGCCTACGCCCGCCGCGGCCGGCGCATGGCGATCATCGATGCGACGATCGAGCGCGCCGACGACGGCTCGAGCGTCGCCGTGGCGCGGGCCGTGGCGCTGAAGGAACAAGGCACCCATGAGACCCTGTTTCCGGCCCCCGATGCGCGCCCTTCCGGCCCCGACGCGCTCGAACGCCACGATCTCGTCTCCCAGGCCAGACGCGAGACCGGCCCGCCCGGTTTCCACCTGGCGGTCGACGTCCGCTACGGCGGCGACGACGACGACGGCGTGGTTTGGTTCACGACCCCCCTCGACCTCGTGGCCGGCGAGACGATCACGCCGGCGCAGTCCTGCGCCGCGATCTGCGACCTGACCACGGTCACGTCGGGACGACTGAAGAGCGCGCCGCCGGGCGTTTGGAACAACGCCAACATGTTCCCGATGCTCAACGTCGACACCACCGTGCACCTGTTCCGCCCGCCCGCCGGCCGCTGGTTCGGATTCGCCGAGAGCTTCATCGCCGATCACCATGGCGTCGGCGTTGCCGAGGTGATGCTGGTGGACGAACGCGGGCCGCTCGGGCGCTCGGTGCAGACCGTGGCATCGAACGCCTGAACGGCCGGTAAAGGGGGCGGAACCGGATCCATGTGGACGGCGATCAAATCCATTTTCTCTTTGTTGCTGAGCTTCGGGCTTTTGCTGCTCGGCAACGGCATGACCAATACGCTGCTCGGCATCCGCAGCCGGCTCGAGGGGTTCTCGACGGAAACCACCGGCATCATCATGGCCGGCAACTTCCTGGGATTGCTGATGGGGGCCGTTTTCGCCGTGCGCGTCGTCGCCGCCGTCGGGCACATCCGCGCCTTCGCCGCCTTCGCCTCGATCATGTCGGTGGCCGTGCTGGCACACCTGTTGTTTATCGACCCGGTGGTCTGGTTCGTGCTCCGGTTCGTCGCCGGGTTCTGCATGGCCGGCATGATCATGGTGGTGGAGAGCTGGGTCAACGAACGCGCCACCAATGAAACCCGCGGGCGCATCGTGTCGCTCTACATGTTCACCAACTACCTGGGTGCCGGGCTCGGCCAGTTCATGCTGCTGACCGGCGATCCCGCCACCTTCACGCTGTTCGTCGTCGCCTCCATCGTCTACTCGTTCGCGCTGGTGCCGATCCTGCTGACCCGCGCCAGTGCGCCCAGGCCGTCTTCGCCGCAGCGCGCGCGCATCCGCGAGTTGTTCGCCATCTCACCGGTCGGCGTCGTCGGCACGATATCGGCGGGGCTCACCAATTCGTCGCTCAACGGCATGGGTGCCGTCTTCGCCAAGGAAGCGGGCTTGCCGATCTCGGCCGTTTCCGCCTTCATGGCCGCCGCCATCCTGGGCGGCATGGTGCTGCAGTTTCCGCTGGGCCGGCTCTCCGACCGGTTCGACAGGCGCTCAGTGCTGGTGGTGACGTCGCTGGCGACGGCGGGCGCCGCCTACATGGTGATCTGGGCCACCGGCCATTCGGTGGCGACGATGATCTTGGCGGCGGGGATTTTCGGCGCGCTCTGCTTCACGGTCTATCCAGTCGCCACCTCGCAGGTGAACGACCTGGCCGACCCGGAGCGGCTGGTGCAAGTGGCGGCCGGCCTGTTGATCGCTTACGGTATTGGTGCCAGCCTGGGCCCCATCCTGGCGGCGCAGGCGATGGCGCGCTTCGGGCCGGCGGGAATGTTCTATTTCATCATCGCCATCAACAGCGTGCTTATCGCCTTCACCCTGATCCGCATCGCCCAGCGCCACCGGGGCAGCAAGGAAAAGGCGCCGTTCATGCCGCTCGGCGGTTTCGGCGTTTCCTCCAAGCAGCTCTACACCGCGGCGCTTTCGAAAACCGAGCGCCATCCGCCGGAAGACATGCAGTAGCGCATAGAAGAAGGGCCGCCTCCGGATCCCGGAGACGGCCCTCGAACTTCTGGACTTGGATGGATCGGCTTAGAAGCCCATGCCGCCCATGCCACCCATGCCACCCATGTCACCGGCGGGCATCGGGTCTTTCTTCTCCGGCAGTTCCGCCACCATGGCTTCGGTGGTGATCAGCAGGCCGGCTACCGAAGCGGCATCCTGCAGCGCCGTGCGCACGACCTTGGCCGGGTCGATGATGCCGGCCTTGATCATGTCGGTGTACTCACCGGTCTGCGCGTTGAAGCCCTGGTTGGCGTCCTTCTGCTCCAGCAGCTTGCCGGCCACGACGGCACCGTCTTCGCCGGCGTTCTCGACGATCTGACGGATCGGGGCCTGCAGGGCGCGGCGAACGATGGAGATGCCGACGTTCTGGTCGTTGTTGTCGCCTTCGAGCTTCTTCAGCGCACGCATGGCGAACAGCAGCGCAGAGCCGCCACCGGCCACGACACCTTCCTCGACCGCGGCGCGGGTGGCGTGCAGCGCGTCATCGACGCGGTCCTTACGCTCCTTCACCTCGATCTCGGTGGCACCACCGACACGGATCACCGCAACGCCGCCGGCCAGCTTGGCCAGGCGTTCCTGCAGCTTCTCGCGGTCGTAGTCCGAGGTGGTTTCCTCGACCTGCGCACGAATCTGGCTGCAACGGCCCTGGATGTCCTTCTTCTTGCCGACACCTTCGATGATGGTGGTCTCTTCCTTGGTGATGTCGACCTTCTTGGCGGTGCCGAGCATGTCGATGGTGACATTCTCGAGCTTGATGCCCAGGTCTTCGGAGATCACCGTGCCGCTAGTCAGGATGGCGATGTCTTCGAGCATCGCCTTGCGGCGGTCACCGAAGCCCGGCGCCTTGACGGCGGCGACCTTCATGCCGCCACGCAGCTTGTTGACCACCAGGGTGGCCAGCGCCTCGCCTTCGATGTCCTCGGCGATGATCAGCAGCGGACGGCCGGACTGAACGATGGTTTCCAGCACCGGCAGCAGCGGCTGCAGGCCCGAGAGCTTCTTCTCGTGGATGAGAATGAAGGGGTTCTCCAGCTCACAGGTCATCTTGTCGGCGTTGGTGATGAAGTAGGGGGAAGTGTAGCCGCGGTCGAACTGCATGCCCTCGACGACGTCGAGTTCGGTGTGCAGGCCCTTGGCTTCCTCGACCGTGATCACGCCTTCGTTGCCGACGCGTTCCATGGCCTGGGCGATCATCTGCCCGACTTCGCTGTCGCCGTTGGCGGAGATGGTGCCGACCTGGGCGATCTCGGCCGAAGTGGAAACCTTCTTGGAAGCCTTGAGGATGGCTTCCACGACGGCGCCGACGGCGAGGTCGATGCCGCGCTTCAGGTCCATCGGGTTCATGCCGGCGGCGACGGCCTTGGCGCCTTCGCGCACGATCGATTGGGCCAGAACGGTCGCCGTGGTGGTGCCGTC
>Ga0070729_10006798_pt1 | contig 11176 bp, 6 predicted proteins | sample tdDd472_FD_66725 | JGI IMG/M metagenome (GOLD analysis project Ga0070729, IMG submission 66725) | Marine sediment microbial communities from the Atlantic coast under amendment with organic carbon and nitrate - tdDd47.2 | ecosystem: Environmental > Aquatic > Marine > Coastal > Sediment | place...
TATCAAAATTTTCTCGATAACAACCCAGATCTATCCCAGCGGATCACTCAATCCGACATGGCCCGTTATTTGGGCATCACACCAATCGCATTGAGCCGTATCAAAGGAAGGCTTTCCCGAACGTAAAAAGACCAATGTTCCCATTCAGCCCGGACGGATTTCCGCCAAAAACGCTTCGGCGCTTCTGGACAATTCATCAACCTGTGCAGCAAGCGTATCGGAGGCTTCTTTGACCTCACTCAGTGCGGAACGGGTGCGGTTGGTGTCATCGCTGACCGCCGCAATACCGTGTGCCACATCTTGAGTGCGATCCGACGCCGAATTGGCATTGTCAGCGATGGAGCGCGTGGCCGCATCTTGCTGTTCAACCGCTTCCGCGACTGCGGAACCGATCTCACTCAGTTGAGAGATGGTGTCGGAAATGGTGTCCACCGCATCCGACGTGGTACCGGTGGCAGCCTGGATATTTTCGATCTGTTCGCGAATATCTTCCGTTGCTTTGGTCGTTTGCGTTGCCAAGCTTTTGACTTCATTGGCCACCACAGCAAAACCTTTTCCGGCTTCACCTGCACGCGCGGCTTCGATGGTTGCGTTCAACGCCAAAAGATTGGTTTGTGAAGCGATATCGTTGATGAATTGCAAAATTTCACCAATTTTGTCGACCGCTTGGGACAGTTCTTTGATTTTACCGGTGGCATCGGAAGCCTGAATTACGGCGGAATCAGAAATTTTCGCAGAAGACGCCATGCGATTGGTGATTTCATTGATCGATTGAGACAATTCACTGGTTTGCGAAGACATGGTTGCCATACCTGAATTGGCGGTATCGGCGGCCCCCGTGACGGTTTCCACCTGAACGGTGGTGTCTTCGGAAATTTTCAACATCGAACTGGTCGAATTTTCAATCGAAGACGTTGCTTGAGAAATCGACGCAGCAACACTGCCGATGCTTTTTTGAAAACGGTCGGCCAAATCATTGAGGGTGCGGTGGCGTTCCTCTTCCGCCTGGCGCGCCAATTCTTCTTCACGTTTTGCAGCTTCGGCTTGTTGTGCCGTCGCACGGCGCAAGGATTCAGCGGCCACACCAATGTCTTGGAATTCAGTCAAAATCGATTTTGAAACCTTTTCATTGGAACTTTTGCCTTCGACCAAATCACGCAGCAAGGAACTGTAAGAGTGCAGAGGTTTTAAAATTTGACGTTGAGACAAAATGCCAAACGCCACCAACGAAACCAAAATCACACCACCGCCAATGGCCAGAACCACCATCAAAAAATTGGTTTCTTCTTCAATGCGGTGGGTATCTTCGATGATCGCATCAGATGCTTCACTTGCAGATGCCACCAAGCTGGTGACGGTCTGGGCAATCTTGGCTTGAGCATCATCGGTCGTTGCCTTGACTTCATTTTGTTTTTCCATGATCTGCTTACGCAAATCAAAAATCGCGTACATGTCTTTCAATTCAGCCGTCTGCGTATCCAGGCCTGCATATGATTCCGGGGATTCTTCCAGGGCCGTTTCAGCAGCGGCGACACGATTGGAAGCACCACGAAAATCACGCATGTAGTACTTCAATCTTTTGGGATTGCTCAGATGGGGAACCGCTTCCAGGACCGACTGTGCGTCTCTCAGCGCCAGCAACATCGATTGTGCGGCCAATAAGGCATCCGTATCTGAGGACAGCTCATCCATGGCCGGCGACAACGTCAAAGCAATGTCCTCAATCAATTTGGGGGCGCGGCTGACAATTTTTTGCTGTTGAGAAATCAGATCGTAGCTTTGTTCCATACTTGTCGAAGCCAAACGCAAAGCATTGACGGCATCTTCAATCATCGCTTTGTTTTCGATAACGTCCGAGTCCGTGAGCAACTTGGCATTTTGTTCAAACAACGCCACGGCTTGTCCGCGTTCCTCTTCGGTTACAGCACGAATAACATTTTGCCCATGTTTGGACATTTGTTCCGCAGCCAGGGCCAAGCGTTGCTGCGCGATTGAACGCGGCGCATTGACAGACTGCATGGCAATCATCGCATCGACGTGCATCAAAGTTGGTGCCGACACGGCGGCAACACCAATCACGACAAAAGCCAAGGCCGCACCTGCGACAATTGAAACCCGAGAAAGACTGATACCTTTTTGGAAATTTTGTTTGTTTTGGCGCATTTGTACAATAACCCCCCATATACGTGTGCGATATCAAACTAATTAAACCTTATTATTCTGTCAATCTACGTATACTAACTATAAATAATATACATTAACATAATTTTTATGTTAATTTTTTATTGTTTTATACTTATAACTTAGATATCAACCAAAAGTATTATGGGCATATAAAAACCCACATGAACCGAAAGCAATGGCACATAATTCAAATGAACTACATTGAACAAACGTGCATTGATACGGTGGGGTTTAGCCATCGAATTAGGGGCATATCGCGCGCAAGAAAGGGCGGGGCATTATCCCCCCACCCTTTTGATTCAACAACGCATTTGGCGACCCAACACAATCAGCCGGTGCGAATTTGCACCAAGAATTGATCAACTTCCTTGCGCAAGGTTTCCGACTGCTTGCTCAGTTCTCCTGCTGCCGACAACATCTGTTGTGCCGACTGGCCGGTTTCCGTTGCACCTTGGTTGACTTGGGCAATGTTGGAAGACACTTCGGTTGTACCGCTGGAGGCTTGCTCCACATTGCGCGCAATTTCTTGGGTGGCCGCGCCCTGTTCTTCAACAGCAGCAGCAATGGTTGAAGCAATTTCGTTCATCTGGTTGATGATGCCGCCAATAGACCCAATCGCTGTCACTGCATCTTTGGTGGCGTCTTGAATGCCACCAATCTGGGTTGAAATTTCTTCCGTCGCTTTGGCGGTCTGATTGGCAAGATTTTTGACTTCGGACGCCACAACGGCAAAGCCTTTGCCGGCCTCGCCAGCACGCGCGGCTTCGATGGTGGCGTTCAAGGCCAATAGGTTGGTTTGATCGGCAATGTCGGTGATCAGCGCCACCACTTCACCGATCTTATTCGCGGCATCGGCCAAGCCTTGAACCTTTTGGTTCGCACCATCGACCTCAACCACTGCTGCACTGGCAATTTGTGTCGATTGCGCCACCTGACGCGATATTTCAGAAATTGAACTGGACAATTCTTCCGCAGCACTTGCCACCGTTTGCACATTGGATGACGCCTGTTCCGCCGCCGCACTGGCGGCAGTGGACTGTTGTGACGTCTGATCCGCCGTTGCGGTCATGGTTTCAGCCGAAGATTGCATTTCCGTCGAAGCACTTGAAACGGAATTAACCACCCCCCCGACACTGGCTTCGAAATCGTCTGCCATGCTTATCATCATTTCGCGCTTTTCTTCATCAGCGCGTTGTTCGGCTTTTTCATGTTCTTCGGCAAGACGTTTGACCTCAATGGCATTGTCTTTAAAGACTTGAACAGCCGCCGCCATTTCACCAATTTCATCTGAACGGTCTTGGGATGGGATTTTTGCTTCCAAATCACCATCAGCCAACACCCCCATGGCGCCGGTCATGCCGACGATGGGACGCGCCATGGAATTGCCGACCAAAAATCCAGAAACAGCAATCGCCAACACACCAACACCTGCAACGATGGCCATCAAGGTTTTGATCTCGCTTGCCGCGGCCAGGGCTTCGCCTTCATCCATTTCAGCAATCAAGGCCCAGGTCATATCGCCGATAGAAACCGGGCTATAAGCCGTGAGGACACTTTTGCCCATGTGATTTTCTTCGATGCCGGCCCCAACTTCCCCCACCAACGCATTGTTGGAGGCAACGGTGTTCACCGACCCCACACTTGGATCGGCGAACGAAGCCTCCACCGAATGGGTGGTTGGCGTCACAACGGAGTCTGAGCGCATCAACTTGTCATTACCGACCAAAAAGGTTTCACCCGTTTCCCCCATACCTTCGCGTTGTTGCATGACCGCATTGATGGCATCAAGGCTGAGCTGTAAAGCCACCACCATTTCAACTTCATTGTCCTCAGGGTGAATAACAGGTTGCGCCACAAACGCAGCCGGAGCCCCGTTAGAGGGGGCATAGGGGGCGAAATCACCAATGCCATAGGCCCTCGTTTCCAAAACGTTTCGCACCAACTCACCTAAGTTGGAATCGGAAAACTTCCCATCAACAATATTGGTTTTGTAATCGGGTTCCTTAAAGGCGCTGTAGAAGATGTAACCGTCCGGCATGATCAAAAACAAATCATAATAGCCATAGGCTTCAACGTATTTCTGATAAAACTCCTTACCGTCCCCATCAATGGGTACAAAGGCTTCGGCAACATTAATTTCCGCCATGATCGCCCATTTGACGCCAAAAACATCAATTGAGGAAAATGCCGACAACACCGCATTGCCGTTGTAATCAATAATAATATCGACCCCCGTGGCATCACCTAAGGCCAGTTCTGTGGCCTCAGTTTTAACCGACCCTTTTTCCGGATTGGCGAACGAAGCTTCAACGGTGCGGTTTTCCGGATCCAGAAATGAATTGGACCGCATCAAGTTGTCTTGGCCAACCAGATACGTTTCGCCACTTTTGCCCAAACCGGTGCGTTCTTGCATGATCACATTGATGGGGTCGAGGGGAACTTGCAGCACCAAAACCCCAACCGGTTTGCCATTTTCTCCTTCAATTTGGCCCGCAAGAAACGCCGCGGGGGCACCACCCGAAGGTGCATAAGGGCGATAGTCGGAAAAACTCAAAGTTTCCGTATCTGTAACATCACGCGCAGCACGAAAAACTTCACCAAGGCCCGAACCCTGCAAGAATCCACCGACCAAATTGTCGCCTAATCCCCCACCTTGCGTCACCGAATACACGACCGTGCCACTCATGGAGACGAGAAAAATATCGATATAACCATTTTCTTCGAGATTTTCTTCCAACCATCCATGGTACGCATCCCGCGCCGCTTCCCAATTGGAGCCGCGGGTGTTGTTACCATCCGCCTTAAAGGCACGTTCAAATTCAAGAACCGCCGTTGCGGTCAGGGGAGTGTCTTTCAACGCATGGGTGGCACCCGTCAAACGATCATTGAAATAACTTTGGATTTGATTTTGCTTGATGGTGCGGATGGCTTCAAGCTTGCGAAACGCTTCTTCCATCATGGTCGTTGCGGTGTCCGTCAAGACCTGAGTATCGCCCTCACGCTGGAGGAAGAATTTTTCAATCTGGCTTTTTTGGACAGCCCGTAATCCCTCCAATTGATTAAACGCCGCCGTTTGCAAGGCATCAACGGTTTTGTTCAACGAAACCAGAGCCACAATGGCAAACGGTAAAATACCGACCAACAAAAATGCCACGATGAGTTTTGATTTGAGCCTCATGATGCTTCCCTATCCGTCCTACGGTGACGGGACGCGATTTCATGCTCACGCTGTGCACGCCTTACGGCATGACACATTGGAAAACCGGGCCACCGTGTCCTCTGACTGTTTCGGCTACCCCCCTAAAGGGTAGTTTAGTCATATTTTCCAACAGGACACAACAATGTATGCATATTTAGCATATTATTATTGTATAATATACACCCTTTAACTTCCTCTTATCACACACAAAAAGGCCGCCCACCATACGGCGGAACGGCCTTTTTGTTTCAAAAACCACGTGAGTTTATTGAGAACACACCCGCGCAGCTTCGCGCATCAGCTCCAAGAAGCGCTGACGCACCACGGTATCATCAATCAGATAAAACGTGCGCACCAATTCCAATGTTTCGCGTCGGTCCAACACTTCCGCATCGGGCGCCGTGGCGGGAATAGGTTTTCCCTTCTTGGCTCCCTTGTCGGCATATGCTGACAATTCCGACGACATTTCATCAAAGAAATAAGAAATCGGAACCCCAAGAATACGGCTGAATTCAAACAAACGGCCGGACCCAATACGGTTTGCACCGCGTTCGTATTTCTGAATTTGTTGAAACGTAAGATTGACCTTTTCACCAAGGTCTTTTTGGCTCATCCCCAGTAAGCCACGACGCGCACGAATGCGTGAGCCAACATGCACATCAATCGGTGTCGGGCCGTCCTTGGTTTTACGTGGAGCAGTCATTGTTTTTGCGGTTACAGTCATTTCTGAGCACCTTCTTTTCATGCTTTCCGAGTTCAATCATACGGCGGGAAATCGCAGAAATCCTCATCTTTTTTCTCTACAACCAAAGTGTCAGTAATCTCAACCCTTTATAGATGATACAACGCGATTATTCGACAACGAACAAAGCTGTTTGTATTCTAAAAACGTTCTTAAACTCACTTTCCAACATATGGGGTCATATCCCCAAACAACCGCACAACAACGGCTTTCAATCTTCTCGGCATTGCCCTTGGCCCACACACAAAAAAGGGGCATGATAACTGTAAATCCTTGTCCAAAGGCTGCGCCATATGGATTACCTATGATCGAGCCAATAAAACCTAACCGTGAGACATCCACTGCCGTTCAGCCGAACAACCCTACACGTTTAAAGCGCGATAACCGGCTGAAAAAGAAAATCGGCACGATCATCAAAAGGCACCCCAACAAAAGCCTCAGTGTCATTCGTCGATGGCTTCACGAACATCTCTAAAGACTTACACCATCACCTTAGCCATTGCGGATTTGCGACAGGAATTCATCGACTTCACGGCGCAAGGTTTCCGACTGCTCACTCAATTCGCCAGCAGCCGCCATCATTTGTTCTGCTGATTGTCCGGTTTCTTCCGTTCCCTGATTCACCTGGGCAATGTTGGACGAAACCGTGATCGTACCATTTGACGCCTGTTCAACGTTGCGGGCAATTTCTTGGGTGGCCGCGCCTTGTTCTTCGACAGCCGCCGCAATGGCAGAAGAAATCTCACTCATCTGGCTGATAATCCCACCGATGGCACCAATGGCCGAAACCGCGTCTTGGGTTGCGCCTTGGATATCGCCGATCTGGTTGGAAATTTCTTCGGTCGCCTTGGCCGTTTGATTGGCAAGGTTTTTAACTTCCGACGCCACAACGGCGAAGCCTTTACCTGCCTCACCGGCACGCGCAGCCTCAATGGTCGCGTTCAGGGCCAACAGATTGGTTTGGTCGGCAATGTCCGTAATCAACGCCACCACCTCACCAATTTTTTGTGCCGCATCGGCCAAGCCTTGAACCTTTTCATTCACGCCATCGACTTCACTCACCGCCGCACTGGCGATTTCCGTGGACTGTGAAACTTGACGTGAGATTTCGGAAATCGCACTGGTCAATTCTTCCGCAGCACTGGCCACCGTTTGTACGTTGGTGGATGCTTCTTCCGCAGCGGCGCTGGCCGCCGTGGACTGTTGCGCCGTTTGGTCCACCGTTTCCGACAGCGCCGTGGCCGATGAATGCATTTCCGTCGATGCCGATGAGACCGAGTGCACCACCCCACCCACACTGCCTTCAAAGTCATCCGCTATCTTCAACATAAATTCATGTTTTTCTTTTTCGGCGCGTTCTTTGTTGGCTTGTTGTTCGCCTTCCAAACGCTTGACTTCAATCGCACTGTCCTTAAAGACTTGCACAGCTGCCGCCATTTCGCCGATTTCATCGCCGCGTTCCGTACCGTTGACCTCCACCGAAGTATCTCCATCGGCTAGGGCTTCCATCGTTTCGGCCAACCCCAAAACAGGACGCGTGATGCCGGTCACAATAACGAACACAAACGACGCCGTAACGGTCAACAAAGCACCGGTGGCAATCAGGAACACATAGAACGACTGAGATGCAACCTGTTTGATTTGCCCAGCTTGCATTCCCAATTCATGCGCAATGACATCTTCAACCTGTTTCAGTTTGTTGATCTTGCTGGTGATGGTTTTGAACCAATAAGGTCCTTCGATACCTTCAACGGTGTTGCTGTATTGACTGTCCACCGCAATTTTGCGCATCCGATTGACTTCATCCACATCTGCACCTTGCACGATATCTTTCAATGCGGTGCGTTGAGTATCGCTGGCGTAAATATCGAAGGTGGACAAAAGCACATTTTGTTCCGCGATCAGTTCAATCAAACGGCGGTAGATGCCGGGGGCGAATTTGCCCGCACCAAACCCTGCGCCACCCATGGCACGTTCCTGGCCGGCACGCTCTTTGGCTTGCAAGAAACTGGTGTATGCCTTAATCGTGTTCGTGACACTGGCATTGTTACTGATGATCGCCATTTCTTCTACGATGGACAGCAACTTGGCAATGGTGCCCGTATAATACTTGGCCATTTGCGGAACGGTCAGATTTAAAGACTTTACCCCACCTCGCTTATCGTTGAGCTCACCAAGTGCTGCCACGGCACTGTCGAGATTCATCTTGAGCACATCACCGTAAGCGCCGGCATCGAATGTCGTAAGGTCTGCATCCAAGGCATCGAGAGCGGTGTTCGTATCGTTGTGTTGTGTCGGCAACTGATCCGCAAACTTTTTGCCCTTGGACCCAATGTAAACCGCCGACGTTCCGCGTTCTTTTTGCAATTCATGCACGACACCGCTGATTGTCGGGGCAAGTTCGGCAAGTTGTTGCAGAGCCACCATATCCGAAGACACACGATCCTTTTCATAAATGGAATACCCGGAAAAGAATAGAACCCCCAAGACCGGCAACGTCAGGGCCAAGATGATGCGGGAACCGATTTTCATATTCTTAAGCATGGCTCTCTCCAAATTGATCGTGTACTGGCCATTTCACAACACGATGGTGCACTCTAGAACACAGGCTCACGCGTTCCAGGCCTGGATGATTTCGGGTTAAAACAAAACGCGGCGCACAGGTGTTGCCTGCAAGATTGCGATACACATCGAAACCACACCCACACATCACCATCACAACATGGGAATAGGTGAGGTGTTCAGTACGCTCGCCAAAGAAACAAAGGGAAATATTGGATGTTGCCGTGCAAACGGCCTGTGTGGCTGTTGTGACGTGCACGTGCAGTGCGCCAACAACCATACCGGACCCCCAAATGGGTCCAAAAACCATGGCATGAAGCTTCCGTAAAAACGGCGCAATGGCAAAGACTATGACAAACCACAGGGGCACCAATGTTTGCTCCTAATCCCTATAACACTGCCCCCGCAGCTATCGTTCCCGTCGTCATCAACCGACAACATCAGAATATATTTTGCGCCACGTCTTTAAATTCAACATAAATGTTTCTAAGGAGCCCAAAAACCTTATGTAATTTCACTCTATTTAAGAAAAATATGCATAAAATAACAATCAGCTCAGCCCTCCACAATCACCCTCACTGGGCTTAAGTCATAAAAAGAATCATGGTGACACAGGCCATGCCCCACCCATAAAATCATGGGCTGTAAAACCGTCACGAGCGCCCCCCATACCCTGATCGAAACATTGAGCAAACTGTGCCTGATACATTCACTTCTGTGATCAACACCATTCTGCCACAGCTTGAACAGCTGTTGGGGGACCGCCTAACAACCAATCCGGGCGTACGAGAAACCCACGGACGGGGTGAAGGCAGCCTCATTTCCGCTCCGCCAGATGCCGTGGTATTTCCCAAAACCACGGATGAAGTCAGTGCCTTGGCCAAATTGTGCCACGCCGCCAACATTCCGATGATCCCATTTGGTGTGGGTACATCTTTGGAAGGGCACGTCGCAGCCCCTTATGGCGGTATCTCCATCGATTTTGCGCATATGAACAACATCATTGCGGTGCATACAGACGACATGGACGCCGTGGTGCAACCGGGCATCACCCGCAAAGGCCTCAACAGCCACTTGCGCGACACAGGGCTTTTTTTCCCGGTTGACCCAGGTGCCGATGCCACACTTGGCGGCATGTGCGCCACGCGCGCCAGCGGTACATCAACGGTGCGGTATGGGTCGATGAAAGACAACGTCTTGGCGTTGGAAGTTGTTTTGGCGGACGGGCGCATTGTTAAAACCGCCAACCGGGCCCGCAAGTCAGCGGCAGGTTACGACCTGACCCGTTTGATGATTGGGTCTGAGGGCACACTCGGCATCATCACAGAAATTACCGTAAAATTGCATGGCATCCCTGAAACCGTTACCGCCGCCGTGTGTCCGTTTCCAACGGTCGAAAAGGTCGTCGATTGCGTCATCAGCGCAATCCAAATGGGCGTGCCCATGGCGCGTATGGAATTGATGGATGCGACATCCATGAAAGCGGTGAACCTTCATTCCAAGCTCGACTATGCACAAACACCAACTTTGTTTTTGGAATTTGAAGGCTCTCCTGCCGCTGTGTCGGAACAGGTCGAAGCCGTCAAAGCCATTGCCCAAGACCTTGGCGGTACGGATTTCCAATGGGCCGATAAGCCCGAAGACCGCACCCGCCTGTGGTCCGCCCGTCACGACATGTACTATGCCGGTTTGGCGCTTTGCCCTGGCGCACGGGCTTTGACCACAGATGTCTGCGTGCCGATTTCCAATTTGGCCGAATGTATTCACCGCACCCACATGGCGTTGGAAACAAGCCCCCTGACAGGTTTAATTTTAGGTCATGTGGGGGATGGCAATTTTCACACCCTGCTGCTCTTTAATCCGGACAATACCGCTGAGGTCGCTGAGGCAGAACGCCTGAATGCCGATATCGTCGCCCAAGCCTTGGCATTGGACGGCACCTGCACGGGTGAGCACGGCATCGGTATGGGCAAAGGCAAATATCTGAAAACCGAATTGGGGGAAAATGCGGTTGATGTGATGGCATTGTTGAAATCAACCTTTGATCCCACACATATTCTCAACCCGGGTAAACTTGTTTCACCGGACAAATTGATCCCGAAAACCTGACAACAAAGGGGAAGCGACATGGCGACACCACAAAGCGGCATATTCGTCGAAGGCCACCGTTGCCTGCACGCCCTGGAATACACCCTGGCCCCAGACGTATCGACGCACACCATCACACCTGGCGTACAAGCCGCCATTGAAGCCGTTCACGCGACCGAGGCCGAGGCTGTATTCGCCTTTGGCGCTCAATTGTGGGCGCGCATCGCACGTGACCGCATGCCCGGTGGCTTCACGGATTTTCAACCCATTGACGGCCCCAAGGCCCACGCCCCCGCAACCCAACGCGACATCTTGGTGTGGCTGCACGCCCCGGCCCGCGATCAAATTATGGATGCGGTGCTGGCCGTGGACGGCGTGTTGTCAACATTTGCAACACGCAC
>Ga0070729_10006805_pt1 | contig 11168 bp, 5 predicted proteins | sample tdDd472_FD_66725 | JGI IMG/M metagenome (GOLD analysis project Ga0070729, IMG submission 66725) | Marine sediment microbial communities from the Atlantic coast under amendment with organic carbon and nitrate - tdDd47.2 | ecosystem: Environmental > Aquatic > Marine > Coastal > Sediment | place...
CGTGGAGTATCAGCAGAAACGATGGCTCCACATTCACTGTTAACAATGTATACAGACAGTCTGTCCCGGTTGGCGCACCAAATTATTCTGTCGGTGCCAACAAGGCTTATGACAACGAAAGCATAGACGTTGATCATCATATCTTCCTCGAGCTGGATCAGCCAATCGGCAAGCAGGACATCCTCAATATCAAAGGGCCAGAAGGCATCTCTTTCATTCTTCCCTTCTCTGATAAATATCTCGAAACCCCTGTAATAAAGGTCAATCAGGTAGGATACAACCCTGCTGCAACCAAACGCTGGGCCTATGTTTACGCTTACCTTGGAGATGGCGGGGTACTTGATCTGACACGCTTTCCGGATCATGCTAACGTTCTGATGATGCCCTATACACCTTTACGCAAACGCACCAATGCCCTAAGCAAGCTGCCACTGACCCTTCGGGCAATTGACGACAAAGATGTTGCAGGCATGGTAAAGGAAATAGACCTCAAAGAGCTGACCGCAGCGGAAGGTATTGTCTATCGGGTTCATTTGCCGGGCATCGGCGTTTCCTACCCGACAATGGTTAGCGACAAGGCGGTTTTTAAAGCCTTTTATGTTGCAAGCAGAGGACTTTTCCATAATCGCTGGGGTGGTGATCTCAGAGCAGATCTTACCGAATGGAGCAGACCTGCGGATCATCGCTATGTATACAAAGGCAATCAGCAGGACTTCAACCACATGTTCCCCGAAAGAACTCCAAAACAAGGCAAGTTCGAGCTTCGTGGTGGTTATCATGATGCTGCCGATTTCGACCAGCGTCCCATGCACACCATGATTCCAATGCTTTTAATGAGTGCCTTCGAGTATAAAATGCACCGTTTCAAGGATGGCCAGTTAACTATTCCTGAATCAGGTAACAATATCCCGGATCTTTTAGACGAAGCCTTATGGGGTGTTGCAGGCTGGGAGGCTTTACAGGAAACAGACGGCAGTGTGCATATGGGTGTTGAATCTTTCAAGCATCCATACGGATTCTATCTGGCAAATGAAGATCCCTTACCCTACTGGACTTATGCGACCCATCCCAACATCACCGCCAGAGTGGCAGGATTGTTTGCGCAAGCCTCCAGACTTGTCAGACCATACGATAAAGCGCGATCAGAAAAACTGAAAGAAAAAGCCTTGAAGGCATACCAGTATGCCAAGCTGAACAATGCCTCCCATGCCTTTATTCTCTACGCTGCTGGCGAGTTGTTACTATTAACCGGTAATGTGGACTACGATGTAGAGTTTCACAAGGCCTGGGGCAGCATGGGCCCATACGGAGCCTTTAACCGTCTGGCTCTGGACTATCAGGTCACACCAAACGCCTATGCTTATGCTCAACTGGAGCGCGACAAAGCCACCGCCAGCATTGACTTTCTGATGGGATATCTGACCAGCGTAAAATCAGATCCGGCAATAAAGAAATATACCCGGGCTGAATTGTTCAACGCCTACAGTAATCTGATAAAAACCATCTTTAATTCTCATGCCTTCAGAAACCCGCGCAAGCAAAACTCATCTATCAGTTGGGGACAGGGTTCAACCATGGGAACCTATACCGAGGCTCTGATTGCCCTCTTGCGTCTTGGTGGTTTGAGCAAAGCGGAACACGAAGACATAATAAACATGCTCAGTCTTTCCGCGGACTATATTCTGGGCTGCAACCCGCTGGGTCTGGTAACTTACACCGGATTAGGCAGCAAAAATGTACAGGAGCCATTACATCTTGATTCTCTGGTCTTTATTAAAAAAGGACTTGGCCCGATGCCGGGCATTCCTGTATTCGGCCCCATTGACGGCCCTCCGGGTCACCACTGGTCAAGACCTACACTCGAAAAATTTTATCCCTCAATGGAAAAACTTCCATTAATGTTGCGCTATTGTGATGTCAGAACTATTGTACAAACCAACGAATCCACCACCTGGGGTGATTATGCTCCAAACGTGAAATTATTCTCGGCCTTGATTGCCGACAAACAAATACCACCGGATTCGTGGCTGCCGGGAAAAGAAAAACACCGTAGTCCTCTACCATAACTTTTTTATAGCAAAGTAATTTTAAACCATGAAATATATCTTGTTTGCAGGCGTGATCATATTCGGCATCCCCATCGGTGCAATGCTTTTCAGAACCTCGGAAAAATATGCCCGCATTCTGTTTGCCATCATGTGTCTGGTACCTGCAATCAATATCACCATCAAGTTTATGGCTCACGATTTCTATCATGGTGATTATCGTGGCTATGAAGTCAATCTGGCCGAAATTGTCGCCCTGATGATGCTGCTGGGCATGAGCTTTTCAAACAAATATCAGAAGCTGATATTTTTCCCCAAACATTCCTTAAGCTATATTCTGGTAATGCTGATAGGCGGAGCTTCGCTGTTTGGGGCATGGGAACCGCTATACGGCAGTTTCACTCTCTTCCGTTTTTTCATGGTCTACATCATCTTCATCACCGCCTATAATTACGTCAGGCAAAGTGAAAAAAACCTGCGCTATGCCATTTTTGTTTTTGCGCTGGCTCTGGCAATACAGGTTTTTGATGTAGTAAAGGAAAAATATCTTGGCGGTTCCTACAGAGTGCAGGGAACTTTCTGGCACCCCAACACACTCTCCATGTACATTGAAATTCTGGTACCGATTGTAATGGCGGTTATCCTTTCGGAGAAACTAAAGTATTCGTGGTTTTACTGGACAGCGGTTTTAGGTTCTATCTTCGCTGTTTTAGCGACCTTCTCCAGAGGTGGTATAGCTGTTTTGGGCGCACAGATAATGATGCTGGTATTCTTCTCGCTGGTACAGAAAATTACCGCACGAAAAACGATTGCCTTAAGCATTATGGTTTTGCTGCTTCTGGCTGGTGGAATCAAAGCCAGTGGCAGAATCATCGAACGTTTCGAACAGGCACCGGAATCCAGTGGGCACACCAGAGTAGAGTTTAACAATGCAGCCTCGGCCATGGCAGGTGACTATGCTTTAGGCGTAGGGCTGAACAACTTCTCCTACGGTTGCAACAACAAATACTACTCCAAATTCTTTTCGCAGGAGCCGGGAGGCCACGGCGTGTGCCATAACATTTACTGGCTGACCATCGCGGAAACCGGCTGGACAGGCTTTGCCATCTTCATGTTTTTCCTTTTGGGCCTGCTTTTCCGTGCGCTGCTTTTAACTTTCAGAAGCCCGAAAAATATCTACACTACAGTTGGGCTTGGAATATTTGTAGCCTTTAGTGGAGTATATTTTCACGGACTTTTGGAATGGATTTTCAGACAATTACCGATTCAGTATCTGTTCTTCACCGTTATCGGCGTATTGATTGCTGCGGATGAGTTACATGTGGTGGAAAAGCTTAAAAGAAAGCAATTGCTGGCACGTCAGAGAAAGCAATGAAGTTTCTACAACATCGACCTCTCTCTCGTGCCTTGCGGCACGCTCCCTCTCCCTGAAGGGCGAGGGAATTTGGAAAGTCGCTGCCAAGATTCTGTACTCTACAAAATCATTCATCAATAGCAACCGAAGTAGGTACGAAAGTTCCCGAGCCAGTTGCTATCAGTCGGTCGCCTTCGCTGGTTCTGACTTCCATGTTGCAGACTGCCAGACGCTTGCCGATGTGGACAACTTCACCGATTGAATAGAGAGCTTCTTCTTTAGCATGAGCAATCAGGCGCACATTAAACTCCACTGTGGCAATCCAGGTTTCGTAGTGCAAAGCAGCAGTAAACCAGCCGGCGTTATCCAGCAAGGTGGCAATGGCTCCACCATGAATACCATCGAGAGCATGATCAAAATTGCGATTGTATGGCAAATCAAAACGGGCGATGCCGTTTTCGTAGCTTAGTTCCATGCCATACACATGCTTGATAGGAGCCTTGTCAAATAGTGCTATCAAAAACTCTGCCTGTCCTTCAATCCTTTTATTGCTCATGCCATTAACCTTGTAAAGTTTGCATGTGGCGATCGTACTATAATTTTCCGTAAAAGGAAAGGCTGCAACAGCAAATCCTGCAAGTGATAATAATGTCAAAAAAAAAACCGCAGAGCATTGGCCCTGCGGTTTTTTATGTTTAACAGCTAAAACTATTTTTCCGAGCTTATCAGACCGGAATAAAGATTCATGTAATATGGCAGAAGGAAGGTAGTTGGAGCCGATAAGCCACGGCCATCGCCACCGCTTTCCAGATCGTAGGGATTGCCGTTCCACCACATGGTTCTGATTTCATCATAGGGGAAGGTGGTGTCACACTGGCGGTCGCCATGTCTGTCGGCAACGATTTCGACCATATCCTTGCGGTGGGTATTGTTGATGTACCACTCGCGAATATCATCAGGAATCTCGCGCAGGGTCTGAAGCGAGGAATCCACATCGGGTTCTTCGCAACCACTCAAGGCACAAACTGCGGCCCACCAGGGGTTACGTTCTTCTTTTTCGTGGGCGTATAAAAACTCTAGAGATTCAATCCAGTAGGCTCTGCGCTCATCATCTGGTTCGTAGCGAATCAGTGTTGTATAGGCCAGCATGGCAAGTTCATGATCAGAATGGTTTGCAATGCTCGGCGAAATGATAGTCATGGTCAGATCATTCGGCATGGCGACTTCCATGTATCTCTCTTCATAGAGCAAGTACTCATAGGTGTCGTAAAACTTAGTGTCGCCGGTCATGTGATAGGTCGCCAGAAGCTGTCCCAGAATTTCAATGGCGTTTAACCAGCCACCGCCACCAATACCGGAGGTGCAGGCATCCATGCACTCTTCAAGAGTGTAGCCCAAAACATCTGTGCAGTTACCAAGCCCATCCAGACAGGCCGAAATGTGGGCCGGCTGCCAATGTCCATGGGTGGTTTGTGAGCCATCAAGATCAAGCAGTCGGTAGCCACCATCAACGATATACTGGGTGGCCTTGCCGGTGTATTCGGCAATTTTGGCTTTTTCTTCATCGTTGGCACAGAGATCGTAATAGACCGGGAAACCGAAATAATGTCCGGCATATTCATCGGACGAAGTGTCGGCTTTCCAATAGTAATTTGTGCCATCGACGTTGATCGGATTCCAGCGTAAAATATCTTTATACTCTACACAGCCATCATTGTTTTCTTCACCACAAATAAAACCTGCATCGGCTTTGCTGCTGTAGACAGTGCCTTCATCTTCTCTGACAATCGAGCGAGAGATAAAGCCCGTCTCCAGTCCGTTTTCTTCAAAAGTAATGGCAGGAAACTCGAACAGCTTGAACATGTTCTGCATGCCTTTTCTGGCATAATCGCGATATTTTTCTTCGCCGGTGGCGACATAGGCAAAGCACCAGCCACCGATCATCATCTGCGTCCAGAGGCCGTCGTTGTCTTTATCGCCACGGGTCATTTCATCAAAACCCTGCCAGGCACTGTCGGGGAAGCGACCGTCAGATGCGAAAAAGCCATCCATGCGCCAGAAATGATCCACTACTTCAGAATCGAAATAGGCTTCTTTGTCGGCCAAAGTACGTTCCACCAGATAGATTTTCGAAACACCTTTGTTGGTTCCGACCCAGCGTTCGGTATCATTTGCAGCAACAGCACGAACCTGATTGTCAGTTTCCCAGTTGGTAATCTCCGGCATCCAGCGTGCACTGATATAATAATCTTTATGGCTTAAATCATCGTCAATCCAGCTTGCGCCGATCTCGTAACCAACAACGATTCCCTTGTCGTTACAGTCGACAGATAAAATCTGATCCGTTGGCAAGCCACCCTTTTCGGCCTTAAGTACAGCCATTGTCGCGCCATCGAAAATGGCTAGCCCTGTAGCACTTGCTACTACAACACGGTTATTTGGATGACCTTCACATACGGCAATATCACGAACATCGTCATCCAGAAGTGTGCCATTTTGTGTGCTCCATTTGGTCGAGAAAGTCTCGATGTCGGATGCCATTTCCAAAACACCATTGGCAGTTGCCAGCAGCAGTTTGCCATCGGGAGCGATTTCGATGTCAGAAACATCAAGAACAGGATCTTTGTTGGTTTTTTGTTCTGCTGATTTTTCCATCCCGGAAATATGCATGCCAGTGGCATCGGCCCAGTAAATTTTATCGTTTGTACTGGCGACAGCCTTTATTGGTGCGCTGATTTGCATTTGATATCCCAGACCTGTCCAGTCGGTTGTATCCAGATGGCCGATCATGGATTCAGATGCAAAAATCAGCTCGTTTGTATTAAAAAGTGTTCTTGATAAATCGATAATCGGATTGGTCAAGGTCAGGCTTGTCTTGACAAAAGTCGCGTCTGCTGGAGATTTTTTATAGATTCCGGTGCTGGTACCAACAACAATGGTGCCTGCAATATTAGTCATGGAATAAACATCGGCATCGGCCAGCGCCTCGGGTGCTACAAAACGCTCTGAAAATTCCTGATTATAACTGCTGTCCGGCAGCGATTTAGGTGGCGTTCTGCGCTCGTAAATAAAAGTGTGATCGGGATATTGTTTTACAATTTCTGTGTCATTTTCACCACTTACATCGTCATCGCCATCAGCTTCGAGGTCCTGTTCAGCCTCATCCATATCACCGTCAGTGGCTTCATCATCGCCATCTGTCGCTTCAGCTTCATCATCACCATCAATCTCGTTTTCCTGATCACCATCAGTTGTGCCTTCGTCGCCATCACCGCATGACAGCGGTGTCAGGCAAACAACTAAAAACAGAAACATCATCAATTTCCATGAACGCATTGTAACCTCCTTAAAACATTGGTTATTTTGTGTATTTTCTTTTGTGGCGATGTTGTTATTCACATAATTCTAACAAGGGGATGCTACACGATAGATTGCTATTTTTAAAGGAAATTCAGCAGAAATATCCTAAGTAGTGGCAAGATGGCTGAAAGGCAATTTTGAAGGTGCGACTTTGCTTACAAAAAAATAAAATGCAGCTTCAATTTTCGCTTTGGTTTAAGTGTCAATTATAAGTCAATAAAACGGCATCTGGTGACAGATAACTGGCGAATCCTAATTTCTCACCTGGTTTTGGCTGCGATAAGTTATTGAAAATACGGGAGTTAATATTTTAAAACACCCAACCTGGCCAGTTTGGTCGCATATAATTTCTATAATTTCTAATGTGGCCGTAAAATGTCCGCTAGACAATTTTGACTGCCTTGCAAATAGCTGTAATTGCAGGTGTTTTATATGTGCAGAATTACACCGCCGGGCTTAATGTTGTATAATATCAACGTCTTAGGATGACAACAATAAACCCTACGGACGGAAAATGTTATCTGATGTACTCTCATGTTACCTTAAGTTATATCGCGTACTCTGATGTATCCTGATGTTCTTTCATGTAGCTCGATGTATCACTAAAGCCTATTGCGGTATGCTCATGTTATTAAATGTATGCTGATGTAGCCTGGAAATTGTTTGACAATTGCGCCTTTATCAGATTGCTTTTTTGTGCTTCTTCTTTTTGTCGGATTTCAGCACCACCTGCCATTTTTGCTGTTGCTGAAGAATTTTCGGTTCGACCGGGCCTTCGGTAAAATATCTTTGCCTGATATAATTGCTGTATTTTTTCGAACCGAAGGCATTCAGATGCGAGGAGTCACCAAAATGATCTTCGGTATATTGAGGCCAGCTAAAGTCAAAAATAAACTCCGGATATTTATGCTGATAGGAGCGCAAAAACTTGAGATAACCCTTGAAATAAATATCCTTCACAAGCCTGTAGGATCTGTCACTGACGGCAACGGTGATATAAATTACCTGAATATTATTTTTACGTGCCAGATCCATGAAATCTTTCGTGTAGCTGTCAAGCAGCTTGTAGGCGCCGAAATCCTTGCGGGCAATCTCCTGGATCACGCCATTGGCACGTTTCAAAGTTCCAAAAAAGCTGTGCCCATTGTTTTCAACCAGTGAATTCCAGCGTTCGAGATTTTCTGCGCGTCTGTTAAAAAGCCTCGACTTAACCAGTTCCGGGCGGTAAAGATGCGCTAAATTGATGCGGTGCTTAAAGTATTTCCAGTAATATTTATACTTCGCATACTTTCCGCTTTCGCAGCCAAAGGGGCAGGATTTCAATTTGGCGCTGCGGGCAAAAATTTCCATGGTGTCTTTGATGGGTAGAAATTTATACTTGATATCGCGCAGCCAGAAGTATGGCTGGGACTGAAAATGCACCGGTGTTACGGAAAATAAAATCTGTTTTGGTGCTTTATTATTTTCCAGATAATGTTTTAAAATGTAATAGGCTTCGATGCTGGAACTTCCACCAATGGCCAGTGATAGCGCGGTTGGAGAGATAACAAGCGGTTGAACTCCGGCCATGATCCGGGAGTCGCCCATAATCAGAGTCTCGTGATATTGCTCGCTTTTTGTTTCGTATTTGAGCTTTTTGTACATCCACATCGGATATTCACGGTTATAAAAATTCATTCCACCAAATTCAATATAGAGCGCCGGAACCAGATAAGCCAGCAGCAAAAATAAGATTAATTTGTAGATAAAACGTCGTTTCATATCCGGTTTCCGTTAAAACTGAAAGTAGACAAATTCTGTCGGGTTGTTACCATAGATGCCGAAAATAACAGTGACCCAAATCATTACACAGTAAATTCCCCAGCGCAAAAGCAGTGGTTTGTTGCTGACGAAAGACTCGATTGACTTTTCACGTTGAAGAAAATGAACCATTTCCATTGCCAGCACAAAGGTGAAAGCCAGCCGGAGATCCTCTGGTTTCAGTCTGGTTGAGATCCAGGAAAAATTATAAAGCGTCTCCCATGGAATGGAAAATGTAAGCAGATCGACCGCTGACAGTGCAATTTTTTTTAGAATCAGAAAGGCCTGGGAGATATCTTTGGCCCTGAAAAAGACCCAGGCGAAAACCACCAGATGGAAAGTTATCAAAATTCTCATGAATTTGTGAAAACGTGGCAGGCGGGAAAGTCCGCTTAGTTTGGCAAGCTTTTCCCTTACTGGCATGGTCAATCTGGACAAAATCACCAGGCCACCATGAACCGCTCCCCAGGCTACAAAGGTCCAGTTGGCACCGTGCCAAAGTCCCGAAACCAAAAAGACTATCAGGATATTGACATACCAGCGGGCCTTGGAAACCCGGTTGCCACCTAAGGATACGTAAAGATAATCGCGGAACCAGCTAGTCAGGGAAATATGCCAGCGTTTCCAGAAATCGGGCAATGAAACCGCAAAATATGGTCTGTCGAAGTTGTTCATCAGCGAAAAACCGAGGATAAGCGCGGAGCCTATGGCGATATCGGAATAGGCACTGAAATCGCAGAAAATCTGAAAGGTGAAGGCGTAGGTTGAGACCAGCAAGGTTCCGCCATCAAACTTTCCGGGTTCGGCATAGATTGGTTCTACCAATGGTGCCAGCCGATCTGCGATAACCATTTTCTTGAAAAACCCCCACATTATCAGGCGCAATCCGTTGACTGCCTTGTCATAGTCGAAGGTGTGGCGCAGAAGAAACTGTGGCAAAAGCCGTGTCGAACGTTCAATGGGCCCAGCCACCAGTTGGGGGAAAAATGAGACATAGAGTGCAAAGCGAATCAGGCTTTGTTCCGGCATTTTGTTTCCACGATAAACATCTATGGCATAGCTTAGTGATTGAAAAGTATAAAACGAAATGCCCACCGGTAAAAGATAATCAATTGCCTCTACGCTGTAGGAAATTTCCAGTTGATTAAAGACGGATTTAAACGACTCGTTAAAAAAGTTGAAGTACTTGAAAAAGAAGAGGATTCCCAAATTGACAACCAGCGAAGAAGCCAGCCATATTTTCTTTGAAAGCAGACTTTGACTGTTGGCAATAAACTTTGCTGCATAGTAGATAGTAACTGTAGAAAGGCCAATCAGAACAGCATATTCGGCCTTCCAGCACATGTAAAAATAGTAACTTGCAAACAGCAAAAGCAGGTTTCTAAGCCGATAGGGAAAGGCATAATAAAGCACCACCACCAGCGGTAAAAAGATTAAATATTGGTATGAATTAAACAGCATATACAGACCTGCTTGATAATATCACTATTGAAAATTGCCCTCAATCTCACAAATGTTGCGCTTAATACAGATGTTTTTTAGAAATAACTCATATGGCGAGAAAGTGAGTTTGTATCCGTTTGCATGGACTGTACAAAATTGGTTGCTAAAAATCAAGTGTTCTATGGGAATTCCAGTTTGTCGATAGGTTTTCTTGCTGTCATTGCCGATTGTTATTGACTTATTTTAAAAGTTTTATTAACTTGCCTAAACTTTTAATCTCCATTATTCAAACTGCACGGGAGGAACAACATGTGTTGCGGAAGTTTTAAAAACAGCTTGATATTACTGATGATATTTGTTTGTACAACGCTCTTTGCCGCCTGTAATTCTACAATTTCAGAATCTGACTGTGACGGCAGTAGAAACTGTCCCTGCTACGGTAATGGCAGTTGCAATGCTGGTCTTGAATGCGAGCTGAACATTTGTGTTTATGCAGCCATAGACGGCGATAATACTGTCGATGGCGATGATGTAGTTGACGGTGATGATGCAGTCGATGGCGACGATGTAGTCGATGGTGATGATGTTGCCGATGGCGATGATGTTATAGCATGTCCTGCCGGAACTGAAGATTGCCCCTGCTACGGCAACTATACTTGCAATGTTGGCTTTGAATGCAAAAACAATGTATGCGTTGAAGATAATTCTGATGGCGATGTTGATGACGAGATTGTAGATGGCGATGATGTCATTGTATGCCCTGAAGGTACATTAGATTGTCCCTGCTACGGCAACAATAGCTGCAATAATGGTCTCGAATGCAAAAACAATTTGTGTGCCGAGGAAACAGTAATTACCTATCCTTCTTGTGGCGGTGTCTGTGACAGCTCTTTCAAATCCACCTGTAGTGCCGAAAATGCAGTATGTTTTTGTAATGAAATTACTCTTCAGGAAGAAGTGGTAAATTGTTTAACAGTATGTAATGACGAAGGATATCTCAGTTCCGATGGTTGCGAGGCCAATGTCGAGGGCGATGTTTGTGTTTGCGTTGACAAGATTGATATTGGTGACGAACAGGGAACACAGGTATCCGGTCAGATTCGCTCGGATCAGACCTGGACAGAAGAAAATAGTCCCTACTGGATTACTGGTGACGTGCAGATTGC
>Ga0070729_10006807_pt1 | contig 11165 bp, 10 predicted proteins | sample tdDd472_FD_66725 | JGI IMG/M metagenome (GOLD analysis project Ga0070729, IMG submission 66725) | Marine sediment microbial communities from the Atlantic coast under amendment with organic carbon and nitrate - tdDd47.2 | ecosystem: Environmental > Aquatic > Marine > Coastal > Sediment | place...
ACCGCGCGCCTGCCGGAAATGGTGCGCGAAGCATTCCGCACCGCGCTGGCGCCGAGGCGCGGACCCGTGGTCCTTAACCTGCCGCGCGACATTCTAGCCGATACCCTGGAAGACGCGGGCGAGCCGCCGGCTTCCGTGTTCGAGGCGCAGGGCTACGCCGCCGGCGCGCCGGCCGGCATCGAGGCGGCGCTGAAGCTTCTGGCGGCGGCGGAGCGGCCGCTGATCATTGCCGGCGGCGGGGTCAAGAACGCCGGCGCGCATGAGCAAGCGCTGCGCCTAGCGGAAGCCGTCAACGCGCCGGTCGCCATGTCGCCCGGCCATGGCGACGCCATTCCGTTCGGCCATCCGCTGAACGCCGGCCAGGTGGGGCCGCGTGGCAACGCGGTGGCGTCCGGCCTGGCGCGGGAAGCGGACGTGATCGTGGCGCTGGGCACGCGGCTCGGTTTCAACACCACCTTCTATTCATACGACAACATCAACAAGGCGGCGAAGATTATCCAGATCGAGGCCGAGCCGACGGCCATCGGGCGTTTTTTCCCGGCGGAGGTCGGTATCCTGGGCGATGCCGGCAGCGTCGCGGACGCGCTTGCCGCCGAGGTCGAGGCCATGCGCTCGAACTCGGTCAAGGAACGCACGGCGGAATGGACGTCCGGCTTCCAGGCGCGCTACGCCACCTTCCTGGCGGAGCGCGAGGCCGGCATCGACATGACGGCACCCGGCGTCATCCAGCCGGCGCAGGTCTACAAGGCCATGCGCGCGGCGTTCCCGGAAGACGCGATGGTGACGCTGGATGCCGGCACGCTCTGTCTGCAGGCGACGGACGCGCTCAACTATCACCGGCCGCCGGCGCTGTTCTCGCCGCTGGATTTCGGCCTCGTCGGTTTCTCCTACGCCTGCGGGCTCGGCATCAAGGCGGCCTGCCCGGACCGCACCGTCATCAGCCTGATGGGCGATGGCGGCTTCGGCATGACCACGTCGGAAATCGGCACCGCTGTATCCAACGGTCTCAATACGGTCGCGGTGGTCATGAACAACGGCTGCTGGGGGGCCGAGAAAGCCTACCAGAAAGACTTCTTCGGCCAGCGCTACATCGGTGCCGACGTGGTCAACCCGCCCTATGACAAATTGGCGGAGCTCTGGGGCGCAAAGGGCTTCCGGGTGGAGAAGGCGTCTGAGATCGAGAACGCGCTCACTGACGCCATCGCCTGCGGCGCGCCCGCCGTGGTCGAGATCGCCGTCGACCCGGACGCGCTCTACAGCTTTCGGCGCGATTCCTTCCAGCACCGGGCCGGCAACGACAAGTGAGCGCCGACGGGGACTTCGACTTCATCGTCGTCGGTGCCGGCTCCGCCGGCTGCGCCTTGGCCGCGCGGTTGAGCGAGAGCGGGCGCCATTCGGTGCTGTTGGTGGAAGCCGGCGGCGAGGACCGCAACAAGTGGATCCACATCCCCTTGGGCGTCGGCAAGCTCCTGAACAATCCGGATGTGGTCTGGCCGTACTTCTCCGAGCCGCAGCCCAACCTGGCGGGCCAGCAGATTTATTCGCCGCGCGGCCGGGTGCTGGGCGGTTCCAGCGCCGTCAACGGCATGGCGCACATCTGGGGCGAGCCCGCCGTGTTCGACGGCTGGAACCTGGCGGGCTGGCGTTGGGACGACGTGGTGCCTTATTTCCGGCGCCTCGAGGACAACCCCTTTAGCGACGATCCGCGCCGCGGGCACGGCGGTCCCGTCGCCATTACCGACCGCAAGTGCTACGATCCCGACCCCCTGTCGGACGCCTTCATCGCCGGCTGCAAGGCGGTCGGCATCGCCGAGACACCGGACTACAACGTCGAGAGCTATGAGGGCGCGCGCTATCTGGAGCAGACCGCCGCTAAAGGCCTGCGCTCATCGGCGGCGCGGGCTTACCTGAAAGGCGCGAAGGACCGGCGCAATCTCACCGTTCTCACCGGCGCCATGGCGCTTCGCATCGGGTTGCAGGGGCGCCGCGCCGAGAGCGTCGACGTCCGTCACCAGGGTCGCGAGCGGACCTTCCGCGCCGCACGCGAGATCGTGCTGGCGGGGGGCGCCATCCAGTCGCCGCATCTTTTGGAGCTTTCCGGCATCGGCGACGGGTCACGGCTGCGGCCGCTCGGCATCGAGACCCAGCATCACCTGCCGGCCGTGGGCGAACACCTGAGCGATCATCTGCAGGTGCGCTGCACCTACCGGACCAACGTCGCCAACACCATCAATGACCTGCTCGCCAGTCCCTGGCACAAGGTGCGGTTCGGGCTGCGGTATCTCCTGGCGCGCAAGGGGCCGCTGGCGGGCACATCGTCGACCGCACACGCCATCACCCGAACGCGCGATGGCCTTGACGCGCCGGATGTCATGATCCGGCTCTACCAGATCAGCGGCGCCGACCGCTATTCGCGTTCCGCCGAGGGCGGCATCGACAAGTTTTCCGGTTTCACGCTGGGCGGGTTCAAGCTGAGGCCGAAGTCGGTCGGCAGCGTACATCTGCGCTCCGCCGATCCGGACCAGCCGCCGGCGCTCGACCCGAACTACCTGGCTGAGGATGAAGACCGCGAGACGGCGCTCGGTATCTTGAAGCTGGTGCGCCGCGTCGCCGACGCACCGGCCATGCGCGCGGTCATCGTCGCCGAGGAACGGCCGGGGCCCGCTGTCACGGATGACGCGGCACTTTTGCAGTACGGCAAGGAGAGCGGCCAGACCGCTTGGCATACGGTGGGCAGTTGCCGCATGGGCGAGACGGGCGAGAGCAGCGTCGTCGATACGCGGCTTAAAGTGCATGGCCTGCAGGGGCTCAGGGTGGCGGACGCCTCGGTATTGCCGACGATTCCGTCGTCCAATACCAATGCGCCGGCGATCATGGTCGGCGAGAAGGCGGCGGCGATGATCCTGGAAGACACAGCCGCCGGTTAGGCGAACCTACCACTCCTTCGAGCCGGTGGCGCGCACCCGCTTGGCGTCGCCGCCGACGGTGATCTGCATCAGGTCCTCGGCCCAGATGATCTCGCCCTTGAACACCTGCGACGCCTCGTTGATGAGCCGTTCGCGGGTGCCGGGACGGTCGATGTGTTCGAGCACATGCGACATCACCAGCGTCTTGACCCCGGCGCGCGCGGCGACTTCCGCGACGTCCATGTGGCCGCCGCAACCGGCCCTGTATTCGGGCGACGGCTCGGTGCCGGATTCGTAATGCGCCATGTGGATCAGCACGTCGCAGTCCTTGGCGGTCTCAGCGACGGCCTCGGAGACCCCGCCGGAGTCGCCCGTGTAGCACATGGCCCCGGCCGCGCTTTCGAGCCGGTAGGCGTGACATTGCAGGTAAGGCTGCACGTGGCTCGCCTCGCCCACCGTGACGCGCCAGGCGCCGCCGTCGACCACCGATCCGGGGGCGACCTCGGTGACGTTGGGCTTGGGCTTCTGGCGGGGCAGGGCGCCGCCGCGCAGTTCGTAGATATCGAGGCTGAGCCGGTGCCCGACCCGTGCGGCCAGGTCGGGTCCGTAAATGCCGTCGTCGCCGAACAGTTGATCGGTAATGCGCGCCAGCGGCGGCGGTCCGTAGACGTCGAGTTCGCCGATCTTGCCGGCGCCCATGTCCCAGCGTTGCAGCACCAGCCGGCCGTAATCGAGGAAATGGTCGTAATGCAGATGCGTGAAGAAAGCATGGGTGACGTCGGTGGCACGCTTGCCGCTTTCCAACAACTGCCGGTGCGCGTCGGGACCGTGGTCCATGACGATGAGATCGTCGCCGACCTCGATCATGTAGCCCGAACAGGCGCGTTTCAAGGACGGCGCCGGCGTGCCGGAACCCAGAATGGTAATCTTCACGACGTTTCTCCCTCGGTGGCCACCAGATTAACCAACTGTTCGAGGAGAACGTCAACCAGCCGCGTCTTCGGATTGTCGCGCCGGGTCATCAGGCCGATGACCCGCTTCGGTGCGCTCGGGCCGAGGCCGATGTGGCGGAGCGGCAAGGGATTTGGCGGCGGCACGCAGGGCTTGGGGATGATGGTGACGCCGAGATTGAAGTAGACCATGTTGGAAATCGATTCGATGGTATCGAGCTCCATCAGGTCGTTGACACGAATGCCCTCGGCCCGAAGCCAGTTGTCGACCAACTGCCCGACCCACTGGTTGCGGTCGAAGCGAATGAACGGATAACGAGCGAGCAAATGTTGCGGCCTGCCGGTGGGGCTGTCGGGCGGTGCCAGCAAGATCAGCGGTTCTTCCGCGAACGGCCGATACTCCATGTGCTGGGGAATATGCGGTGGCCGGGTGACGATCGCCGCGTCGAGTGCGCGCCGGTCCAATTGCGGCAACTGTTCGATGGCGTGGCTGGGCACGACGTGTAGGCGCAGGTCCGGATAGATGCGCCTGAGCGCGCTCAGCACCCGCGGCATGGTGCCGGTCATGGTCGAGGGCATGGCACCGATGATCAGTTCACCGGAAAGGGTGTCCGGTTCCGATGCCGTGCCCATCATCCTGTCGTAGGCCTCGAGCGTCTCGCGCGCCCTGGTGACCAGAGCGTGACCTTTGGCATTCAGTGTCGGCGGACGCTTGGAGCGGTCGAACAACGACATTTGCAGTTCATCCTCGAGGGATTTCATCTGCAGGCTGACGGCGGCTTGCGACAACGAGACGGTCGTTGCCGCGTGACCGAAGCTTCCCTGTTCGGCGATGGCGACCAGCGTGCGAAGGCGGCGAATGGACACGATGGTTCTCCGTTGTGATTTCTATCTTTCCGGATATTAGAAAAATTTAAGTAATTCATAAATATTTTTTCCTTTCGTTAAAATTTCTCGTTGCGATAATGACCCTGCAGTAAGGGAGGAATCACGGACCAATCCGTACCGGAGAGGGGAGCGACGGCTGTGCCGGCGCTTGAAACGGATTTTCATTTGCATCGTGATGAATTAGCCAACACACTTAAAACAGCCATGCTGGGACGAGAAAGCCTGGCACCAAACCACGGGAGGAGTTCCGAAATGATCAAGACCTTCGACAAACGAAAACTGAGCGCCGTCGCGCTCGGCGGCCTGTTCGCCTCGGCGATGGTCGTCGGCGCCGCGACCACCGCGCGGGCCGAAACCAACGAGGTCCGCTTCGCACAGCAGTTCGGTCTGCTGTACCTGCCCATGCACGTCGTCGTCGACAAGAAGATGGTCGAGTCCTGCGCCAAGGATGCCGGCCTGGGCGACGTCAAGGTCACCATGCACCGCTTCTCCGGCGGCGCGGCCGTCAACCAGGCGCTGCTGTCCAGCAACGTCGATTTCGCCGCTGGCGGTGTCGGCCCGCTGTTGAAGCTCTGGGACAAGACCAAGGGCCGCATCAACGTCAAGGCCATGACCACGCTGTCGGCCATGCCGCTGAAGCTCAACACCAATGACAAGAGCATCAAGTCGCTCGAGGACTATGTCGGCAAGACGGATCATAAGATCTCCACGCCGTCGGTGAAGGTCTCCATCCAGGCCGTCGTGCTGCAGATGGCAGCCGCCAAGAAGTGGGGCCCGGATAACGCCTACAAGCTCGACGACATGACCGTTTCCATGAAGCACCCGTCCGCCATGGCGGCGCTTTTGGCCGGCGGTCAGGCCGTGAAAAGTCACTTCGCCACGCTGCCGACCTCGTTCGCCGAACTGCAGAGCGGCAAGGTGCACACCGTGATTTCGTCCTACGACGTTCTCGGCGGTGAGCATTCGACGGTGGCTATGTACAACACCCAGAAATGGAAAGACGACAATCCGAAGCTGTACAAGTGCGTCTGGCAGTCCTATCGCGATGCGATGGCCTGGATCAATGCCAACAAGAAAGACGCCGCCGGTCTGTTCCACCGCTTCACCAAGTCGAAGCTGAAGCTCGCCGACATCGAGGGCATGGTGACCAACACCAAGGAAATCCATTACGCCCTGCAGCCGATGCGCACCATGGAGTTCGCCAAGTTCATGCACTCCATCGGCGCCATCAAAAACATGCCGGAGAGCTGGAAAGACTACTACTGGGAAAACAACTACGACCAGAGCGGTAGCTAAACATGAATGACGGTTCTCAGGCCGCGGCGGATAGTTCCGCCGCGGCCGCCGTTGACCCCATCTTGGATGTCGACGGCGTCACCCTTCAGTATAAAACCAAGGAACACCTGATCACCGCCACCTACAGGGTGGGGTTCAAGGTCTATCCCGCGGACCGCTTCGTCCTGCTCGGGCCCTCCGGTTGCGGCAAGTCGACGTTGCTGAAGGGGGTCGCCGGCTATCTCAAGCCGGTGGAAGGCAACATGCGTCTCAAGGGCGTCGACATCAAGGATCCGGGCCCCGACCGGGTCATGGTGTTCCAGGAATTCGACCAGCTTCTGCCCTGGAAGACGGTCAAACAGAACATTACTTTCGCGCTGATGAACGGTGGCCGCTGCTCTTCGCAGAACGAGGCCAACGACATCGCCATGGAATATATCAAGAAGGTGAAACTCGACCGCTTCGAGGACACTTACCCGCACATGCTCTCGGGCGGCATGAAGCAGCGTGTCGCCATCGCGCGCGGCATGGCCATGGAGCCGGACGTGCTGCTGATGGACGAGCCCTTTGCGGCGCTCGACGCCCTGACCCGTTTGCAGATGCAGGAAGAGCTGTTGCAGCTTTGGGAGGACACCCACTTCACCGTGCTGTTCGTGACCCACTCCATCGAGGAGGCGCTGATTGTCGGCTCGCGGATCCTGGTGCTTTCGCCGCATCCGGGCCAGGTGAAAGCGGAACTCAACGCCCATCACCTGAATCATTCCAACGTCGGTGAGCCCGAGTTCGCCGCCTTGCAGCAGAAGATTCACAATATGCTGTTTGCCGACCGCATTCTCGAGGACGAATTGGTCCACGAAATCGTGGAAGCCGAAACATGAGCAACGTTCCCGAGATCGTCGTCCGCTCGGAGTTCGAAGCGGAGAGTATCGGCGATGCCGTCAAGGCGGATGTGGCGCGCAAGTTGACGCCGCTTGAGCGCCTCGTCGACATGGACGGTGTCCGCAAGTTCTCCATTCTGTTGGCACTGATGATCGCCTGGGAGCTCTACACGCGGCTTTCCGGGGTGTCGGAATTGATCCTGCCAACCTTTTCGGCGACGGCGACGGCGTTCTACGACGCCCTGGTCAACGATCAGTTGCTGATCATGGTCAAGAATTCGCTCACCATCCTGGTGATGGGTTATGCCATCGGACTGGTGATCGCGACGCTGCTGACCACGGCGGCGATCATGACGCGCTTCGGCAGCGACGTGCTGTCGACGCTGACGGCGATGCTCAACCCGCTGCCGGCGATCGCATTGCTGCCGTTGGCGCTGCTGTGGTTCGGGCTGGGTTCCAGTTCCATCGTCTTTACCTTATTGCACTCGGTCATCTGGCCGGTGGCGCTCAATGCTCACACGGGCTTCATGGGCGTTTCCGATACGCAACGCATGGTCGGGCGGAACTATGGTCTGCGCCGCGTCAATTATGTCACCAAGTTGCTGATACCGGCGGCTTTCCCTTCGATTCTGATGGGTCTTAAGATCGGCTGGGCCTATGCCTGGCGCACGCTGATCGCAGCCGAACTTGTGTTCGGCGGTGCCATCGCCGATACGTCGGGCACGCAGTCTGGCGGGCTCGGCTGGTTCGTGTTTGCAAACCAGATGGATATGCGTATCCCGCACGTCTTCGCCGGCCTATTCACCGTGATCTTGGTCGGCGTCATCGTTGAAAGCCTGATCTTTACGACGATCGAATCGAAAACGATCCGCCGCTGGGGGATGCAATCGTCATGAGCACGCAAAAGAATCTTCCCCAGCCGGTCATCCGGCCCGAGTTCATCAACGAAGACATCGCCGATGCTCATACCGGGGACGTGGCGCGGGAACTCTCCACCATCGAGAAAATCTGGAACATCAACGGTGTTCGGAAAGTCGTGATCCTGTTCAGCCTAGTCGCGACGTGGCAGGCTTACACCGTGATCATGAACGTCGAACCGTTAATGTTCCCGACGTTCCTGTTCGCGGCCGAACGCCTGGTCGTCGATCTGTTCCAGGGCGACTTGATCTTGAAGATTTGGTTCTCCGTCAAGGTGCTGGTCTATGGCTACGGGACCGGCATGGCGATTGCCGCGGTGCTGGTGCTTTGGGGAACCTCATCCAGGATCGGCGGCGATTTCATTGCCATGGCGACCGCCATGTTCAACCCCCTGCCGTCGATCGCCATGCTGCCGCTGGCCATGTTGTGGTTCGGCCTCGGCACGGCAAGTCTGGTGTTCGTGCTGGTTCACGCGGTGCTTTGGGCGGTGGCGCTCAATACCCATGCGGGATTCAAGAACGTTTCCCAGACGCTACGCATGATCGGCGAGAACTACGGCCTCAAGGGCGTGCCTTTTGTCATCAAGGTTCTGGTGCCGGCGGCGCTGCCGTCGATCCTGACCGGGATGAAGGTCGGTTGGGCCTTCGCCTGGCGCACGCTTATCGGCGCAGAACTGGTGTTCGGCGCTTCTTCCGGCGGCGGCGGTCTCGGCTGGTACATCTTCGAATCGTCGCAGAATATCGAAACCGAGGGCGTTTTCGCCGGCCTGTTCATGGTCATCCTGATCGGGATCACGGTGGAGAACGTGTTGTTCCGCAACATCGAGTTGAAGACCGTCAACCGTTGGGGCATGCAACGAAGCTAACCGCCAAGGAGGAATGAACATGGCACCGCTGGATATCTCTTCCGCGGACACTTCGCATGACTTTAGCGCCCGGATCGAGGGGATGGATCTATCCCAACCCCTCGACGACGGCCAGTTTGCCGAAGTGCACGCAGCTTGGATGCGCCATCCCGTGCTGGTGTTCTCGGATCAGGAACTGACGCCGGAGCAGCACCTTGCCTTCGCCAATCGTTTCGGCCCCCTGCGGCGCCATACGGTGAAGGAGATCCTGCATCCGGACTATCCGGATCTGCTGGTGCTGTCCAATGTCGGACGCGGCGGCGCCTCGCCGATCAACAACGGCGGTGCCTACTGGCACAGCGATATCACCTATGAAGACGAGCCGCCGATGGCTTCCGCGCTCTACGGGTTCATCGTACCGCCGAGCGGCGGCGACACGTTGTTCGCCGACATGACCGCCGCCTACGACGCCCTCGACGACGAGACCAAGCGCAGGCTCGACGGCGCCATCGGCGTGCATACCTATCGCTACCGCTACGAATTGATGGTGGAAGTCGGTGTTCGCCCGCCGCAGCCGGAAGAGAAAATGGCCCAATGGCGAGACGTCTTTCACCCGGTTGTGCGGACCCATCCGGAAACCGGCAGGAAAGCCTTGTTCGTCAACGAGGGTTTCACGGCGCGCATCGACGGCTGGCCGGAAGACGAGAGCCGCGCCATGCTCGAGCGTCTTTTCGCCCATTGCATCGAAGATCGCTTCATCTATGCGCACAAGTGGCGGACCAATGACCTGGTGCTCTGGGATAACCGCTGCACCATGCATTGCGCGACGTCCTACGATCTGAGTTTCGAGCGTTCCATGCACCGCGCCACCGTTCATGGCGACCGCCCGTACTAGGGCCAACGGGATCGCCACGATGACCAAACTGGTCACCTTCGACGTCTACATGGCGCTTCTGGATATCCAGGGCAGCCTGGTGCCGGTGCTGTCCGATGCGCTCGGCATTGACGTAGCCGGTGCCGATCCCCTTGTGCGGACCTGGCGCGCCAAGCAGATGGAACGTGCCGCGGCCAGTAATTCCCTGGACCTCGGCCGGTTCCGGTTTCGCGACTGCACCCGGCAGGGCCTGGACTATACGCTCGGCCGTGCCGGGCTGGACCTGCCGGCCGGCGAGCGCGAACGTCTGGTCATGGCCTGGGACGACATGCGGGCCTGGCCGGAAGCGGTCGAGGTCGTGGCCGAGGTCAAGCGCCGGGGCTACGCCACGGCCATCCTATCCAATGGCGACCAGGACATGCTGGAAGCCGTCGCACGACAATTCGGCGATGCGCTTGACCACGTATTGTCGGCTGAACTGGCCGGCGTCTATAAGCCGCACCCGAAGGTCTACCAACTGCCCGGGCAAAAGCTCGGTATCGCCCCCGCCGAAACCCTGCATGTCGCTGGCAGCCCCAACGACGTGCTCGGCACCAAGGCCTTCGGCATTCGCTGCTATTGGTCCAACCGGACAGGCGATCTGGTGCTCGATCCGGCCCTGGGCGCGGATTGGCAGGGGCAAGACCTCCGCGGCGTTCTCGACATCCTCTAGCCCGGCGTCGGCCCGACGACTTTAGCCCGGCGTCGGCCCGACGACGCTGAGCCCGACGCGCGACGCTTCTGTCTCCAGGACGTCGTCCGGCATGACGTTGGCCATGTTGATGTCGGGGCCGAACTCGTCCAGCAGGAAGCGCTTCAGCTGGTGCACGCTCGATTGCGTGACGCCCTTGATCCAGGGGCCGGTCAATTCGAACAGGGTCTTCTCCAGGTCGAGCTCGCTCCTGAGCTGGCGCAGCATCTCGACGTTGGGTTTGCCGTCGGCGATCAACTCGGCGCCCTCGACCAGGACGATTTCGCAACCCGCTTCCTGGCACACCTTTGCCTGGGAGATCAATTCGGCGGCGGATTGCATCTCCACCTTGGAGCCGACCTCACCGTGCACTTCCAGGCCACAATCGATGGCCATGCGGATCATGCGCATGCGTTCCTGGTCGTTCAGGGGTACGCAGTTGTCGGAGACCTCGAGCGCGTCGAATCCCAGGCGCTTGGCCTCCTGAAAAAAGGGTGTCATGCCGTCCCAGCCCTGCGTCGCGTAGACATACTCGGAGAACTGCCCGCCCAGGAACGGCACGACATCGTTCTCTTTATAAAGCGCGAGCTTGCGCTCCAGATAATCGGACGGATAGAGCCGGGCCGTGCCGACGACGATCTTCACCAGATCGACATAGGGTTCCAGCAGTTCCAGGTAGTCCTCGACGCGGCGGTAGGCGAGGCCCCAGTCCATCATCATGGTCAGCCCGGTCTTGCGGGGTTTGGTGGAGCGTGCCGCCGGCAGCGGCACCATGGCGAAGGGGGTGTTGGTGGTCTCAATCATGTCTGGCTCCTCAATCGAACATCGGCGCGACGCCGGGGGGCACGGAAAATCCGAGATCGCCGCGCTCGATCACGCGCTCTTTGCCGCCGCTATTCTCC
>Ga0070729_10006809_pt1 | contig 11162 bp, 10 predicted proteins | sample tdDd472_FD_66725 | JGI IMG/M metagenome (GOLD analysis project Ga0070729, IMG submission 66725) | Marine sediment microbial communities from the Atlantic coast under amendment with organic carbon and nitrate - tdDd47.2 | ecosystem: Environmental > Aquatic > Marine > Coastal > Sediment | place...
GAGAATGTATGCCCGGTTAATGCTACTAACCATAGTCCTGACGGACTAAACCAAATGGCTTATAACAGATGCGTTGGTACAAGATATTGTGCTAATAACTGTCCTTATAAAGTTAGAAGATTTAATTTTTATAATTTCCGTGACAATTTTGCGGATGCATATTACCAGAACGATTTGACATACCTTGCTTCAAATCCGGAAGTAACGGTCAGGTCTCGTGGTGTTATGGAAAAATGTACATTCTGTATACAGAAAATAATGGATGCACGTGAAAATGCGATTCGTGAAAATCGTGATCTTAAAGGGGATGATGTTGTAACTGCATGTCAGCAGGCATGCCCTACAGATGCGATAGTATTTGGTGATTCAAATGATCCTGAATCAAAAGTATCGAAATATCGTGAACACGATTTAGGTTATCATGTGCTTGAAGTATTAAACGTAAAACCAAATGTAACATACATAGCAAAATTAAGAAATACTCATTCGGAGGAAGCATAGTGTCAGCTGTTGATTATTCTCAAGAGCTTTCGGTTGTTGAAGGTAAACCTTCCTTACGGTCGATAGACGATGTTATCGTTAAGCCGCTTGAGAGTAAACCCGATAAGAAATTTTATATTGCCCTTTCCGTTACGGTAAGTATGCTGGGTATTGGCGCCATAAGTCTTGCGTTATCGTTTTATTACGGTACAGGTTTGTGGGGAAACAATAACCCTGTTGGCTGGGGTTTACCGATTGTAAACTTTGTATTTTGGGTTGGTATCGGTCACGCGGGAACTCTTATTTCGGCAATTCTATTTTTATTCAGACAAAAATGGAGAACCGGTATTGCCCGATTCGCCGAGGGTATGACGATATTCGCTGTTATCACGGCTCTCATATTTCCTGCAATACATATTGGCCGCCCTTGGCTGCCCTTGTATTTGCTACCGTATCCGAACCAACATTCTTTATGGCCAAATTTTATTTCGCCATTGCTTTGGGACGTATTTGCGGTCTCAACTTATTTTACCGTGTCACTTATTTTCTGGTACGTGGGTTTGATTCCCGATTTTGCTTCCTTGAGGGATAAAACCACAAATAAAATTAAAAAACTTATATACTCGGTGTTCAGCCTTGGTTGGAGACACTCTAACAGGCACTGGCAGCATTACGAAATGGTATATCTTATACTAGCCGGTTTTGCTACACCTCTTGTACTTTCTGTGCATACTATTGTTAGTTATGACTTTGCGGTCTCGATCATGCCGGGCTGGCACACAACAATCTTCCCACCATATTTCGTGGCAGGCGCCGTATTCTCGGGATTCGCGATGGTTCAAAACGTTCTGATATTTATCAGGAAGATATTCAACTTTGAGCATATCATTACCCTTGGTACTCTCGAGAAGATGAACAAGGTTATTCTGCTAACAGGTTCGCTTGTTGGTTACGCCTACGCCATGGAGTTTTTTATCGCGTGGTACAGCGGCGTGCAGCCTGAACAGTTCGCATTCATGAACCGGGTCTTTGGTCCTTATGCCTGGGCTTACTGGATCATGGTTTCATGTAACGTGATATTCCCGCAGTTATTCTGGTTCAAGAAAGTAAGAACTACTATCCCGCTAATGTTTGTAATTGGTGTTTTAGTGAATGTTGGTATGTGGTTCGAGAGATTTGTAATCACTGTTACTTCACTTTCACGTGATTTTCTTCCATCGAGTTGGGCTTATTTCAAACCGACTTTAACTGACTTTGGTATTTTGATTGGAAGTTTTGGTTTATTCTTTACGTTACTGCTGTTGTTTACCAAGACATTGCCTGTTGTTTCTATTGCCGAGGTTAAAGCCGTTGCCGATGATGCTCAGCCTAGTCATGGAGGTCATTGATTATGAGTGATAAAATATTACATTCGATAACCGCAATTTTTGATACGCCTGATGAAATAATTCACGCGGCCAAAAAGACAGCGGAAAAAGGTTATAAAAATTATGATGTGAATACACCATACCCGGTTCATGGTATGGATCAGGCTATGAAATTACCTCCGTCTAAATTGGGTTATTTCGCGCTTGTGTTTGGTTTAACCGGTACTCTTACAGCATTAGCGCTAATGTATTGGATGTCGGTCATCGATTACCCACAAGTTATTGGCGGGAAACCGTTTTTCCCATTTCCAGCTTATGTTCCTGTGATGTTCGAGGTAACAGTACTTTCAGCTTCAATTGCCACTGTATTATCGATGCTTATCGTGTTTTTTAAGTTTCCGAATAATAATCATGCATTACACGATACAGATTACATGAGAAAAGTATCGTATGATAAATACGGCGTATCAATCGAAGCGAAGGACCCTCTGTTTGATGAGGAGGCTGTTAAGAAATTTCTCGCAGATATTGGTGGTAAAGAGATTACGCCAATTTATTATGACAACGAGGAAATAAATCATAAAAATGTAATATTAGAACCAAAGTTTATAGGTTTGCTGGTTGTAGCTTTTATAGTTGTTTCGGGAGCTACCTATGTAATGATGAACAAGGTACTGTTTTTACCGCCATACACATGGATGATGTCACAGGAGAAAGTTATTGCCCAGGATGATGATTCGTTCTTCAAGGGTACACAGGCAATGCTTAAACCTGTAGCCGGTACGGTATCCCGTGAGCATTTGCCATATCTTTATATGGGTAAACCTGAAGAGGCTGCTAAGGCTATGATAAACCCATTATTGCCTTCTGAAAAAAATCTGGCTTTGGGTAAGAAAAAATATAACACGTACTGCAGCCCTTGTCACGGGTATTTTGGTGAGGGAGACAGCAGGTTGCGCGGACAGTTCCCAAATCCTCCGAGTCTGCATTCCGAAAAAGTACGTAACTGGACTGACGGAAGAATTTATCATGTAATTATGGAAGGTCAGAATGTAATGCCTTCTTATGCTTCTCAGATGAACAGGGAAGAAAGGTGGGCAACAATTTTGTACCTGCGCGCTTTACAGAGATCTCTAAATGCTAAGGAGACTGATTTACAATGAGTTCAACTTCCATAAAAATTGATTATATCAAAAAAGATCTGCCTGATATTGTTATAAAACTGGGTTACGGGTTGTTCGCGCTTGGCTTGATCGTTGCAGCGCTGGCATATTTTACCGACCCCACCCGTGCGGCGTATAATAATTTAATAGTGTTAATGTTCCTTACATCTATCGGCTTGGGTGCTTTGTTCATGATTGGCATAGAATATCTTATGGGTGCCGTGTGGAGCGTTCCTTTCCGAAGGGTAATGGAAGTTCTTGCCGGTGTGCTGATTGTATTGCCGATTGTTGCCATACCGGTTTATTTCAATATGCATGACATGTATCACTGGACACATCATGATGTTGTTATGAATGATGCGATATTAAAATCGAAAGAACCATACCTTAACATGACTTTTTTCACTGTGCGTATTGCGGTATTTTTTCTTCTCTGGATTGCATTTTATTTCATGATTACCGGAAACTCCCGAAAACAGGATAAAACCGGTGATCAGAAATTGACCACTAGAAATATCAGGCTTTCAGCCATTTTTATGCCCGTATTTGCGATCACGCTTACGTTTGCTTCTATTGACTGGATGATGAGTCTTGAGCCACATTGGTTTTCAACCATGTATGGTGTGTATTATTTCTCCGGAACTATATTAGCAGCAATAGCGGCAGGCACTTTTATAATTATCAAGCTTAATGAGAACGGTTATTTTGTTAAAGGTATTAATAATGACCATTATTATGCTCTGGGTGCATTGTTATTTGCGTTTATTAACTTCTGGGCTTACATAGCATTTAGCCAGTACATGCTTTACTGGTATGCAAATTTACCTGAAGAAACGTTCTGGTTTATTGCACGCTGGGAAGGGAGTTGGGCTTATGTATCGGGTATTCTGATATTTGTTCACTTCGTGGTACCTTATTTCGGTTTATTGTCGCAACCTTCAAAAAGTAATGCTTCCAGATTAAAATTTATGTCACTCTGGATACTTTTTGCACATATCGTTGATTTATTCTGGCTTGTTATGCCTACTTACAGTAAAGAAGGGGTAAAGTTCGGCTGGATGGAAATTGGTTTTCCCGTGTTGGCAATCGGAATAATAATTATAGTATTTAGCATGTTATACAAAAAGATGAACATGATGCCGATTGGCGATCCTAAACTAAAACGTGGTATTAACTTCAGATTATAATTTTGGATTCTGGAATGGAAAACAATAGAAAAATTGAAGATGAAATTCGCTTCCTGGATGTGTTGAAAGACCCCGTACGTATGTTCGGGTTGGCATACCCATACTTTTTGGTAATTGCCGTGATTGCAGGAATCTTTTACATCAAAAATATGGATCAGATTTCATTTAACGAGGCGCCCGAGATATTGCTCGATTCAGCTCAGGTACGACGTGCTGTTGAGATGAAAAAAGGGGGTATTGTTCCGGCTATTGATTTAGCTAAATTAAAAACTCCTGGTGACCTTGTTCAAAAAGGAAAAGATTTGTACGATCAGACATGTGCCTCATGCCATGGTACTGATGGTATGGGTAATGGTCCTGCAGGTGCAGCGTTAAACCCTCCGGCAAGAAATTTCCATACCACCGAAGGTTGGACTAATGGAAGAGAATTCCCGCAAATGTTTAAAACATTGCAGGAAGGAATAATCAAAAACGGGATGGCTGCTTACGAGTATATGCCGGTTGAAGACCGGGTTGCATTGATTCATTATGTTCGTACATTTGGTGAATTTCCCGCTGTTACCGATGCTCAGGTTCAGGAATTAGATGCTACTTACAGTCTTTCGAAAGGTGAGGTAAGACCAAATACAATTCCGGTGAAACTTGCTGTAGAAAAAGTGATATCAGAAAATAAAATTGATGATAAAACTTTAGCCGGTTTTATGGATTATGCTAAAACAAGTGATAATAATAAGGTATTTCATAAAGTTGTTAAAGATTGTAAAAAAGTTTTCGTAATATTTGCTCACAATCGTGTAACAAATCTGGAAAATTTCCGAACAGCGGTTTCATCTGCCCCCGAGGACTTAGGTTTTTCTGAAAAAGTGGTAAGGTTAAGCGATTCTGAATGGGAGAATCTGTTCGTATTTATAAATGAGGTAATCAACTCTAAGCAAGCATGATTAAAAAAATAGTACATATTTCGCTATTTGTGGTTTTGGTTTTCGCTTCGTCACAGGCAAAAAGTGTTCAGCAGGTTGAGGTTGGTATTGATGAACAATTGGGAAGTTATATCCCGATGGACCTTAACTTTGTTAATTCTCATGGTGATACTGTTTTACTTAAAGATGTGATTAACAATAAACCAACATTGTTAGGTCTGGTTTATTATGAATGCCCCGGTATTTGCAGCCCGCTGTTAACAGAACTTGCATGGGTTGTTGACAGGGTAGACTTAAAGCCGAAAGAAGATTTTCAGGTAGTTACTATTAGTTTTGATCATAGAGAAACATTTGAAACTGCTGCTAACTGGAAAAAAAACTATATGCACGGTATTAAGCGTGATTTCCCCGATGATGCATGGACATTCCTGACAGGGGATAGCGTGACGATTAGCAAGTTAACTAATTCTGTGGGTTTTCATTTTAAAAGAGATGGTGATGAGTTTTTGCACGCGGGTACACTAATAACAATTTCGCCTGACGGTAAAATATCACGTTATCTGTTTGGTTCAACATACAACCAGTTTGACGTGAAGATGGCGCTTTTGGATGCCGAGAGTGGAAAAACAAGTCCTACCATAGCTAAAGTTTTACAATTTTGTTTTAGTTATGATCCCGAAGGGAGAGGCTACACGCTTAATATCACCAGAATAGTTGGTGCGGTAATGTTGCTTTTCGCTGTTGGATTTTTTGGAATTTTAACTCTTAAAAAAAATAAAAAGAAGAATTAAGGAGTTTCGATAAATGGCAAACGGAACTATTGCTGTTTCCGAAAAGAGTTTTTACGAGGAGAGTACCAATAAGTACAAGGGAATTCTTTCCTGGTTATTAACAACCGATCATAAAAGGATTGGATTGTTATATCTCTATACTATTTCCGGATTTTTTATTGTGGGTGTTATCCTCGGTATTTTGATGAGGTTAGAGCTATTAGCTCCGGGTGAAACTATCGTTAGCGCTCAGACTTATAACACATTTTTCACGCTTCACGGTGTTATAATGATATTTTTATTTATCATTCCCGGGCTGCCGGCGATATTTGGAAACTTTTTTCTCCCGATACAAATCGGTGCGAAGGATGTGGCATTCCCCAGGTTAAACTTGCTCTCGTGGTATATCTATATCATAGGTGCAATTTTAGTTTTAATATCCCTCTTTTTGCCCGGGGGACCAATCGATACCGGGTGGACTTTCTATATACCCTATAGTGTAAGAACGGGGACCAACGTTTCCATGGCAATTTTTGCAGCATTTGTGCTCGGATTTTCGTCAATCCTCACGGGGCTCAATTTTGTTACCACCGTGCACCGTATGCGTGCGCCGGGGATGACTTTCTTCCGTATGCCACTGTTTATCTGGAGTTTATACTCAACTGCCTGGATACAGATAATTGCAACTCCCATTATTGGTATTACCATTCTGCTCGTGATAATGGAAAGAGCATTTGGTATTGGAATATTTGATCCAGCCCTTGGTGGAGATCCTATTTTATTCCAGCACTTGTTTTGGATTTATTCACATCCTGCTGTTTATATTATGATTTTACCGGCGATGGGGGTTGTATCTGAGATAATTCCAACTTTTGCACGAAGAACAATTTTCGGCTACAAGGCTATTGCATTTTCTTCTCTGGCAATTGCATTCGTGGGATATCTTGTATGGGCGCATCACATGTTCACAAGTGGTATCAGTGATACAGCAAGGATAATATTTTCATTGCTTACTTTTATCGTGGCTCTCCCTAGTGGTGTTAAAGTTTTCAACTGGGTAGCTACAATGTATAAAGGCTCGATTGACCCGAAACCACCATTTTTATGGGTTATGGCATTTATTGTATTATTCTCAATAGGCGGCTTGACCGGATTAGTGGTTGGTTCACTTGCCACTGACATTCATCTTCACGATACATATTTTGTAGTGGCACATTTCCATTATGTAATGTTTGGCGGAACGGGTACCATATTTTTTGCAGCATTGTATTACTGGTTTCCTAAAATGTTTGGCAGAATGTATAATATTAAACTTGCCAACTGGGGCGTAGCATTATTTTTTGTTGCATTTAACACGCTATACTTCCCGAAATTTATCCTTGGATACATGGGGATGCCAAGAAGATATTTTGATTATCTTCCTGAATTTACCAATTTACAGGTGATCTCTACCGTAGGTTCCTGGTTGATGGGGATTACAATGATCGTGATTTTTGGTAACCTGATATATAGTGCCTTTAGGGGAGCCAAAGCACCGAGAAATCCGTGGGGAGGAGTAACTCTGGAATGGCATATACAATCGCCACCCATATTGGAAAATTTTCATGAAATACCTACAATTACACGCGAACCTTATGATTTCAGCCAGTTGGAGGAAATGAAAGATGACTCAAAGTAATCAGGCAGTTGCTGCGGAACATCACGTTCACCGTGATGATGTTGGTGCAAAGATGGGGATGTGGTTATTCCTCTTTACCGAAGTACTATTATTCGGAGGAATGTTCCTTGCGTACGCGGTATATCGTTTTCAGTATCCGGAGCAGTTTAAGCTTGCTGCACTTGAACTTGATACAACGATGGGTACGCTTAATACTATCATACTGCTTACATCCAGTTTAACAATGGCACTTTCGATATTAGCGTTACAAAAAAGAAATAAATTCTTTTCAATTATAAATTTGTTACTCACAATATTTTTTGCCTTCGGGTTTATGATAAACAAGTACTTCGAGTGGTCTGCCAAGTTTTCACACGGCATTTATCCGGGTTCGGAAGAATTGTTAAATAAACAAAACGGCGAAATAGTATTTTTCGGGTTGTATTACATAATGACGGGTCTGCATGGGTTACATATTATTATTGGTATCGTGATATTAACTTTCATGCTTGTGTTTTTGATAAGAGACTCTATAACCCATGACAATTACGTAAAGTTGGAAAACTCGGGGCTATACTGGCACCTTGTTGACTTGATTTGGATATTCCTTTTCCCATTGTTCTATTTAATACATTAAGGATGAAGAATGCATCACGAAGAATCTAAACATCATACCACCGGTTATGGAACCTATATACTGGTTTGGCTGGCCCTTGTTGCCCTCACGTCAATAACAGTAACAGTTGCCGGAATTGATTTTGGAATGGTCGCGCTCGCGATAGCTATGTTAATTGCCGGTATTAAATCCGCTTTGGTAATAAACATTTTCATGCACATTAAATATGAAGAACCGATATTCAAGGTATTTCTTCTTGTAAGCGGATTTACAATTGTTGTGATTTTTATATTAACTTTCTTAGATGTAGTTAACAGGTGAGGTTGAAAATGTATTTTTTACTATCAGGACAGGCTGCGAGCAGAACCACGGGCGCCGTTGACGATGTAATGCTTTACATTACCGCGATCTCAATTCTGTTGCTTGTTGGTGTTACCGTTACGATGATATATTTTGTATTCAAGTACCATAGGAAAAAAGGTCATAAACCGGTAGACATTCATGGTAATATCTGGTTGGAAATTATCTGGATTGGTATCCCTACAATTTTGGTTTTGACCATGTTTTATTACGGGTTCATGGGATATAAAACCATCAGGACTGTTCCGGATAATGCTTTTGAAATCAGTGCTAAAGCACGGATGTGGGAATGGCAGTTTGATTATGCCAATGGAAAATCTACCGATTCTTTGTACGTTCCGGTGAATACCCCTATTAAATTAAATCTCGAATCGTTCGATGTGAATCACTCATTATTTATTCCTGCATTCAGGATTAAAGAAGATGTTATCATGGGACGAAAAAATTATCTTTCATTTACTGCAGATAGAGTTGGCAAGTATGATATTGCATGCGCTGAATATTGCGGCTTAAAACATTCTATGATGTACTCTGCCGTGATTGTTATGACTGAAGAGGATTTTACAGCCTGGTACGAAGCTGAATCTTCCAAATCAAAAAATATGGCTGAAAAATTAGAAAAACCGGTTTCTTCAGCTGATCAGTCAAACGAGTTGAATAATTCAGATACACAAAATACACAAAAGACGGAAAAGTAATTGAGTAGTATGGCAGCCACATACATGCATGATCGTTTAAGTGTATACCTGGAACTAAGCAAGTTCAGGATTACATTTTTTGTAGCCGTTTCGGTGGCAATTGGGGCGATTATGTATTCTGCGTCAATCACTCCGGAATTAATGCTTGCTGCGACGGGTGTATTTTTGCTTGCATGCGGCGCCTCGGCATTAAATCATTTTCAGGAGCGCGACACGGATGCGATGATGGATAGAACAATGTCACGTCCTATTCCTGCAGGGAAAATTTCAGCAGAAGGGGCTCTTACGTTCTCACTAATACTTGTTATTTCAGGTGCTGTTGTTTTGGCGCTGGTTAATGACACAGCGCTTCTACTTGGTATTACAGCGTTGATCTGGTATAATGCCATTTACACTCCTTTGAAAAAAAAATACGCCATGGCAGTGGTTCCAGGCTCGCTGATAGGTGCTATCCCGCCGATGATTGGATGGGTAGCAATGGGGGGGAGTTTAACAGACCCTCATATCATGGCATTGGCGATGTTCTTTTTTATCTGGCAAATACCACATTTCTGGCTTTTGTTGTTGATATTTGGTAAAGACTATGAAAAGGCGGGGTTCCCGACCTTAACAAAAATATTTAATGATGCCCAGTTACGGAGAATCACTTTTGTATGGATTGCCGCCTTGGGTATCAGCAGTTTGCTTATCCCGCTTTTTGATATTTCCGGCAGTTTGTTAAGTGGTGCCGGTGTTTTGTTACTAAGCTCATGGCTGGTAATAAGTTCTAAATCGATAATCTCAAAATCTTTTGATAAGATAATATACCGCCGGGCGTTCATGTCGGTTAATATTTACGTTTTGTTAGTTGTTATGATTTTATCAGTAGATAAATTACTTTTTTAAGAAATTTAAGGTAAATCTCAGATGGATTTCTTAGACAATTATATTCTCCCTCAGTCTGCACATCATATGGTTTTGCTGAGGTATCTTTTAATCCTTACACTCGTGATAGTTGTGCCTTATCTCAGTTTTATTACAGGCGCTGGTATTCTCTCATTATTTTTGCGCAAACAGGGACCTGATGCAGGAAATGGTAAGTATTACAGGCTTGGTAAAGATTTTGCAGATCTTGCAGCCTTTAATAAAAGTTTACCGTTAGCGCTGGGTGTTGTTCCAATGTTGAGTGCGGTTTTCTGTTACGCGCAGTTGTTGCATTTGAGTGGATCCAATGTACCGGGGTATTTACTTCTATCGTTGGTGTTGTTTTTAATTGCCGCAGGATTAATGTCACTTTACAGGCATTCATTCCACTTTACCGATTTGCTCACGTATCTGGGTAAAGAAGAAATTAAATCTGAAGAATTTAAGGGTGAAATATCATCTTATAAAAACCAAATGAGCGGTATGTTACTCTCAACTGGTTTTTACGGTGTGTTGTTTTTAATAGCTGCAACATACATTTTCGTGGGAGCTATTCAATTAGCTGCACAGACAGATAACGTAAAAACATCGAGTGATTTTATACTACTTTTATTTTCGCTTGATACAATTACTTATTATATACAATTTTTGGCTTTATCTGTATCAATTGCATCTATCGTGATGTTATATTATTATTTTAGACCCAGTTCCGATAAACAAAGTGGTGTTACACCTGAGTATGCCGGGTACGTGAAAAAGTTTTCACTTTCAGCCGGGTTAGTTTCATTACTCGCTGTACCATTGTTTTTGATTGCCAATTTGCTTACCAAATCGGGTATTTCACTGAACGGGGGCATGTTCTTCACGATAATTATAGTCTTGTTCTTGTTGTTTATGGTTAGTAATCTGTTTTATCTCATGCTGAGAAATGGTAATACAAGGTATGTTACATCAGCCATGTTTTTAATGATTATATTTTTCGTCTTTTTTGTTATGAAAGATCAATTAGCATTTAATACAGCTACAAAAGATCAGTATTAT
>Ga0070729_10006811_pt1 | contig 11161 bp, 2 predicted proteins | sample tdDd472_FD_66725 | JGI IMG/M metagenome (GOLD analysis project Ga0070729, IMG submission 66725) | Marine sediment microbial communities from the Atlantic coast under amendment with organic carbon and nitrate - tdDd47.2 | ecosystem: Environmental > Aquatic > Marine > Coastal > Sediment | place...
TGCCATTCGTTATGAGGGACATCCACAGCACCCACTTGTTTATTTTCACCATCTGGAGAAATCCATATGCTAATCGTATTTTGGTTACTATGTGTGTGTTCAAAAACAAATCCATCATTACTCCCATTGTTATTGCCGGTATTCCATCCTGAAATCATTCGAGGATAATAGTTTCCATTCCCTGTTGATTTCCTCCAAAACTCCACCGTGTACTCATTAAATTCCCCCAAATTATCAATATCAGTAAAATCTCCGTTGCCATCAAACTGTGCAGACATATTTTCTGCCAGATAATTGTTGGATGCTATGCCAACACATAACTCCTGATCAAATACGGCCAGTTCATCGCCCGTCTTGATGTGCCCTGCCAGATTGGTTTCTTCTACAATTATGTGATATGGCTTTCCGGTGGGTGCAACAATATTAAAATGGTTTTCAAAACCAACTCCAATGAGCCCGACTTGTTGAATCTGGGCATTTGAGTTGATATATAAAATATCAGAAAAAGCCCCTTTGGCATCTGGAGTAAAACTAACAGATATTTCCTTCAAATCATTTGTATTTTGAAGAGTGAAAGATGTTGGAGTAGCCGAAAAAGATGAATTTCCATTGGAAATATTGCTAACCACAAGCGGGGTAGTACCCGTATTGATCACCCAAAAAGAACGGGTTTTTGTAGAATCGATAATGGTGTTTTCAAAATTAAGATGTTCCACTGACGTGTTGATACCGGCTTCGCCCGAAGGCAATGCAAAACCCTCGAGATCGATAATTATTTCGGGTTCATCAGGATCATTGCTATAAACGTAAAGTTCATCTGAATATCCACCTGGTGTTTGTGGAGCGAATGTTACCACAAACGAAAGGGAATCGAAAGCAGGGATTACAGCCTCGCTAATATCGGTTGAAAAAGCAATCGAATTGTCAGTTAATCCAATATGCAAAGGTGCATTACCGGTGTTATTTACCTCTATGGTGTTTACTACCGTGTCACCTACAGTTACCTGTCCCACATAAAGATTGTCGATTTCAATAGAAATATCAGGTTCCAGCCCCGATGTACCCATCAACGACACAACACTATACTGGCCATAGCCAAAAGTTCCATCACCCAGTTCAAAACTTACCTCAGGTTCAATCTCTATCCAACTATCATAAATTTCTGTCCAAATTTTAAATGTCATCAGGTTTCCGGGAGTGTAACCAGGCAAACCAAGTTCGTCGTCTTTTTGCCAGGCAGTTATTGAGTAAGAGGAAAACGGACATTCATCAATAATTGTAGCATCGCCATACATTGTTCCATGATTTGCAAAAAGGGTAAGGTCGTTGGCTGTATTATCATCAAAATTCCAATACCCTACCAAACCAGGTTCGTTTCTATCAGGTGGAGATTGCATTAAATTTAGAATTTCCGTAGCTATCAGGGGTTTATTCCAGATACAAATTTCATCCAGGCATCCCTCAAAAGTTACATCAGCAGCACCATAAACTATAGTAATATCGGCATCATAAGTACATGTCCCTATGTAAAGAGGGGTTCCGCCAAAACCGACAGTCCTGTTTTCATTTACACTATTATCAAATACCCCATCAATATATATCTGCATTTGATTATTGTCATAAACTGCTGCAATGTGATGCATGGTTCCATCATTAACACTTACGTTAGATGTAAGTGTTCTCGACCAAATGTTATCATATCCAATATTGAAACAAATTTTACCACTATTGTTGCAATATATCTGATAATTCCATTCTCCATGGACATCATACTTCGATAGTATTCCCTGATTGTTGCCGGTATGGGAGGACTTTAGATAGAACGAAATAGTAAAAATATCTAAATCCAAAATATCATTATGAATTACCTCAATATAATCTCCGTTTCCGTCAAAACTTGCTGATTTGCAATTCACCAAATTGCCAACCCCGACGCAAAGTTCATCATCAAAAACAGCTATTTCATCCCCGGCTCTCAATCCAAATCCGTCAATATTTACCGAGTCAACAAGAATTGTATATGGCAATCCTGTAGGTGAAACACCTGTAAAATGGCCCTGTGAAGCAAGGCCGGAAAGGGGAATTAAAATCTGTTCATCGTTATTTTCTATTGCAAGTTGCCCTGTGTAAACACCAGGTTCAGTTGGGGTGAATACAACTAAAACATTCGTGTTTTCACCCTGCCCGAGAGAAAATGAGGTACTTCCGAATATTCCAAATACCGGATTTGTTGTTGTGATTCCACTAACCTCCAGGGCTCCGTTACCTTCATTGTAAATATTTAACTTTAGGCTTGCTGTAGTATTCATGGCGATGCCACCAAAATCCAGTATCGAAGGAGACACCCTAATTTGGGGAGTTGGTTGCGGCAGCCCGGTACCGTAGAGGGGAATTTCAATTAAAGGAGTATCCAGGTCATCACTATTTATAGTCAGCAAATCAGCATAAGTTGTAACCTCGCTAGGGATAAAGCTTACCCAAAGCGTATCCGATGTAGCTGGTTCAATAAATAATGATTGTGCAGATGTAGTAAAATGAGGATCAGAATTCAGTATTGAATTTACAAAAAGTATAGCTGTGCCATTATTTTCGATTACAATAGGCAATGATTTACTCTCATTTACAACAACAGTATTAAAATTAAGAAAACTGTCGGAAATGGAAAGATCGGGAACCAAACCTGTTGTAATTGATAAATTGGCTACACTAAATACTCCAAAACCAAATGTACCATCTCCTCTTTCATAAAAAGCGTCTGCATTAAAATTCCTGGTCTCAGAATGCCAGATTGTATGAATTTTAAACGACATAGTATTCCCAGGAGTAAAACCGGCCAGGATTTGACTCGGATCTGCTTCCCACGCCACAAGACTAATATGGGTTTCACCATTATAAAATACATCTCCAACACACAATTCACCATCGAAAACCCCGATTTGTGCCCCGGAAGGAAGCGGCTGCCCATTGATCTGAGGGTCCGTCAACACAATGTGATAGGGCAATCCTGTAGGAGGTACTGGCTCGAATGGTTCGTTTCCGGGAGTATAGTGAATAATTGGTGCACCCGACAAAACATAGGAGGCATTACCATAAATATTACCGTTGTTTTCGTTAACAGAATGATCGACAACAGTTGCTCCCGAACCTTCGTCAAAAGTCCAGTAAGCAGCCAATCCAGCTTCGAATCCGTTAAGTCCAATATGTTTGTTAGCATTGAGTTCAGAAGGGCTCTTCACAACATTCCATATTCTTACTTCATCGATCATACCATAATAATTACTGACATATCCTTTGCCAAGAAACATACTCAAAGATCCGTTTTGGGCGTAAGTATATTGTGCATCGCCCTGGCCAGCAAGTACACCATCAATGTACCAGTACAATTTCATGGCATCCAGATCGCGGACTATGGCAACGTGTTTCCATTCACCGGCAGTGATCATATCCGTGCTATTGAGCCTCTGGTAAGGGTTGTTGTTTCCTCCACCAGTTCCATAGTAGTAAGATAATATACCATTGGTTTCAAGGGTTATTGTCCCCTCTCCACCATATGCTTTTGCAATTGGATTTCGTCTAACATCCAGAGCATACGTATAAATCCACATCTCGATGGTTTGGTTTCCTGTAATTTGCAGCGCGGTTGGATTTCCAAAATCAACATAATCGCCACTGCCATCAAAGGTAAGGGCATAGTTTTGTGAAAACGACAGCTTCTGTATCCCTACCAATAGGAGAAGGATTAGAACTATTTTGAGAAGTCTGTATGATTTTTTGTAATTATTTGCATCCATAATTCAAAGTTTTTAATTCATTTTGTGATACTCAACACCTGTATGGTCAATACCATCTCAGGAACACAATAATGAAATGTGTTACTTCAGAATAATTACTTTTTCAGAATAAACTCCTCCCGTGGTTTTAGCTATAATAAAGTAAATCCCGGGATGCAGGTTCTTACCGTTCAAATCGGTTCCATTCCAGTTGATCTGGTACAAATCAGGCTTGTAACTTTGATGTGCAAGAGATTTCACCAACCTGCCCGAGCCATCAAAGACGTTTACTGTTACAACATCTTCTTTTGAAAGAGAAAATATAATATCAGCCTCATCCCTGAACGGATTTGGAAGGACTTCAAACTTAAAGGTTTCCTCACTGATTGGCAATACCTCGAGGACAAGATTTGCATAATTACCTTCGCCGTAATGTGCCTTTGCCCCTGTAAATTGCACTACATTGTGCACTGTTGGATGACCAACCGATTCTTTATACACCTTAGCTCGAATGCGATTTCCGAAGGTATAACCCGGCAGGTTCTGTAACTCATCCTTTTCCCAGGCTGTAACCAAGATCTGATCGCTGCCATCGTAAACAGTTACACCCACACACAAATCCCCATCGAATATCCCGATTTCATCTCCCGGAACCGGGTTAAATGGTGATTCTATTGTAGGTTTTATTGTCAATACAATTGCATAAGGTAATCCGGTTTCTATACAATTAAAATGTACCAAATCTTGTTGATCATCCCGCTTATTTACTGAAGCTAAATATTTATTACCGGAATTTTTTGAACCCTCAGGATAACTAAATGAAACTGCCGTGTCGACTGCAAGTGCGATTTTATATCCCAATCCGGGTTGCATATTTCCTATGGTATTTACACCCAGATCAGGAATCCATGTTTCACCCGACGCTGCCTGTACAATACTTACTTCATCTTCCAGTCCTGCAAAAACTTCTGTTACTGCAACAGGGTTTTGGCTGAGTACTGAAATGTAATTCCATTTACCAGGTGAAACAGTAATGTCCCAATCTTCGATATGGATATAGGTACCTTCAAACATAATATTGGTGTTTTCTTCAGTAAACAGGTAAAAACCCTCCAGGAAGTCGATGTCGCCGATGGTATTGATAGTGTATTCGGGAATCAATACAGCACCATCGTCGTTATAAACAATCTGCAAACCGGGCACTGCACCGAATACATCCCATGCATCAGGGTAATGAGGCAATAGGTTAAAAGAAACCAGGTTAAACTGGCCTCCGGTGATGGAAACATTATGGTAATTATAAACTGATGCTTCCAGCGATAGTGCAGAAAAAGCACCATAACCAAAAGTATCGTCGCCTATAAAATAAAGCTCTTCGGCTTCGTTGGTTTCCAGGTCGGCTGAGGTATCATACATCTTAAATATCATGTCATTGCCCGGGGTAAACCCATCGAGGCCCTGGCCCTGATCGCTCTCCCAAGCTGTGAAAATGAAATTAAATTCGCCATTAAAGATTCCTGCTCCAACGCATAACTCTCCATCAAAAACACCTATCTCATCTCCCACATCAATGGTTTGTTCATCAATTTCAGCATCAGTTATAATGATTGTGTAAGGTTTGCCTGTTTCGGGTACCGGGATAAAGTGTATGGGTGTAGCAGGAACGCCCTCACCATATTGCAATGCTACTTCAATTTCCACTTCAGCTTGATTTAAATCATCAGTAAACAGTGGTGTTGTAAAAAATATTGAAGACATATCGTCCCGGTTGTAAAAGGTTATTGGAACAATTTCGCTTCCTTCGGGCTCAAGGATAAATTCCTCTTGAGGTAGCGTAAACAAAACAAAAGGCAGGCCACTTGCACTCTCTAAATGTGTATCGCCATAAACTGTTGCGGATACACCATATATTGAGTGATCATCAAAATCATCCAGCAAAGGCCAATAACCCACAAGTCCTTCTTCATTACCGACAAGAGAGAGATACATGTTTTCCCGGATATCTTCCAGGCTGCGTGCAATATTCCACACCCTGGCCTCGGCCAGTCTGCCCTTGAGATAAGAATTGTTATCACCTACCCTGCGGCCGAATTCAAATGGATAATTAAGGTCTGCCGGAATCGGACTTGAATCTGCATTACTAGCTTCCCATGTAAGTTCACCATTAACATAAAGTTTCAAGCTGCTTCCTTCCCAACTCATGGCCAGATGATACCACTGGTTCATATTGATGTACTGGGTTGTACTCCAAGCCTGGTTATTGTAGTTTCCGGCACTTCCATATCCTTTGTAGAAATATACCTGTTCGCTGCTGCTAATAGCCAATTGGTAACTATTATAGTGCTTTCCCATAAATTCAAAGTGGCCATTATTTTCACGGTAAATCCAGCATTCCATAGTAAGCGAGTTCATTCCTTCCAAATGATCATGGTCACCGTAATAAATATAATCACCATTGCCGTCGAAATAGGTATAACCAGCATTTGAATTTCCACATGGTAAGTTCACATTCAGATTGCGAGAGCCATTGTTTGTAATTGTAAAATCTTCTACAATGGAGTCTTCTGTGTAGGGGATTATCAGGCTATATGATCCGGGGTCATAAGTCAGTTCCGATACACCGGGCCGCTCGCTTACTTTAGGTGCATAAATGGATTCGTAGTTCGGATAAACTCCTGTGATTGAAAAATCGTAAAGTACATTATTTGTCAATCCTGTTACATCTATTGCCGTATCGCTGGTGTTTCCAAATAAGGTGTAGTCGGGGTCGGTCTCTGCAATTTTATAATAAACATTGTATTCAGCAAGCGAGTCATTTTCAACCTCCGGCCATGCCAGCGAAACTGTTTGGTCTGCATAGGCCATGGCAAAAACCTCATGCGGACAGCCAAGGTCAAAATTAAACGCACCGATATCTGATACGCTGCCATCCGGATCGATGACCTCTATTGAGCCACCATTAATACATGGAGAGAAATCCTGTAAACGGAAATCCAGTGAATCGGAAAAGACGAAATGCGGCTCTTCAGTAATGTTCCTGTAAATATCACATGGCGTATTGTTGTTGGGGTTGATCGAAATAAAATTCCATGTTTCGGGGGGCATGTTTGCCAAATTTGATATCTCCCCACCGGTATTCGAAAAAACATCATTGTTTTCAAATGCATCGATATAAGCATTTGATCGAATTCCATAACCATGGTTGTTTGAAAAAACATTATTGCTGATGGTTTCATTTCCGTCGAAGCCGTTCTGAATATCGAGTCCATCACCTGAATTTGAATAAATTGTATTATATGTAATTACAGGATAATTAGCTCCAGAGCTATAATTAACTAAAACTATACCATCATTAATATTATATGCAACCGTATTGTAACTTATTATTGGATTATTGTAATAATCATTGATAGAAATTCCATAATTATTTCGTAGAATTTGATTGTTAATAATCCTGGCGTTACAACTATTATTTATGTAGATGCCATTAGATGAATTATCACAAATCAAATTGTTTTCAATTTGTGGATTACTGTTTCGAAGGGTAAAACCATTTACGTTGTTCATGATCACATTGTCAGTAATTCTGCCATAATTGTCACCTCCCTGATTAAAATAAATGCCATCTACCGAATTGTTTAAGATGGTACATCCTTCAATCAATGGATCGCAATTTGAATTAACATAAATACCATAGTTGGTGTTACCAATAACTGATGAGTAAATATGTGGATGCGACCAATTATATGGGTAAATCCCTCGATTGCTGCATTTACTTACCAGGCAATTTCCAATAGTTGGAGATGCTTGATCAATATAGATCCCTTCATAAGCATATTCAATCAGGGTAAAATGCAGGTATGAGTTGTCATTTGAGGAATTATAAATATCTATCCCTTTCCATTGCCCGGCTGCCTGGTTTTGGTTGGCACGTGCCGACGTCATCAATATGGTGTCTCCTTCGATACCATTACAAGCTAAATAGCCATTCACATAAAAGTGGTAATTGCCTAAAAAACGAATTATCGTACCAGCATCAATAATCAACGAATCGCCTGCAGGTACCGTAATGTTACCAGAAACACTGATAAATTCGTTCCATTCACCCGAGACATCACCAGAAACTGTTGTTCCCAAATCATAAATGGTGGTTTCACCCAGGTCGGTATCTTCCACGATGGTAACAACTTCCAGTACAAAAGTTGTTTGATATCCCGGTTTTTCATACCATACAGAATATACTCCAGGAATAATATTGTGATTTTCAAAATAACCAAGTGCATTGGTGTAAACGCTATCTGCAACAGCAGAAGGGGATTCGGGAATAAACTTTATTTTAATGTTGGCATGGTTATTTTGCGCTTCAAGGTAAGCATATCCCAACACGGTGGTTTGGCCGGTATTATTCACCAGCAGATTGATATAATTTGAAAATGATTCAACGGGGATGCCATCATAATCATAATTTGCCGAAACCAGGTAATAGTAAGTGTGGAAATCCGACACGGTGGCATCAATAAATGCCGTGTCAATAATTGTTTCCATCAAAAGGTTAATTCCGCCGGGTGAAAAATTTTCCTGTTCACTGCGATAAATATTGTAATGTGTAAAATTGGTAAGGTCATTTGGTGGATACCAATTGAGGTTAACAGTTCCATCATTATTATCGGTACAAATCAAACCATAAGGAGGAAATCCGGTAATCTCGAAAGAATACAATTCTGCGGGTGCAGCCTGCGGGGATATATAGTTATCTGTACCATCCGTGGCTGAAATATAATATTCGATAAAAGAATTTATGGCTTGCCCTGGAATGTCTGTAGAAAATTCCTGGATTTCCTTACTTTCTGCCATTAAAACTTCAGTAAACGCACCATCATTTATCCTGTAGTGAAGTTTCGCATCGGTAATAGGGTCACCTTCATTATCAGTGATCAATGCGGTTATTTCGTAGGGACCGTTAAGGTCGTTGGTATTTGACAATTGTTCGTGAACAATATTAAGAAACGGCCCAAGGTAAGGATCGGGATACACTTCACCGCTATTTGTAAAAGTAGCAGAATTTAGCCTGATTCGTCCGTCACCACCATTACCGCCAGGATTACCATATTCTCCCATTCCGCCAGTACCACCTGATGATGAAATTATACTTGAAAGATCAATATTCACAGCTTCCAGAAGGAGAGATCCACCAGCAGCTCCACCTCCACCACCTGAATTATTACTGTCATTTGCACCATTAGCGCCATTTGATTCGATAACTCCTGAACAATCAATCGTATTAGAAGATATGTAAAGCAAGCCACCACCATTTCCTCCAAATCCAGGGTTGTAACCACTGTAGCGCCCTCCACAGCCACCACCGCTACCAAGATATAGTTTTAATAGATCTGCGGAACCATAAGTTCCACCACCACCACCACCACCGCCAGTACTATGATATCCTCCATTTCCCGAGAAACTTTCTCCACCATTTTGGCCGTTGTTACTGTTGCCATAACTATTTCCTCCATATCCAAAAGTGCCATATCCGGCACCCCCTGCACTTCCGGCATGTCCGCCACCGCCTCCACCTGCACCACCAAGATTGGCAGACCCAAGCCCGACCGAACCTCCGGTAGCGCCCCCGCCACCTCCGGCAAGTCCATTACCACCACTATAACCATTATAAGCTGCACCACCTCCACCGGCACCCACTTTACCATTGGGATCGGCAGTGTAGTGGCCACCTTCTCCACCTGTACCAATAAAACTTTCGCCGCCCTGGCCTCCACCGTGTGAATCACCGTACTGCGTTCCGCCGCGGTAACCTTTACCTGATGATGAAATGATGCCAGAGACGTGTACAAAAACAGTATCATTCGACCTGAAATATAATATTCCACCGGTATGCCCGTCCCAGGCAGGACAGTTAAGCGTACCGGAAATATTTACACTTGTGTATTGCGGGATTTTAAGCACCTGATGTTTCTTACCACCAGTTGTATCGTAGGTATGTTTTAGAGGTTTTGATAGATTGAAAAAACCGGCCTCCAGGCTAGAAACATTATGTACTTCCCAATGCCCAACACTATTTTCATCCATATCTGTTTCAGGATCCTGCATTGAGATGACTAAGATTTCATCACCTGCCTGAATGCTTGCGGCGCTATCAATAAAAATCTGCTGCGTACCATAAAAATTACTGCCGGTAACTGTTGTTCGTTCCGTGTTGATGATAAGGGTCTCCCCTTCATTTACGGTTAATTCACCATCTGATCCGTTGCCAAATGGATTTTGTGCCTGGGTTGAAAAGGCTATTGAAGCCAGGATTGTGAAAAGAGTAAAGAAATTTTTCATAGGATTAAATTATTAAGTTAATATTATTATTTCCTAGTATTTCTTAGTAAAAACACAATAAGCAAATGCCTACAGAAAGTAACAGCATACAGCATTGGCAGGTAATAGAAAAAAAAGAACGAATCAAGATTTGGTTTAAGATGACTTTAGGACAAGTGTTAACATGGGAAAAATTGGATAGTTATACCTTCAGAAGCAAATCTACGATAATAAGAACCAGATTCCAAAAAAAAATAACCATGAATACGCTGTGCAGTAAAAGTATAATTATGCTAATAGGTATAGAAACACCTTCAACTTATGATGAATAAGTAAGTATGGATACATAGCAATATATTATATATTTTAATTGCTGAACTTGAAAAAAGGATCCTTTTTAAGATTTTTTAAAATATAGAGGTATCGTTTGTATTATGTCCTAGTTAAGGTAGGTTATCATCTGATGGAAATGGGGAATACCTAAAGAGTATCAGAGCTTTTTGATTACAACAATATTAAATTCTTCCCCTCATTCTTCCCCCGTTAAAAAACAAAAGCCTCGAAAAACTTAATTTTCAAGGCTTTATGGTTTTATTTCGTACCCGAGGCCGGAATCGAATTTATTTGTTTCAGTTTGCTTCAGTTGGTCTCTATTCCCCTTTATTAACAGTGTTTTACGATTTTTGTTATATTAATCACGGGTGAATGTGTTAATAAAAAGCAACAATATTATTACCCTCTCTATTACCCTATTTTGTATTTTTGCTATTCCAAACAATATAAAATGGCAACACTTAAATATTTTCTAAAAAACAAAGAAGCTAAAAATGAGACATTGGTAAACTTAATTTTTCAATATGGATATTACGAAATTGACCCGGCTAGTGGCAAAAAAAAATTTAAGTTCCTAAAAATGTCTTCCGGCGAAAGTATCAATCCGGACTTCTGGAATCCGACTGCTTGCCGCGCCAGGGAAACTAAAAAATTTCCACAATATCCCGAATTCAATTCAAGATTAAAATACCTCGAAAACACTGTTTTTACAGTCTACCGCAAATTTATCAATGATGGGG
>Ga0070729_10006813_pt1 | contig 11160 bp, 11 predicted proteins | sample tdDd472_FD_66725 | JGI IMG/M metagenome (GOLD analysis project Ga0070729, IMG submission 66725) | Marine sediment microbial communities from the Atlantic coast under amendment with organic carbon and nitrate - tdDd47.2 | ecosystem: Environmental > Aquatic > Marine > Coastal > Sediment | place...
GAGCTGGAACAGGTCACCGCCCGCGCCGACGGAACCCGCGCCGCGCACGAAAGCCTGAGCCGCAAGCTGGCCGAGGTGACCGAGGCCGACAAATCCGCCCGCGCCGCTCGCCGCTCCGCCGATCAGCGGGTGGCGGATGCCGCCCGCGCCCTCAGCCGCGCCGAGGCCGAGCGCAACCTCGCCTCCGGCAGGCTGGAGAACCTCGGGCTGGCCGTGACCCGCCACAAGGAGGATGCGATGGCCGCCCGCGCGCAGTTGCGCGAGGCCGAATCCGGGCTGGCCGAACTTGGCGATCTGGACAGCGCCCGGGCGCAGGTCGAGGCGATCCGCCAAACCGTCGAGGCCGCGCGCATCACCATGCTCACCCGCCGCTCCGCCCATGACGAGCTGCGCCGCGAGGGCGACGCACGGATCAAGCGCCAGCAGGAGGTCACCAAGGAGATCAGCGGCTGGAAGCACCGGCTCGACACCGCCGAACGCCGCATCTCCGAGCTTGTGGAGCGCAAGTACGGCTCGGAAGAGGAACTGGAAACCGCCCGGGCCGTGCCCGAACAGATCGCCGAAAAGCGCGAGGATCTGTCAGAGGCTGCCGCCCAGGCCGAGGCCCGCCGCGCCGCCGCCGCCGATGCCCTGGCGGCGGGCGAGACGGCGCAGCGTACCGCGATCCAGACCGAGCGCGACGCCGAACGCCACGCCTCCGACGCGCGCGAGGGGCGCGCCGCCGCTGAGGCCCGCATGGAGGCCGCCCGCGAAACAGTGCACGCCGCCGCCGAGCGCATCGCCGAGGATATGCAGCTGACCCCCAACCAGCTGCTCAACCAGCTCGACGCCGCGCCCGCGGACATGCCCCGCGCCGACGTGCTGGAGGCCGACGTCAACCGCTACAAGCGTCAGCGCGATGCGCTCGGCGCGGTAAACCTGCGCGCCGAGGAGGACGCCCGCGAGGTGCAGGAGGAATTCGACACCCTCTTGTCCGAAAAGACCGACCTGGAAGAGGCGATCAAGACCCTGCGCAGTGGCATTGCCGGCCTCAACCGCGAGGGGCGCGAACGGCTGCTCACCGCTTTTGAGCAGGTCAACAGCAACTTTTCCCTGCTGTTTCGGCATCTCTTCAGCGGCGGCGAGGCCAACCTCGTCATGGTCGAAAGCGACGATCCGCTCGAGGCGGGGCTGGAGATCATGTGCCAGCCGCCGGGCAAGAAGCTCTCGACGCTGTCGCTGTTGTCGGGCGGCGAACAGACGCTGACCGCGCTGGCGCTGATCTTTGCGGTGTTCCTGGCCAACCCGGCGCCGATCTGCGTGCTCGACGAGGTCGATGCGCCGCTCGACGATGCCAATGTGACGCGGTTCTGCGACCTGCTCGACGAAATGTGCCGCCAGACCGACACGCGGTTCCTGATCATCACCCACCACGCCGTGACGATGAGCCGGATGGACCGCCTGTTCGGCGTCACCATGCAGGAACAGGGGGTCAGCCAGCTTGTCTCGGTCGATCTGAAAAACGCCGAATCTCTGGTGGCGTGAAATGCCGCAACCTCCCGTATTCGCTCGTACAATCCAGACAAGCCGGGGTATGATCGGGCATGAAGAAAATTCTGCTGTCCCTGAGCCTGTTGCTGTGCCCCGCCGCGCTGCCGGCGCAGGGATGGGATTGGCCTGCATCGGACTTCGACGGGATCTACACCGGGGAACAGCTGCGCTTCACCGCTCCCCACGCGCCCCGGCTGGCCTCCGACGGGTCGGTCCGGCGTCATTTGCCGGCCCGGACCTCTCAGGACTTCGGCCTGTTCACCCTGCGCCCGGATGGTCGGCTCTGCATCGACTACGGCGACGGAACCAGCAACTGCGATCTTTACCTGCGCGAGGGCCAGATGCGCATGCTGGTGACCGAAGGCCGCGGGCGTCTGCCCTTCCGCTTCGAACTGGGGCTCGGCAACTGACGCGTTGCTAGAGTCGGCTCAACAAAGCCGCGGTCGGCCAGGCGTCGGCGGGCAGGCCCAGACGTTTCTGTTCGGCCTGAACGGCGGCGCGGGTGCCGCTGCCGAGGATGCCGTCGATCTTGCCCACGTCGTACCCCTTGGCCTGCAACCTGGTCTGCAACTGCTTCATCTGCGCCCCCGACAGCCCCGCATCGGGGTTGCCCGCATCATAGACTTGCCCCCCCTCCAGCCGGGTGGCGAAATAGGCCGCCGTCAGCACATAGGTGAAACTCTGGTTCCACTCGAAATAGACCTGGAAATTGGGATAGGCGATGAAGGCCGGTCCCTTGCGCCCCTGCGGCAGAATGATCGAGGCCGGCAGCGATCCATTCGCCAACTGCCCGGTGCGCGGGCGCACACCCATCCGCGCCCAGTCGGCCACGGTGAGGGTTTGCCCGGGCCCGGTCAGCGACCAGTCCAGGCCCTCGGGCACCCGCACCTCCTGCAACCAGGGCTCGCCGGCGCGCCAGCCCAGATGCGACAACATATTGCCCCCCGACATCAGCGCATCGGGCGCCGAGGTCTTCAGCCGCACATGTCCGTCGCCGTCGCCGTCCACCCCGTTCTCGATGATGTCGCGCGGCAGCATCTGCACCATGCCGATCTCGCCCGCCCAGGCGCCGGTGGTGCGCGCCGGCTCGAAATCGCCGTGCTCGTAAAGCTCCAGCGCGGCAAAGATCTGCGGCCGGAACAGGTGCGGGCGGCGGCAGTCATGCGCCAGCGTGGTCAGCGCGTTCAGCGTGTTGAAATCGCCCTGGAACCCGCCGTAATCGGTCTCGAAGGCCCAGAATGCCAGCAGCACACCGCGCGACACGCCGAACTCGCGCTCGATCCGGTCGAAAACGCGGCTGTATTTCTTGGCCATTGCCCGGCCCCGGTCGATCCGGTTTTGTGAGATCAGCCGGCGCGAAAACTCGATGAACGGCATCTGGAACACGCCCTGAGCCCGGTCGGCGCGCAGCACCTTTGGGTCCTGCCGGACCGAGCCAAAGAACGCGTTTACCGTCGCCCGGTCATGGCCCTTGCTCACGGCCTCGGACCTGAGACCGTCGACAAAGGTGGAAAACGGGCCGCCGCATTGCGCATGGGCAGCAGGCACGGCAAGGCAGAGCGCAATGAGGGGGGCGAAAAGACGCATGAAAACAATATCCTCGAAAATTTTACCTACCATAGCGGCAGCAACAGTGCGCAGGCAACAATCAGTGCCAGGAAAACCAGCCAGATCCGCCACAGAAGCCGCGCGGCGGCCTCGATCTCACCCGCGCCGATGCGGCGGCGCCCGCTGCCGTTGACCCAGGGCAGATCGCGCAGCGCCCCGTCATAGCTGCGCGGCCCGGCCAGGGCCACATCGAGCGCGCGGGCCATCGCCGCCTCGGGCCAGCCGGCATTGGGGGATTTGTGCCGCCGGGCATCGGCGGCGATTTCGGACCAATGCCGCATCTGCCCGGTGAACAGGGCAATCAGCACCCCGGTCAGCCGCGCCGGGATCAGGTTCATCAGATCATCGGCGCGCGCCGCCACCTTGCCGAAGGCCTCGTGGCGCGCGGTGCGATAGCCGATCATGCTGTCGGCGGTGTTGATGATCTTGTACAGAACGAGGCCCGGAGTCCCCAGAACGAGAAACCAGAACGCCGGGGCGATCACCCCGTCTGAAAGGTTCTCTGCCGCGCTCTCGATCGCGGCGCGGGCGATCTGGCTTTCGTCCATCGTTTCTGTGTCGCGGCTGACGATCCGGCCGACCGTGCGCCGCCCCTCAGCGACCGAGGCGCGCAGACCCCCGGCCACCGCCTGCACATGCTGCACCAGCGATCGTTGCGCCAGCAGCACGGCGGCGACAAGACACTCGGCCAAAGGCCCCAACAGGGCAAGGATCTCGCCCAGCGTCAGCGCCGCCAGCGCCAGCAGCGCCACGGCGAGCGCCCCCTTGGATAGCCGGCCATCGCCCCGGTTCAGCAGCCGATCCAGCGCGGCGACCGCGCGGCCCATCAGAACGGCGGGGTGCGGCAGCCGCTTCCACAGCCAGTCGGGCTCGCCCAGAACCGCGTCGAGAAGCAGCGCGGCGGCCAGCATCGCGGCGCTGCTCACAGCGCGGTCTCGAGCTGGTCCCAGCCTTCGGCAGGGGGCAAGCCCAGCCGCAAAAGGGTTTCAGAATAGGGAAAAATCCGGCACCAGACCTGATGCCGGGCCAGCCGGTCCTGCCACGCGGCCGCGTCCTCGACGCGGTAAAGCCGGAACAGATCGGTGCCGCCTTCCAGCCTGGCCCCGCGCCCGGTCACCAGCCGATCCAGCCGCGCGGCGTCCCGCGCCAGCCGCGCCCGTGTGGCCTCGGCCCAGGCGATATCGCGCAGGGCCGCCGCACCCACCTGCAGCGCCGGGCCGGAAACCGGCCAGGGCCCCAGCATCTGCGACAGCCGCGCGATCGTCTCCGGCCGGGCGATGGCAAAGCCGAGCCGTAGCCCCGCCAGCCCCCAGAACTTGCCGAAGCTCTTGAGGATCACGACACCCGGCCGGGCGGTCAGCGCGACCAGAGAGCGGTCCGGGCAGATGTCGCAAAAGCTCTCGTCGATCACCGTCAGCGGGGCGTCGGCATCGGCCGCGGTCCAAAGCCGACCGTCGGGGTTGTTCGGATGCACCAGCACCCGCGCCTCGGCCGGGCCGTCACCGGTCACGGTCCAGCCCTGCGCGGCAAACCCGGCCGCATGTTCATTGTAGGTGGGCATGTCGATCCGCACCCGGCCCGGAGCAGCCAGCGCGGGAAGGCGCGCGATCAGCGCCGAGGCCCCCGGCGCGGCCAGCACGCCGGCCCCCTGCGGCACCCGCCAGAAGCCGCGCGCGGCCTGCACCAGCGCCTCCTGCGCGGCGCGGTCCGGCAGGGCGGTCCAATCCGCCTCGGCCAGCGCTGGCAGCGGATAGGGCTCCGGGTTGATGCCGGTGGACAGGTCGAGCCAGTTGGCGCGCGTTCCGCCGAATCGCGCGATCGCTTCGTCGAGGCCGCCGCCATGATCGCGGGGGGCGTGGGATTCTGGCTTGGAAAGCTGCGGCATCTGGCGGACCCGGTCGCTCAAGGGGCATCGCCCCGCTTCAACCGGATTTCCCGCGCCGACACAAGCGGGGGCTTGACCGCACGGCTTGGAGACGGCGGCAAGAGTCGTTAGAATGCGAATATGATTGCGATTTCCGGGCGCGCGTATGACGCCTGTCTGCGCGGGGCAAGACGAGACAATGGAAATTCTCATCGTCGAAGGCGATCCGGACCTGGGCGACCTCTGGGCGCGGCATCTGCGCCGCCAGGGCGGCAAGGTTACCCTGGTCGCCACCCAGAGCGCGGCGATCCTCGCGCTGCAGACAAAGCGATTCGACATCATCGTGCTCGACCTGATCCTCAAGGACGGCAGCGCCCTGGCGGTGGCCGATTTCGCCAGCTTCCGCAGCCCGGACACGCGGGTGGTCTTCGTCACCGACACGACGTTCTTTTCCGACGGCTCGATCTTTGCCCATAGCGCCAACGCCTGCGCCTATGTGCGCAGCAGCACCTCGCCCGAGGATCTGGCCGCCATCGTCGCGCATTACGGCGGGGCAAAGTAGGACGCCGGCGGCGGCATCAAGTGCCGCCCGCCGCTTCCGCTCTATCCGCCTGCCTACCCCCGCCCGTGCGGTTCCCAGAGGTCGGGCTCGGCCACCATGGGCACGATCCGGTACGGGTTGATCGCGTCATGGCTGAAGTAATAATGGCGCACGATTTGATCGAGGTTCACCGTCCCCGCGACCCCCGGCCATTGATAGAGTTCGCGCGTATAGGCCCAGAGGTTGGGGTAATCGACGATCCGTTTCCTGCTGCATTTGAAATGCACGTGATAGACCGGGTCGAACCGGATCAGCGTGGTGAACAGGCGCCAGTCGGCCTCGGTGATCCGGTCGCCCATCAGATAGCGGGTTTCGCCCAACCGTGCCTCCAGCCAGTCGAGCGTGTCGAACAGCGGTTGCACCGCCTCGTCATAGGCCGCTTGCGTGGTGGCAAAACCGGATCTGTAGACGCCGTTGTTGAGCGTGTCGTAGATCCGCGCGTTGACCGGCTCGATCGCTTCTCGCAGATCCTCGGGCCAGAAATCCGCCCGGTTGCCGGTGAGCCCGTCGAAGGCCGCGTTGAACATGCGGATGATCTCCGAGCTTTCGTTCGAGACGATGGTCTCGCGTGCCCGGTCCCAGAGGATCGGCACCGTCACCCGCCCGCTGAACGCCGGATCGGCGCGGGTATAGATCTGGTGCGCGAAGTCGTGGCCGTACAGCAGGTCGCCGGTGGCGCCATCGAAATCGGTAGAGAAACTCCAGCCGTTCTCCAGCATGTCGGGATGGACCACGGAAACGCCGATGTGATCCTCCAGCCCCTTGAGCGCGCGAAAGATCAGCGTGCGATGGGCCCAGGGGCAGGCGAGGCTGACATAGAGGTGATAGCGCCCCGATTCGGCGGTAAAACCGCCGGTTCCGCTGGGTCCGGCGCTGCCGTCGGTGGTGATCCAGTTGCGGAATTGCGCCGCCGCGCGTTGGAACCGCCCGCCTGACTTGGCGGTGTCGTACCAGGCGTCATGCCATGTCCCGTCGATCAGCAAACCCATCGTGTCCTCCTTGGTGTTGCAACGGGACTTAGGCGGCGGCGCCCCCCTTGCCCATCCCCATGGCTGCGCATCTCCCCTGCGTCGCTGCACAAGCGGGTGCTGCAAAAAGGCAGCGGGTCGCGGTCATCTGGGCGACATTCCGGTTTGAGTTCTTGCCTTCGTGCCGTCCGCGCCCAAAGTGAAACCCGCCTTGGGGAGAATCTTGACGTGACTACCTATCTTTCGGACGAACTGCGCGCCGGGCTGGATGCGGCGCGGCTGGCGGGGTTGAAAAAGGCCAGCCGGTTGCGGGTGCTGGCCGGCGAGGAGTTCCACAAGGTGTTGCGGCTGTGGCGCGACGGATTCTCGGTCGAGGCCGGGGAGGGCGCGCGGTTGCGCGGGCTGGTCGATCTCTACGACGGTAGCCGCCACCTCTACCAATGTCTGATTGTCGCCGCCGAGGAAGAAGACGGAGAGATGCGGTACGAGTTCAAGCGCTCCACCGCGGTGACCGACCGCGCGCCGCTGGACTACAGCCGCGACCCCGAGGCGCCGGCGGCGCTGCTGCCCCGGCCGGAGTGACCCCGGGCGCTTACCTGTGGGAGGACGGGACGTGTAGAGTGGGCAATCTTCTTACCGAACATGGCGAATCGGCGTATCTCGGTGTGGAATCCTGAAATCGTGGTGGGCAAATTGCCCACCTTACGGCCTTTGCTGTTTTGGGGCGCTCGGTACGAACAGGCCCGGGCCTATTGCAGATCGCCAAAGGCCGCCGTCAGCCGGGCGCAGGCGTCCTCGATCCGTGCCCGCTGGGTGCCGAGGTTGAACCGCAGGAAGTTTTCGCCGCCCAGCCCGAAGGTGGGGCCGTGGTTGGCGGCGATCCTGGCCTGCTGCTCGACCCGTGCGGTGAACTCCGCCCGCTCCATGCCGGTGCCGGAGAAATCGACCCAGGCGAGGAAGGTGGATTCGAGCTCCATCGACTTGAGGCCGGGGATCCCGGCGATGGCGGCGTCGAAAAGCCTCCGGTTGCCGTCGAGATAGACCATCAACTCATCGACCCAGGCCGCGCCCTCGGGCGAATAGGCCGCCGCCAATACCGCCTGGCCCACCGAGTTGCCCGACAGGTTCAGCGCCGCCATCCGTGCCGCGAAGCGCGCCCGCAGCCTGTCGTCGGGGATGATCACGTTGCCGGTGTGCAGCCCGGCCACGTTGAAGGTCTTGGAGGGGGCGGTCAGCATCATCAAACGGTCGGTGATCGCCGGGTCTGCCACCGGCATCGGCAGGTGCTTTTGCCCCGGATAGACCAGGTCGTGATGAATCTCGTCCGAGATCAGCAACAGGTCGTGGCGGCGGCAGAAATCAGCGACGCCCTGCAACTCCTCCCTGGTCCAGACCCGGCCACCCGGATTGTGCGGCGAACACAGGATCACCATCTTTTCGGCGCCGGTCATCTGCGCGTCCCAAGCCTCGAAATCCAGCGCATAGCGGCCATCGTCGTTGACCATCTCGCATTCGACCACCTTGCGCCCGGCATTGCGGATCACCTTGGCAAAGGCGTGGTAGACCGGGGTGAACAGCACGATCCCGTCGCCCGGGGCGGTAAAGGTGTCAAGGCACATGCCCACACCGTTGACCAGCCCGGTGGTGGTAAAGATCCAGTCCGGCTCGACCGACCAGCCGTGGCGGGTGTCCATCCACCAGCGGATCGCGCCGGTGTATTCCTCGGTGTTGTCGAAATAGCCGAACACCCCATGCCCGGCCATCTCGCGCATCCGCTCCAGCACCACGTCAGGCGCGCGGAAATCGGTGTCGGCCACCCACATCGGCAGCCCCTCGTCGGGCGAAACGCCGTAGATTGCTTCCATCTTGTCCCATTTCGCGCAATGGGTGCCGCGGCGGTCGATGATCTCGTCAAAATCCATGGGGGTCTCCGTCTGGTTGCGGCGGAGGCTAACGCGAACGGCGCCGGGTGCAAGGGGGGGCGTTGCGGAGGACGGGGCGATCGCCTAAATCACAGTCATGAAACGTTCGATCCTGATCCATCCCGACCCCCGTCTGAAAAAGCTCTGCGCGCCCGTGCCCGACGTCTCGGACGAGCTGCGCCGCCTGGCCGACGACATGCTGGAAACCATGTACCAGGCCCCCGGCATCGGCCTTGCCGCGCCGCAGGTCGGGGTGCTGGACCGGTTGATCGTGCTGGACTGCGTCAAGGAGGAGGGGGCGGAGCGGAGGCCCATGATGATGTTCAACCCCGAGATCCTGGCCAGTTCGGACGAGACGAGCAGCTATGAAGAGGGCTGCCTCTCGATCCCGGAGCAATTCGCCGAAGTGACCCGCCCCTCCGAGGTCGAGGTGACCTGGATGGACCGCGACGGCAACGCCCGCAAGGAGACCTTCGACGGGCTTTGGGCGACCTGCGTGCAGCATGAGATCGACCACCTGAACGGCAAGCTCTTCATCGATTATCTCGGCCCGATGAAACGGCAGATGATCACCCGCAAGATGCAGAAGCTGAAACGCGACATGGCGCGCACCTGACATGGTCGCACGCCCGACCCTGCGCTGGCCCGACAGGCGGCTGCGCACCCCGGCGGAACCGGTCGAAGAGATCACTGAGCAGATCCGCGCCACCTGGGCCGACATGATCGACACCATGGAGGCGATGCGGGGCGTCGGCCTCGCCGCGCCGCAGATCGGCGTGATGCTGCGGCTGGCGGTGGTCGACGCCTCCGACGCGCGCGGGCAGGCGGTGCGCATGGCCAACCCGGAGGTGCTGCACGCGTCGGTGCAGCCGCGCGCGCACGAGGAGGCCAGCCCCAATCTGCCCGGGGTCTCGGCCCGGATCGAGCGCCCCCGCGCAGTCACCGTGCGGTTCCTGAATGAACAGGGCGAGGTCGAGGAGCGCGATTTCGTCGGCCTCTGGGCGACCAGCGTGCAACACCAGATCGACCACCTGGCGGGCAGGATGTATTTCGACCGGCTGAGCAAGGTGAAACGCGACATGCTGCTGCGCAAGGCGCGCAAGCTGGCCGACTGACCGCGCAGGCGCCCGCCAAGTGACGCCGCGTTCCTCCGCGCGGCGGTGCTTTGACCTTTGCATCCGTCCCGGAACCCGCGATTTTCCGGGTGTCAAAGACCACTAAGGAAGGGCGCACATGGCCGAGGAAACACTTAATTTCATCCCCTTCGAGCGTTTCGAGGTCGGGCAGGTGCAGGAATTCGGTGCCTATGAGGTGACCAAGGACGAGGTCATCGAGTTTGCCAGCAAATACGACGCGCAGTTCTTTCACCTCGACGAGGAGGCGGCGAAAAAGTCGCTGTTCGGCGGGCTCTGCGCCAGCGGCTGGCACACCTGTGCGATGACCATGGCGATGATGGTCGAGAACATGAACAAGACCGGCCGCTCGCTGGGCTCGCCCGGCGTCGATTCGCTGCGCTGGCTAAAACCCGTCTATCCCGGTGAGGTGCTGTCGGTGCGCATGGAGGTGCTGGAGCTGACCGCGTCGAAAAGCCGCCCGATCGGTTTCGTGAAAAGCAAGGTGACGGTGCTGAACCAGGATGGCGTGCCGGTGATGGAGTTCATCAGCAACGGCATCTTTCCCCGCGACAAGGGCTAGCACGCCGCAGATGCTGGACATGGGGCGGCGCGTGGCTAAGGTGCGCGGCGTTGATCCCCCGGCGACAAGGCAGAGGTCAGGCGATGCGCATCATCTTCATGGGAACCCCGGAGTTTTCGGTGCCGGTGCTCGACGCGCTGGTCGGGGCCGGGCACGAAATCGCCTGCGTCTACTCCCAGCCACCGCGCCCCGCCGGGCGCGGCAAGAAGGATCGCCCGAGCCCGGTGCAGGCGCGGGCCGAGGCGCTGGGCCTGCCCGTTCGCCACCCGGTCCGCCTGAAACGGGCCGAGGAACAGGCGGAGTTTGCGGCGATCAAGGCCGACGTCGCCGTCGTGGTCGCCTATGGGCTGATCCTGCCGCAGGCCATTCTGGACGCGCCCGCCAGGGGTTGCCTCAACATCCATGCCAGCCTGCTGCCGCGCTGGCGCGGCGCCGCGCCGATTCACCGCGCGATCATGGCCGGCGATGCCGAGACCGGCGTCTGCATCATGCAGATGGAGGCCGGGCTGGATACCGGGCCGGTGCTGCTGCGCGAGGCGACGCCGATTGGCGCGCAGGAGACCACCGCCGAACTGCATGACAGGCTGTCCGGGATGGGGGCGGCGCTGATCCTGCGGGCGCTGGAGCGGCTCGACGACCTGGCGCCCGAGCCGCAGCCCGACACCGGCGTGACCTATGCCGAGAAGATCGACAAATCCGAGGCGCGGGTGAACTGGGCGCAACCGGCCGAGGCTGTCGACCGCAAGATCCGGGGCCTTTCGCCCTTTCCCGGCGCCTGGTGCGAGATCGACGGCGCACGGGTCAAACTGCTGGCCTCACGCCCCGCCGTGGGCAGCGGCGCCCCGGGCGAGGTGCTGGACGACGCGCTGACCGTCGCCTGCGGTACGGGCGCGGTGCAATTGACCCGCTTGCAACGGGCGGGCAAGGCGGCGCAGGATGCGGATGTGTTCCTGCGCGGTCTTACCGTGCCTC
>Ga0070729_10006816_pt1 | contig 11155 bp, 9 predicted proteins | sample tdDd472_FD_66725 | JGI IMG/M metagenome (GOLD analysis project Ga0070729, IMG submission 66725) | Marine sediment microbial communities from the Atlantic coast under amendment with organic carbon and nitrate - tdDd47.2 | ecosystem: Environmental > Aquatic > Marine > Coastal > Sediment | place...
CCAGCTCGCGCTGGGCCTGACGCTGCTGTTCCTTCTGGGCACGGTCCCGGTGATCGGCGGGCTGGCGGTGTTCTGCTCGGTGCTCGCGGGCCTGGGGGCCGTCATCTCGACGAGCTTCGGGCAGCGCGGGACGCTGAAGAAGAAGCCGAAGTTCGTCGCGACCGGCCCGTTCGCCGGGCGCTGAAAGCGCGGGGCGAACCCCTTGCGCCTGCGCCTGCGCCCTGCGCCTGCCCGGTTCGGGCGTGTGCGAGAGCGGAGCAGGGCATGCGCAGGCGCAAGCGCAGGGGCAAGGGGGCGCGGGTCGCCTTCGGCGACCCTTGCCTACCAGGCGGCGAGCTCCATCACCTCTTCGGGGTCCTCGTCCTCGAGGTACCCGGCGTTCGCCAGCGGCATCGCCTCGGCGATCCCCAAGAACACGTACATCTCGACCTCGAGGTCGCCGCGCAGCGAGATCATCCGCTCGCGGACGCCGTGGCGGTCGAGCAGGACGTTGGTCGATCGCACGAGGCCGCGGACGGTCACGTGCGGGACGTCGCGGCTGTGGTCCTCCAGATCGCTCAGGTCGATCTGGTCGGTGTCCATCTCCTCCTCGTGCTCGTCGAGGACGGCGCAGAAGTGCTCCCCGGCGCGGATGACCAGCGGGCCCTCCTCGCCGCCGATGCGCTCGAGCGTCATCCCGCCGAGCTCCGGCAGCAGCGCGCTGAGTCGGGACACCAGGCCGGCGGCGGTGGCCGGCTCGCCGACCCGCTGGGTGAAGTAGCGGTCGGCGGTGCGGCGCTCCTCGGTGGTCGCGTAGTAGGTCTCGACCAGCTGGACCCAGCGCGTCTCCCGATCGGTCGACTCGGCCTCGCTCGCGATCCGGAGCAGCTCGTCGTCGTCGAGCTCGGACACCAGGCCGGCCTTCGCCAGCGCGTCGAGGAAGGCGAGATCTTCGGGCTCGAGCAGCTGGGCCGCCAGCCGCTTGGCCGAGGCGGGGGGGCTCGAGGACGGTCGTTCGCTGACTACGCTCTCTGAACTGCTCACCAAACGGGCTCCGAAACCGACGATCCGAATGGTGGATCGCTCGGCCAGTGTCTGTCGAGAGACTAGCCGTGGGGAAGGCCCTGCGCACCCCGCTGGATCCAGGTCACGATGGTCTCCGCCGCTGCGTTCACCGCCGCGCGCTGGAACTGCATCCAGTCCTGCTGCCCCGTGGAGCCGACGATGTTGCTCACGCCGAGCACCGCGCAGAAGGGGACCTCGGCCGCCTTGCACGCCTGACCGACCGCGAACGCCTCGAGGTTCTCGGCCTCGCAGCCGCTGCTCGGGTGGACCGACGCGGCGACCGCGTCGTCGGTCGTCTTGGCCAGCGGGTTGGCGATCGGCGCGATGAACACGCGCCCGCCGCCCGCGGCGAGCCCGGCGCCGAGCAGGGAGTTGCATTCGAACGACGTCTGCATCGGCCCGGGGAACTGGCTGCGACCCGCGATCACCGAGTGGTCCACGAGCTGGACGCGGCTCGACAGGATCACGTCGTGGGGGCGGTACTGCGGCATGTTCGGGTACACGCCGCAGCTGCCGATCAGGAGCACCGCGCGCGGCTCGACCGCGAGGATCCCACGCGCGGTCCCGGGCCCCGCGACCGCCACGCCGAGCCCCACGGCCTTGCCTCGGACCCGGATGCCTCGGACCTCGCCGATGAGCTGATCCGAGAGGTACGGCCGCAGGCCCGCCATGTCCGGAGCGTGCGAGGCGACGATCAGCAGGTCGCAATCGCGTTGGGATTCGACGTGCATCAGCCGCGCGAGGATACCATCCTCCGACCCGTGGACAGGGGCGACCGCGACGAAGGACCGCCGCCCGGTCGGGTCTATCGTTGGGACCTCGACAAGACCTACCTGCGCACCGAGTTCGACACGATGCGCGACCTGCTCAAGACCGCGTTCGAGAGCGCGGCGCAGAAGCGCACCGTGCCGGGGGCAGCGGCGCTGATGCGAGAGATCCGGGCCACCGAGCCGCTCGGCATCTACATCGTCAGCGGCAGCCCCGAGCAGCTGCGCCGCGTCCTCGAGGCCAAGCTCCGCCTCGACGGGATCAAGTGGGACGGGTTCGCCCTCAAGCCGCAGCTGTCGGCGATCCTCCGCGGGCGCTTCCGCTTCGTCAAAGAGCAGGTCGGCTACAAGCTCGGCTCGCTGCTCGAGACGCGCGGCGCGCTCGACCGCGAGATCGACGAGTACATGTTCGGCGACGACGCCGAGGCCGACGCGTTCATCTACTCGCTGTACTCCGACCTCTGCGCCGGCCGCGCGACCATCGACACGCTGTCGGACGTGCTCGTGCAGGCGGGCGTGTACGAGGACGACCTGCCGCGCATCGTGCAGCTCGCGGGCAAGCTCCCACGCCACGACGGGGGCAAGCGGATCTTCATCCACCTCGACCGGGTGAGCGCGCCGAAGGGCTTCGAGGCCTACGGCCACCGGGTCTGCCCCTTCTACAACTACGTGCAGCCGGCGTTCGTGCTCCTCGGCGAGGGCGCGCTCGGCCCGCTCGGCGTGCTCCGCGTCGCGGCCGAGCTGGTGATCCACCACGGCTTCACCGCCGACGCGCTCGCCGCGAGCTACACGGACGTCGCGACGCGCGGGTACGTCGGCGCCGCCGCCGCGGAGCGCCTCGTCGAGGCCTTCGCCGACGTGCAGGAGACGCACTTCGCCAAGACCTACCCGACGCTCGCCTCCTTCGTGGAGCAGCTCGGGGCCGCGGCGAGCGCGATCGAGGACGCGGCGCCGCTGGAGGTGGAGGAGATCGACTACGTCTCGCTGCTCTCGCGCGATCGCGCCCGCGCCCACCACGCCAAGCAGCGCCTCCGCCGGCTCTGAATCGGGCGTCGGTGGCCCGATCGTCGCTCGACGCGCCACGCGCCGAGCGCTAGCTTTCCCATCGGATGCGTCATCGCGTTCCGGTCTTCTTCCTTCTCGGCGCGCTCGTCGTCGGGTGTGGTGCGAAGACGGGCCTCGAGGTCCCCGAGCAGCGCTTCGACGGGGGCCTCGACGCGGGCGCCACGGACGCGGGCATGGAGCTGCCCTGCGTGGAGCTCCCGCCCGACGGCGGCGTGATCACGCTGCCGCTCAACCTCGAGGCCCAGCTCGCGCGCGCCGACGTGCTGTTCCTCGTCGACAACACGCTTTCCATGGAGCAGGAGATCGGGCGCATCCGCGACCGCCTCCGCGACACCATCGCGCCGGGGATCAGCGCGAGCATCCCGGACTCGATGATCGGCGCCGCGACCTTCGGTGACTTCCCCGAGGGCATGTGCGGGCAGGCCGGCGACACGCCGTTCTCGCTCGTGCTCCCGGTGACCGACGACCTGAGCCGCGCGCAGGCGGCGATCGACGCGTTCGGCATGGGCGGCGGCGCCGACCGGCCGGAGTCCCAGGTCGAGGCGCTGTATCAGACCGCGACGGGCGAGGGCATCGGCAGCTACGTCGCGCCGTCGTTCGGCTGCCCGACCGGCGGCGTCGGCTACCCCTGCTTCCGGCCCGACGCGCTCAGCGTGATCGTGCTGTTCACCGACGCCCCGTTCCACAACGGCCCCGGCGGCTCGGAGCCCTACTCGCTCGCGTGCACGGTCCTGCCGCCGCCGCACACCTACGACGACGCGATCCGCGTGCTCAACGCGCTCGACGCCCGCGTGATGGGCATCTACTCCGGCTCGGGCGAGGGTCGCAGCGACCTGGTCGCGCTCGCGCAGGACACCGACTCGGTGCGCGAGGACGGCACGCCGCTGGTGTTCGACATCGGGCAGCGCGGCGACGGGCTGAGCCAGTCCGTGGTGACCGCGATCGAGACGCTCGCGAACGTGATCCGGTTCGACGTCGACACCGTGCTCGTCGACCCCGACCCCGGTGACGCGGTCGACCCGACCACGTTCGTCGACGCGGTGGTCCCGCTGCGGGCGGACCCGATGGAGAACATCGAGGGCATCGACCCGGACACCGGGACCTTCCTCGGCGTGCTCGCGGGCACGCGGGTCGTGTTCGAGCTGCGGCTCGTCGGGGGCGCGGTCGTCCCCGGGCCCGAGCCGCAGCGCTTCCTCCTCGAGATCGTGTTCCGTGGCGACGGCCGGACGCGGCTCGGCAGCCGCGTCGTGCAGATCGTGATCCCGGGCGCCGATGGCACCGGCTGTGAAGACACGCTGTGATCTAGTCACATGCGCCGCGGCGTGCCTCGCGCTCCTGGCGGGCTGCGGGTCGAAGACCGGGCTGTACACGCCGGAGTTCGACGGGGGCGTCGACGCAGGGATCGACGCGGGCCCGCCGCCGCGGCCGTGCGTGGTCGCGCCGATCGACGCGGGCGAGGTGACCGCCGAGCTCGACATCCCGGCGTCGCTCGCGGTGATCGACCTGCTGTTCTTGATCGACTCGACGGGCTCGATGCGCGACGAGATCGACGCGGTGCGCTCGCGGCTCCGCGAGCGGGTGGTCCCCGGCGTGCGGGCCGCGATCCCGGACGCGGCGTTCGGCGTGGCGCTGTTCGGCGAGTTCCCCGTCGCGCCGCACGGCGGGCCCGACGTGCGCGCCTACGAGCTGCGCTCTCCGATCACGACCGACGTCACGCGGGTCGAGGCGGCGCTCGACGAGACCCCGACCTGGGGCAACCGCGACGACCCCGAGGCGGCGATCGAGGGCCTGTTCCAGGTCGCGACCGGCGCCGGCTACGGCGACACGACGACGCCCGGGTTCATCCCGGCGTCGACCGGGTGCCCGCGCGGCGGGTTCGGCGGCGTGTGCTTCCGCGACGACGCGCTGCCGATCGTGATGCTGATCACCGACGCGCCGATGCACAACGGGCCGCCGGGCGTCGATCCCGACGACCCGTACGAGTTCACACCCGCGCCCGCGACCTACGCGGAGACCATCGAGGCGGTGACGCGGCTCGACATCCTCATCGTCCCGCTCGCCGCCCGTGACCCGGGCCGCGGCGGGCCGATCCCGCACCTGCGGCAGCTCGCGCGCGACACCGGCTCGCTCGACGCGAGCGGCGAGCCGCTGCTGTTCGACATCGGCTCGCGCGGTGACCGCATCGGCGACGAGATCGTGGGCGCGGTGCAGTTCATCGCGTCGGACGTGCCGCTCGACGTGGACGCGATCGCCGAGGACGTCCCGGGCGACGGGGTCGACGCGGGCGAGGTGCTCCGCGGCGTCGTCGCGGTGTCCGCGGCGCCGCCGGAGAACGTCGACCGAATCGAGGGGGACACGTTCTTCGGCGTCGTGCCCGGCACGCGGCTGACCTTCGGCGTGGTCGTCGACGCGAGCGGCCTCGAGCCCTCGCCCGAGCGGCGCGTCTTCCCGGCGCGGATCTTCTTCCGCGCGTCGGGCCGCTCGCGCCTCGAGGTGCGCGAGCTCGACATCGTGGTGCCGGGCGAGGACGGGGTGGGGTGCGCCGATGGCGCGTGACGCCGAGGCCACGCGCCGGCGCATCCTGAGCGTCGCGCTGTCGCTGTTCCGTGAGCGCGGCTTCCACGAGACCACGATGCGGCGCATCGCCTCCGACTGCGGCCTGTCGCTCGGCGCCGCGTACCACCACTTCGCGAGCAAGCAGGACATCGTCCGCGCCTACTACGAGCAGCAGATGGCCGACCACGAGGCGGCGACGCGCGACGCGTGGGCGCCCGACCAGAGCTGGCAGGAGCGGGTCGGGCTCGTGCTGCACACCTCGCTCGACGTGCGCGCGCGCGACCGGGCGCTGATGCGCGAGCTCGCGCCGCTGGTGGTCAGCCGTGACGAGGCCGCGAGCGCGTTCAGCGAGCGCAGCGCCGACCTGCGCGGGCGCAGCCAGCGGCTCCTCCGCGAGGCGGTCGAGGACGACGCGGTGCCCGAGGACTTCCGCGACGTGCTCGCGACCGCGCTGTGGGCGGCGTCGCTGGGCATGCTCCTGTACTTCGCGAACGACGACTCGCCTCGACAGCGCAAGACACGTGATCTCGTCGACGGCACCGTGGAGCTGCTCGGCATGGTCGTCGGCGCGCTCTCGCTGCCGCCGATGGCGCCCTTTCGAGCGCGCCTGCGCGAGGTGCTCGATGACGCGTCGCTGATTTTTTGACCGGTCGATCGCCGCGGAGCCATGGTCGGCTCCCATGGCACACGCCGACCGAGCCGAGCTCCAAGGGGTCGTCCTCGACGGCCGATGGGTGGTGGGTCGCGCCCTCGGGATCGGCGGCACCAGCGTGGTCTTCGAGGCGACCGACCTCACCTCCGACGCCGTCGTCGTCGTCAAGGTCCTGCGCGACATGTTCGCGTTCAACATCGAGCTGATCCGTCGGATCCGCCGCGAAGTCGAGGTCGCCCGCCGGGTGACCCACCCCGGCATCGTGCCCGTGCTCGAGGACGGCATGCTCGACGACGGCTCGCCGTACCTCGTCCTCGAGCGCCTCGACGGCGAGTGCTGCGCGCGCCGCCTCCGGCGCCTCGGCCCGCTGCCGGCCCCGCACGTCGCGACGATCGCGCTGCGCACCGCCGCGATCCTCCACGCGGCCCACGCCCGCGGCTACGTCCACCGCGACATCAAGCCCGAGCACATCGTCTTGTCGTGCACGCTCGACGGCGCGCTCGACGTCCGCATCCTCGACTTCGGGGTCTGCGCGTCCGACCGCGCGCCCGAGGAAGAGCGCAACGCCGAGCGGGGCCGCGTCTACGGCACGCCCGCGTACGTCTCCCCCGAGCAGGCGCGCGGCAAGCCCGACGTGGACCCGCGCGCCGACGTCTTCTCGCTCGGCACCACGATGTTCGAGCTCATCTGCGGCCGCGTGCCGTTCCGCGGCGACAACGTGCAGAACCTGCTGCGCCGCATCATCCGCGAGGACGCGCCGCGGCTGGGCCTGATGCTGCCGGACCTGGACCTGCGCTTCGACTCGGTCGTCGCCCGCGCGATGAGCCGCGCGCCGGAGGACCGGTTTCAGAGCGCGCGCGGGCTCGCCCGCGGCTTGCTCCCGCTCATCGGCGACCGCCGCGCGGTCGAGGCGGAGATCGCCGCCGACATCCGGCACCGCCCCGCCAGCCCCGACCTCGTGGCGACCCTGAAGGTCGACGGCGAGCAGCTGGCCGTGGCCTGACGGTGAGCTAAGTCCAGGTCGTGCAGGTCCTCATCATGCGCCACGGCCAGGCCGTCGACCCGCGCGCCGCGGCCAGCGACGCGCAGCGGCACCTGACCGCCGAGGGTCGCCTCGAGGCCGTCCGCGTCGCCGAGTCGCTGCGGGTCGCGAACCTCATCCCCACGCACGTCTACACCAGCCCGCTCGTGCGCGCGGTGCAGACGGCCGAGGCCGTCGCGCACGCGCTCGCGCTCGACCTCGCCATCCCCGCGCGCGCCTCGCTCGTCCCCGGCGGAAAGACGGCGGACTCCGTCGAGATCCTGCGCGCCCACGGCGGCGACGAGCGGATCCTGCTCGTGAGCCACGAGCCCACCGTCCGCGTCCTGTCGGCCCACCTCGGCGGCCTCGAGCTGCCGCCGTTCCCGACCGCCGGCGTCGCGTGCTTCGCGCGCGAGCCGACCCGCTTCCTCGGCCGCGTCGACCCCCGCGCCGGCTGGCGCGGCCCGGACGACGCAGGGTACTGAGGCGAGCTCGTCGCCGCCGAGATCGAGTCCGCCCTCGAGCAGCTGCGCGGACATCCTCGGCGACCTCGTGGAACGCGTCGAAGCGAACGGCCCGGCTCAGGGATCGACGGACCCATGGCGTCGACGGTTCCAGGGGCCGGCGACCGCGGGGTGCCTTCCGCCTCGAGCTCGGCCCAGCGCGTCGCGTCGGCATCGGCGGGCCGGCCGGCGGTGGTCCCGCCGCGACTGATTCGGAGCGGCTGGCGAGGGCGGCGGGCGTACCGAGCCGGCACCCCGCCCACGCGCCAGCGCGCCGCGGCCGATCACCGGTCGCACGCACCGAGACCGTCGCGAGCGCCGAACCGTACGGGGCTCTCGATCCGCTTCGCCCGCCGCCATCGCTGCCGCACCGAGCCCGCTGCGAATGACGAGCAGTTCGTCTGCCCGCCGAGCCGGGAGCTCGCTGGCGACCCGCTCCGAGGCCTCTCGAGCGCCGCGATCGATCGATCACGTTCGCTTCGCGCGTCGCGTCGGTCGACGGTGCGAGGCCTGCCGAGCCTCCACCCCGCCCCCGACCTCGATAGCGATGCACCGCGCCAACTCGAACGTCGCCTCGTCGGCGGGCGCTGTCGCCGCTGGCGATCATTCGTGCACGGCCGTGCACGGGCTCGGCGGGGATGGCGGTCTGGCGGCTCGACGAGGCTGCGGCGACCCGCGCGCCGTAGACTGTTCGAATGCGCGCGTGCGTCCTCGCGATTCTCCTGCTCGGCTGCGGCGGTCCCCCGGTCGAGGGCGACGCGGGCGTCGACGCGGGGCCGACGGCAGAGGACCTGGTCTTCGACGCCACGCCGGACCCGGCCGCGATCGAGGGCTGCACGGACGCGCCGCCGGCGGCCGGTGCGGTGCGGGCCAAGCGCGTGGCCTGCCCGCGCGAGCTGGTGGACGGCGCGCTCGCGATGGGGCGGATGGGCGACCTGGTGCTCGAGAACTCCGTCGCGCGGTTCGTGGTGCGCGCGGGGGAGGGCTCGGCCAGCACGATCGGGGCGCCGGCCGGCGGTCTGATCGACGCGGCGCCGACGGGCGGGGTCGACCTGCTCAAGGAGCTGTTCCCGCTGTTCGATCTGGTGAGCATGGGGCCCACCGCGATCGAGGTGGTCGACGCGGGCGCGTCGGGCGAGGCGCGGGTGCGGGTGCTGTTCGAGGACGCGCCGATCGGGCTGGTCGACACGGTGCTGCCGGGGATCGGGCGCGCGGTGCGGCTGCGCGGCCGGGTCGACTACGTGCTGCGGCCCGACGAGCCGGCGCTGCGCGTCGAGATCGCGGTGACGACCCAGGCCGGCCTCGCGCGCAGCGGCGCGGCGATCGGCGTGCTCGCGCTGCTCGGGGGCGGCGAGCACTTCGAGCCGGGGCAGGGTGTGCTCGACGACGAGCACCTCGGCGGCGCGGGAGACACGGTGATCGTCGAGCGGCCCGACGGCGCGCTGGCGGTCGCGCTCGCGTCGCCCGGGGCCAGCGTCACCCACATCGAGACGATCCAGATGATCCGGGGCGAGCGCTCGAGCCTGCGGCAGGGCGAGCTCACGGTGATCGAGGCGCGGGTGGGGGTCGGCGAGACGGCGGCGGACGCGGCGGTCGCGGTGGGCGACGGCGACACGGCGACGGTCACCGGTGCGCCGGGCGACCGGGTGTTGGTGGCGACCGAGGACGGCGCGCCGTGGCTGCGCTCGCGCATCGGCGAGTCCGGCGCGATCACCGTGCCCGCGCCCCCCGGGGCGGCGACGATGACCGCCGGCTTCGAGCGCTTCTTCCCGGGCGACGCGACGCCGCTCGGCGGCGAGCTCGCGCCGGCGCCGGCGGCGACGGTCACGGTCGCCGCGTCGGTGGAGGGCGACCCGACGGTCCCCGTCCGCGTGACCGTCGAAGAGGGCGGCGAGGAGGTGCTGCGCTTCGCCGCGATCGGCGAGCGCGCGCTGCGCCTGCCCCCGGGCGACTACCTCGTGACGGTGAGCCACGGGCTCGAGCACGACGTGGCGCAGCGGTCGGTGAGCCTCGCCGACGGCGCGACCGAGCGGCTCGAGGCCGACCTGCTGCGCGCGCTCGACACCGACGGCTGGGTCTCGGTCGATCTGCACCTGCACAGCGAGCTGTCGACCGACAGCGTGCACCCGGTCGAGGACGCCGTCCGCCTGCTCGCGGCCGAGGGGGTGCAGGCCGCGGCGGCGACCGACCACGACTACGTCACCGACTACGCGCGGATCGGCGAGCGCGCGGGCGTGGACCTCGCGCTGGTGTCGGGGGTCGAGGTCTCGACGACGACCTTCGGGCACATCAACGGCTATCCCCTGGTCCCGCGGCCGGAGCTCTCCGGGGCGGGCGCGCCGGTGTGGTTCGACCGGTCGCCGGCGGAGATCTTCGCGGCGCTGCGCGAGGCCGGCGACGCGTCGCTCGGGGGCGCGCTCGTGCAGATCAACCACCCGCGGCTCGGTGACGCGGCGTTCTTCGGCTCGCGGATGCTCGACCGGGAGGCGGGCACCCTCGCCGAGGCCGAGGACCTCGGCTTCGAGGTGGTCGAAGTGTTCAATGGCTACACGCGCGGCGGCAACGAGGAGTCCCTGCTCGACTACCTCGCGCTGCTCGACGCGGGGCACCGCTTCACGATGGTCGGCAACAGCGACTCGCACATCCCCGAGCGGCCGCCCGGCTCGCCGCGATCGTTCGTGCGCGTCGGCGACGAGTCGAGCTGGGACTGGGCCGCGCTGCGCGCCTCGCTCGCCGCGGGCGACGTCACGGTCGCCGCGGCGGCGTTCGTCACCGCAGAGCTCGCGGGGCCGGTCACCGGCGACGCGGCGCCGGTCCGCGTGCGAGCGCAGCGCCCGCCGTGGGCGCGGCTCGATCGCCTGCGGATCTACGCGGGGCGCGAGGCGGTCGTCGATCGGCCGATCGTCGACGCCGGCGACGTGATCGCGCTCGACGAGGTCATCGACGTGCCCGTCGGCGGCGCCGCTTTCGTCATCGTCCGCGTCGACGGGCCGGACGCGCCCACGCCGATGCAGCACTTCGAGCCGATGGGCGTGACCAACCCCCTTTGGCTGCGCTGACTCACCCTGCAACCGGGTCGATATTTACAGCGGGTTGCGAAAAGGGCTGAATACCCCTCACAGCGTTTTCTGCTGTGGAGAGGACGAACATGTACAAGAGACTCACCGCCCGGACCCTCGCGGTGCTCGGCGTCGCCGGGCTCATCGCCGCCGGCCTCCTGGTCAGCCCCCAGCCCGACGCGCTGGCGCAGGGCCGGCTCGTGATCGGCGGCAACCGCGCCAACTTCGGCATCCAAAACATCAACGCGGGCTTCATGCCCGACCCGCAGTCGTTCAACATCCGCTCCGGCGGCAACCTCGACATCCGCCCCATGGGGCTGGGCCCGAGCTGCCGCGGCCACGCCACCGCGACGCCGGACATGATCGTGAACTACCGCGGCACCAGCCCGACCGGGAACCTGCGCTTCTACTTCCGCTCCAACCAGCGCGGGCAGGACACCACCCTGGTGATCAACGACGCGGGCGGCAACTGGCACTGTGACGACGAC
>Ga0070729_10006817_pt1 | contig 11155 bp, 9 predicted proteins | sample tdDd472_FD_66725 | JGI IMG/M metagenome (GOLD analysis project Ga0070729, IMG submission 66725) | Marine sediment microbial communities from the Atlantic coast under amendment with organic carbon and nitrate - tdDd47.2 | ecosystem: Environmental > Aquatic > Marine > Coastal > Sediment | place...
AATTTGACGGTCGGTTTTTAATTGTGCATCAATCCAACGCCAATATGAACGTGCATCTGTGAGCCTGTCTTCATCCAGCCATATGACCACGCCGCGATATCGATCCATGATGTTTGCATTGGGCAAACCTGTTGCCAGGTCGTGGTATTCGAGTTTGAGGCCCAAATGGTTCAGTGGCATTTCGATATAGGCCCGTAAGGGATTAAAGGTGAGGGTTTTTCCCTCTTCCGAATTGTAAAGCCCCAATACATGTCGCTTAAAGGGCATCCCTTCGGCACCACAAGCCAAATAGAAAAATATAAATATACCGACCACAACGTGTTTCATGCTTGTTCTGCCTTACAATAGTCTATGAGTTCCTTTAAGCCATCATGGAGTGAATAATCGGGTTTAAAACCCAAGATGGATTGGGCCAAGGAAATACTGGCAGATGAATGGCGAATATCACCTGCGCGTTCTTCGCCAAATGAAGGCGTGATATGGGTGCCTTCGATGTCTTGAATGGTATTGAGTAAATGCAACAGGCTGACACTTTCACCTGTGGCGATATTAAAGACTTCGCCTCCCTTAATTTGGGGGGCATGCATGGCCAAGAGATTCGCTTTGGCCACATCTTTTACAAAAACAAAATCGCGAGATTGTTTGCCGTCGCCAAAAATGGTGATGGCATTATTTTTTAGAACGCGATCAACAAAAATAGATGTGACACCCGAGTAAGCCGATTTGGGGTCTTGCCTTGGGCCATAAACGTTAAAATAACGCAAGGCCACTACGGGTAGTTGGTAGAGGGTGGAGAAGACACGCGCATAATATTCTTTGGTAATTTTTGCAAGCCCATAAGGTGATTCGGGATGTGGGCGCATGTTTTCTTGTTTGGGCAATATGGGGTCATTGCCATAAATGGCTGCCGAACTGGCCAAGACAGCGCGTTTGACACCTGCTTTTTGGGCCGTTTCTAAGACATTGAATGTGCCTGTTAAATTGATATCGTGATTGTCTTGGGGGCGCTCTACCGAATCAATGACCGATACCAGAGCGGCTTCGTGAAACACGTAATCTACATCCACCATGGCCGATGTGAGTGCCTGTTTGTCACGCACATCGGCTTCAAAAAAAACCACATGATCGGATAAGTGGGCAATGTTTTTTTGATATCCAGACGATAAGTTGTCGAAGATGCGCACTTCGTGGTCATTGTCTTTTAACAACATTTCGGCAATATGGGAACCAATAAATCCTGAACCACCTGTGATCAAATAGACAGCCATGTTGTTCCTCTTTTTAAAACCGCTTCTTAAAGGTGAATGGAAATGGATTGGCTTTTATGTTGATTTTTGCAGGATATCGTCGAGGGCTGTTTTCAAACGTTTAACTTCCATTTCCAGCATTGAAAATTCTGTTTCGGGTTCTACAAGCTTGCCTTGTCTTGCCATGCGTGTGAGGCGTTGTGAACGCATATAGGCAGGCCCTTCTCCAAAATTGCCTACTGCGCCTTGTAATTTGTGCGCAAGCGGTTCAAGTTTTTTGGGATCATTCTGTGTTATGGCTTCTTTTATGTTTTTTTGAAACTCGGGCCAATCTCGCCAAAAGAGGGATACCATAAATGCAAGCAGATCCAAGTCATTTTCCAAACCCATTAAGAGAGCATCTTTATCAAGGGCTGCTTCAATAGGCTCTACAGGCATTTTTTTTTGTGCCCATTCGTTGCCTGCGGTGATTGTTTCAACTGTTTCGATGAGTTCTTCAGCGGAGATGGGTTTGGCGAGGTATGCATCCATGCCCACTTCCAAACATCGCAATTTATCTTCCTGCATGGTATGAGCCGTCATGGCTATAATTGGAATATGCCCCCCTTTTTTTTCTTCTTTTTTGCGAATCTGCATGGTGGCCTGATAACCATCCATTTCGGGCATTTGTACGTCCATTAATATCAGGTCAAATGGTTTTTCCTTTAAGAGGTTTAGTACCGCTTGTCCTGTTGTTGCGACAGTAACTTGGTGCTCTCGCTTTTCTAAAATGCGTTTTACCAAGAGTTGGTTGACCGCATTGTCTTCTGCGAGAATGATGTTGAGGGTGGGTGGGGCTTCCATTTGTGTGGGCTGTGTGTGTGTATCTTTTGTTGTGTTTATTACCTCTTCTACTGTTTCTAAAACAAGGGTAAAAAAGAATGTGCTCCCTTTGTCTTTTGTACTTTTCAACCAAATTTCACCGCCCATCATTTTGACAAGCTGTGATGAAATTGCCAGCCCCAACCCCGTACCTTCATATTGACGACGGGTGGACCCATCTGCTTGTGAAAATGCTTCAAAAATATGGATCTGATTTTCTTGCGAAATGCCAATGCCTGTGTCTTGTACGGACAACAACAGTTTTGCGGAACCTGCGTTGTAAGATCTTTGCGCCACGGTGACTGTGATTTTACCTTGGTGGGTAAATTTAATGGCATTTCCGACCAAGTTGACCAAAATTTGACGCAATCGCCAAGGATCACCTCTGAGGTGGGTGGGGACGTTGGGTTGTATGTCACAAATGAGTTGTAATCCTTTTTGTTCAGCCCGCACCCGCAACGCACGTAACGTTTTTTCTATGGATGTGTGCAGATCGAAGTATTCGTTTTCAAGATGTAGTTTTCCGGCTTCAATCTTTGAAAAGTCGAGAATATCATTGAGTAACATCAGCAACTCATCGGCAGAATCTTTGACCAATGCCAAATATTTGCGTTGTTCTGGGGTTAACGGTGTTTCTAACACCAGCTCGGTCATGCCAATGATGCCATTCATGGGGGTGCGTATTTCGTGGCTCATATTGGCCAAAAATTCACTTTTTAGTCGATTGGACGTTTCTGCAAGTTCGGCCAAGCGTTGATTTTCTTGTCGCAGCTCTTTTTCACGCTGCAGATCATATTCAAATTGTAAACTTTTTTCACGACCGCGTTGAAGCAGTGTTGCAAATTTATCATCTGCCTTTTCGGTTTGTTTAAATACAATGACGTCACATCCATCGGGTTGCATAGCAAAAATTTCGAGATGGATTTCATTGCGATGTGTATCTGTTTGTGTCCAAATGCCAGAAGCTAAATGGGTGTTTTGGGTGTTGTTCCAGAATGCTTTTGCGTCGATAAGAAAGTTTTCAACAAATGGATCTAAGGTTGCAAGATCGAAAACTGTTTGGGTATGGGGCAGGTGGGGAAATACTTCGAGTGCCCAGTTGGGCAGAGGAAAGTTGGGCATAAAATGGGTGTCTTGGATGCGTTCAAAAACAACCAAATTTAAACCCGCAATCAATTTGGAAAATTGTGATTGATTCATATCCTTGTATTCCTACGAAGCATTTGGATTTTTGGATGAATCAATGGATACTTGGGCGGGTATTGCAATGGTAAAAACAGAACCTTCACCTGGTGTGCTGGCAACCGATATATCGCCACCCATCATGTTGCAAAAGTGATGCGAGATGGTCAAACCAAGTCCTGTTCCACCATATTTGCGGGCCGTGGATGTATCGGCTTGTGTAAAGGGTTGGAACAGGCCATCTATGGTTTTTTGATCCATACCTATGCCCGTATCGCGTACCTCAAATTGTATCCAATCATTATTTTTCATAAAAGAAACGGTTAATACGATTTTGCCGTTTTCTGTAAATTTACTGGCATTGGATAATAGATTTAAAAGACATTGTTTGAGGCGTGTTTCATCTGCATAAATTTCGCCCAGGTCGGGTGTGATGACAACTTCGAGTACGTTTTTATTTTTGGCAATCAATGGTTGCGAGCCAGAAACCACATCATCAATAAATTCTTTTACATCAAATGAATGTAATTCCAATTCCATTTTACCAGCTTCTATTTTGGACAGATCAAGCACATCATTGATTAATGATAGCAAATGTTTGCCATTGCGCTGGATACGTTCTAATTGAGACAATTCTTTTTTGTCTAAATGTCCATTTTTATTTTTCAATAAAACATTGGAAAACCCAATGACGGAATTTAGTGGGGTTCGCAATTCGTGGCTCATACTGGCTAAGAATTGACTTTTTGCTTGGTTGGCATCTTCGGCATTTTTTTTTGATTCTTCCAGGTCTGCCATCATCGCTTTTTGCAATGTAATGTCTCGAAAAATACCACGCGTTGCGATGGCTTTGCCATTGGACTTTCGCAAGGTTACGCTGCCATCTACATCGACAGGTTGTCCAGACTTGTTGACAAAAGTTGTTTCAATTTGTTCTGAAGGTGTTCCACCCATTAATCGTTTAAAAGCGCGTATACATTGTGTTTTTGAACGGGGATCAATAATGTCCCAGATGGTTAGATCCGTAAGGTCTTCATCGATGTATCCCAGTGTTTCGCGCCAAGCTTGGTTGACAAATAAAAATTTTCCATCGGCATCGACGATTTGAATGAGATCGTGGGCATTCTCAAAAAGGTCGCGATATCTTTCTTCACTCTCTTTGAGTGCTGCTTCGGAATGTTTTAAAGACAACTGTGATTGAATACGTGCCAATGTGACTGCAAAATCAACGGGCTTGGTTACATAATCGTTTGCTCCTAATTCGAGTGCTCGAACCACATCTTGGCTCATATCTTTGGCGGTGACCATAATGACGGGCATTTCGGTTGGCGAATATTGCTGGCGAATGCGTGCTAAGATTTCATAACCATCGATTTCTGGCATCATGATATCTAACAAGACCAACTCGGGTGGTTCATTTGCAATGTGGTTGAGGGCTTGTTGACCGCTTTCGGCTTCTGTAATCCGGTATCCTTTTTTTTCGAGACGCAAACCCAAAACCTGGCGGTTCATTTCATGGTCGTCTACGATTAAAAGATGCGCTGTATTTTTAGTCATAAACCCCTCAATCGGTCAACAGCGTTTCGATGGCATCAAAAAGTATCGATTCGTCTTCGATGGGTTTGGTCACATATCCATCAAAACCCATGCCCAAGTATTTTTCTCGATCGCTTGCCATGGCGTGTGCGGTAAGTGCGATAATGGGCAATTGGGCAAATTCGGGGTTTGCACGCAAAGCGGCTAATATTTGTGTGCCATCCATTTCGGGCAGTGAAATATCTAATAATATCAGATCGGGTTTGTTTGTTTGAAGCCCAGCAAGTGCTTCCTTGCCCGATTCATAGGTTTGAAGTTCGTAATCATCTTCGAGCAAGGCTTCAACCAACATCAAATTGTCTGGATTGTCTTCAACAACTGCGATTTTTTTCATGAATTACTCCTCCTGAAGCAGCATGCGCAAACGGTTTTCTACTTTTTTATAGAGCAATGTGAGCTGTTGCAGTTGTGTCTCTAATCCTTCTGTGTGGCCATTGTTTACTTGCTCCTCAATGTCACCAGCCAGTGTTGCCAGTGCATGTGCACCATAGTTTCCTGCGCTGGACTTTAAGGAGTGAACGGCATGTTCAATTTTTGAAAGGTCATTGTTTTTCATCCCTTGTTGTGCCGAGGCCAAACGTTTGGGGCCATTTTTAAGAAATACCCCCACCATTTTGTTGACCAAATTTTGGCCCCCTACTTGTAACAGGCGGTCAATAGATAAGGGATCAATGGGGTCATCTTCTGTCATTGAAAATCTCCATTTAGGTGTCCTTAGAAGATGGGGTTTGGGCATTTTGGGCATTTCGCAACACATTCATAATGCGTCCTGACAAATTTTGTGCATCAAAAGGCTTGATGATATATCCTTCAATTTTCATTGCAACAGCTCGTTTTACATAGTCAGGAGATGTTTTGACCGTGAGCATAAAAATAGGTATTTCAGCTGTAGCAGATCGGGCACGTAAATACTTGGCTACTTCAAATCCATCCATTCGGGGCATCATGATGTCGAGTAAAACCATATCGGGCTGAAATGTATCAATTTGGTCTAAAGCTTCTACACCATCGCGGGCTTCGCCTACCAAAAAACCAGCTTTTTCGAGCTGTGCGGCAATGAGCATACGCGTATCATCATCGTCTTCAACGGTCAGTATGCGGTATTTGCGATTGGTTTCTTCTGGGAACAAGATGCGCCGAGTTAATGTGAGCAAATCTTCAAGGCGAATGGGCTTGACCAAAAAACCAGCAATTTCTTTGTTGGTCAATACTTCGCGTCCTTCTTTGCTCATATAACCTGTAATAATCACAACGGGTACTTCAATTTTGTGTTGTTTTAAGAGTGCCAAAAGTCGCCAACCATTTACTTCGGGCATCATGAGGTCGGTAATGACCAAATCGACTTGTACATTGCTTGCAATGTCAAATCCTTCTTTTCCATTTTCTGCTTCAATAACCCGATATCCATTGATGATGAGAATGTCGGCAATAACGGCGCGAATGCCTGCATCATCATCAACAACCAAAATCGTTTTGCCATTAAAGGGCCCTTCAGGCATAACCACTTTTAAGGGGCCAAAACGTTTGTTTTCATAGTTTAGTGGTGGCATTTCAACGGATGTATGGGGTGTATCTTCCGTTTGTGAGGATGTTTGTTTTTCTTGTGGAAGTGGGCTTTCTTCCTCAACCAATTCGATCTCTTCGGCATATTCGGCATCAATAAAATCTTGTACGCCTGGTATCAGGTTCTTGAGGTTTTCTGCTTCGGTTATCTGCTGTATGTCTTGTTCTGATGTTTCGTTAGAAACAATCGGTTTTTGGGGCGTTGCTGTGGCAGATTCGGCTATCTCTTGATCGGTGGTTTGTGCGGTATCTTCATTTGAATGGGTGGTTGTGTTTTGTGTGGGTGTTTCCTGAATAGATTGGGTGGATGAAGACGTCGCTTGGGAATCGCTTAATTCTTGAATGGGTGCTGTTGGTTTTAAATCTTCGGTTTGTTTGGCATGTTCATTGGACGCTGGGTTTTTGGTGGATGACGGCGTTGAGGTTTCTTCAGGTGTTGTGTGGTGAGATTTACTGACCTGAGCTGTAGAAGATGCCGTTGTTTGCTGCTCTTTTGGTGCTTGAGTAGGCTTTGGCGAATGGGTGTTTTCTGGTGTCGATATGTTTGTTGTTTGAGACGGTGGTGCGCTTGTTGGTGCAACTGTGGTTCTTACACGTGCTCCGCCTGTTGTACGGGTTTTGGATGAATAATAAGGCACTTCTGTATTTGCAGAGCGTCCTTCTTCGCGTTGGCGAATCAATTCTCGCTGTCGAAACGTTACATATCGCAACAAGTCATTTTGAATGGTCTTGTCTAAGTCGATAAAAGAAACACCCATGACTTTTAGGTGACTATTGAGTTGAGAGGGGGCCACTACAGAACGCACAACACCCAAGATTTTGGGTAATCGAATCGTGCGTGGCAGGCCTTCTTCATCGGGCGGATAAGGCAGACTAAATTCGAGTTCGAGTTCTGTGCCTACTTTAAAGGCAAGGGGCATTTGTAGCGCACACCCACCCGCACTGAGGTCGAGGGTTGATCCTGCCATGGATTGTTCTTGCATCACCCGATGCAAACGTACTTTAACGGAGGTGCGTGTTTCCACCCGATAATTTTTGCGTAACGGTGTGCGGTCTATGGCCTCTGCTGTTGGTTTCTCAAGCACCAATTGAGGAATTTTTAACTTCCGTCGTGCAAGCACCTTTGTTTTGAAACGATGCTCGGCATAGTTTTTCCAAATGGATGCTTCAATGATGGTCCCTTGGCGTAAAGGCACAGGTATTTTGTTGGCTGTTGGGATTGAAATGATGATGCCTTCATCCGTGACATCGAGCACCATAGATTGGCTGGTGGTACTCGATTTACCATCTGATGATGCCACTGTGAGTTCGATTTTGTCTGTGGGATCAATATCGTTTGCAGAACGGATAATTTTGGCCATAAAATCCTCCCTTCACAGTTTAAGAAGGGTTATGCAGTGAATCATTCTAAATGAAATATAAAAGTTGAAAAATCTGGCTCTATTTCTTCAAAATACGCACAAATGACCAAAATTCAAATTATTACCTTTAATGGTTTTGTGCTAAATTAATGACCTTCAATGTATTCACACGCTTAATTTGGTGGCATTTTTGATGGAATATATGTGCATCGGCCTTATGCCATTACCAAATATAAGGGCGCAAAAAGACGTGGATGCACTTGAATGGCCCAAGAGTGGCGTTGTTGGTTGCTGTGACTTTATGCTTGTTTGGGTGCCGTTGCACGATATATTTATGGTATGATGGGTCAATTCTTTTGAACACTTTGAGAGGATAAAAGAATGCAACACACACATGAAGAAAAAAAAGAACAGTTGGATATTTTGGAACATGGCGCACCTGTTGATGGGCAGCCACAAACGAGTGATAAGCGACTGTACGTGCAGTTTCAGGCGTTTACGGGTGTAACAGGAACAGACGAGGTGGTTGCGGCTTTGGAGCAAAGTGGTTTAGACGCGGCACTGTATGTGGATGCCAATGATCCTTATGGCATTGGTGTGGTGTTTATGACCGAGTCTGCCGATGTGTTGGTGGGTAAGGTGCGCGATGTGTTGAACACGGAAGCCTTTGATGTGCTGGATCATCGACCCGAGTTTACCATGTTGGGGCGCACGTATGCAACGGGTTATGAACCCGATTTGGAACATGCCCTGATTGAGCGCCCAAAGAATAATGTGCTCAACCCCGATTTGTCGTGGGGGATTTGGTATCCTTTGCGTCGCAATGGCGCTTTTGCGGGTTTGGATCATAAAGAACAGCGTGGCATTTTGATGGAACACGCGTCTATTGGCCGTGCATATGGGCGGGCTGGTTTTGCACATGATGTGCGGTTGGCGTGTTACGGTTTGGATGCCAATGACAACGATTTTGTGATTGGTCTCATTGGCGCAGAATTGTATCCGTTGTCACGGGTTGTACAGGATATGAGAAAGACACAACAAACGGCATTGTATGTCGATTCGTTGGGGCCGTTTTTTGTGGGGAAGAAGGTTTGGCAAAAGAAATAGTGTGACACGTGACAGATGGTTTTTAATGGAGCGGGTTTTATACCTGCTCCATTTTTTGTTTTGGATATCATGACGCGGTTTACAATTTGTCGTAGATCATTTTGCGCATGAGGGTTTCTGTTAGGCGCGGAAAATAGAGGCCAAGGGTGGCGAAGAGTTGGTTTCCTAAACCAGGGATGAGTGTGTGTTTGCGTTTTTGGACGGCGCGATAAATGTGTTTGGCAAGTTGTTCGGGGAGCATGCGTTTTTGTTCATGGGAATTGTCGGGGCTGTACTGGCGGGCATGAGCGGTGCGTGTGGGGCCGGGATAGACGGTTAGTGTGTGAATGTTTTGGGGGGATAGGGCAATGGAAAGGCTTCGGGCATAGGCGGCAAGGCCACTTTTGCTGGCCGCGTAGGCCGATGCACCAGGGTAACTGACATAGTGAGACAGTGAAGAGACAAAGACCAGCGACCCGTGTTGCTGGATTTTTTTTGCTTTGAGGAGCGCAGTGGTTATTTGGATGGGGGCTGTGAGGTTGACGGCAATAACGCGTTCTTGATCTTGGATGGGTAAACTTTGAAAATGACCAACGGCATTGATGCCTGCGTTGTGGATGAATGTGTCGATGGGCGGGCCATCTAAGAGGGCTTGGATGATTTGAAACACGTCGGTTTTAGAACTGAGGTCGCCTATGATACATGTTGCGTTGAGGTCGCATTTGATTTCTTGAATACGTTGGGCATCTCTGTCGATGCCTGTGATGTGATCTCCTGCTTGTGAAAAAAGATAGGCAAGGGCTTTGCCAATGCCATCGGCGGCACCTGTAATGACGGTGTGTTTCATTTGCGCCCCTTTCGCATGAGCGCATCCAGTGGGGCGGCCATATATTTTCCTGCCCATGTTGCAATGGTATTGCCTATGCCAATGGTGGCGGTGTGGTGTTTGTGTTGTATGGTGCGCGCAATGTGTTGGGCAACGATGTGGGCCGGTGGAAACTTTGTCCAATCTGTGGTGTTTGGATCCATCCCAATTTTTTGATGCATGCCTGTTTGCGTGGGGCCAGGGTGAATGATTTGTACGGCAATGTCGTTTTGCCATTCGATGCGCAGGTTTTGTACAAAGCTGTTGAGTGCGGTTTTGCTGGCTGCATAAACGGCATAGTCGGGTGCGGGCAAGGCGTGGGCAATGGAGCCAATAAAGACGAGTTTGCCTTGTGCTTGTTTGAGGTAGGGGTACAAAGCTTGTGATAATTTGAGTGGGGCGATTAAGTTGACGGTGAGGATGTTGTGGATGCTTTCTGCAGATTGTTGGTCAATGGGGCCATAATATCCGATGCCTGCATTTTGAATGGCGATGTCGATGGTGGCGACGTTTTGTTGGGTAAAAAATGAAGTGATTTTTTGGGTGCAATCTGGTTGACGGAGGTCGGCTTGGCAATAGGTGTCTGGGGTGTAGTGTGTATTGTCCAACTGATTGTGTGGGCGACGTCCGATGAGGATGAGGCGTTCACCTTTTTGTTGGTAATATTGCGCAAGGGCTTTGCCTATGCCGTCTGTTGCGCCTGTGATGAGGATGGTTTTCATGAGTATTCACATGTTAAGAGGTCGCAGGTCAAAATCTTAAAGACTTGTGACTTTCAGACTTGTGACTTGCGACTTTTAGGTTTGTGACTTTCGGACTTTTGGCTTGTGACCGAATTTAACTTGACGATGGTTGTGTTCTCATGTTATCAATAACCATACTCTTTGACAAGGATTGCTTATGATTCAGCGACTCGAAACACTTTATTATCAGTGCTTGCGCCATGTTGAGCAAGATTTGGCGCGCAGTCAAGTATTGGTGGGGCCAAATGGCAGTGGCAAAACAACTTTTTTAGATGCGATTGCTTTTTTAAGTGATTTGGTGCGTGGTGGGCTCGATGAAGCGGTGTACCAACGGGTGAATGATGTACACGATTTGTTTTGGCTTCAAAAATCAGATCGGTTTGAGCTTGCCGTTGAGTTGGCTGTGCCCGAAGCGGATGGTCGATTGTTTGATGCGCCAGAGTATTCACGGTGTCGTTATGAGGTTTCAATTGGCTTGATAGAAGATACGGGTGAAGTGGGTATTTTGGGTGAAAAGGTTTTGTTGTTGGCCGATGCCGTGCGCGAAGAGGTGAGTGCGCAGGTGTCTTTGTTTCCGGTTGATGGTCCCGCGCCTAAATCTCTGTCTACACCGCGTGTGCGTGGTACGAAGACGATTGTGAATAAAGTGCC
>Ga0070729_10006824_pt1 | contig 11148 bp, 11 predicted proteins | sample tdDd472_FD_66725 | JGI IMG/M metagenome (GOLD analysis project Ga0070729, IMG submission 66725) | Marine sediment microbial communities from the Atlantic coast under amendment with organic carbon and nitrate - tdDd47.2 | ecosystem: Environmental > Aquatic > Marine > Coastal > Sediment | place...
GAAGTTACTCATTTGGATTATCAATGAAGATGGTTTTGATGAAGCACGGAACTACTATGCGGAATTTGTCAAAAATCCCGGCGAAATCAAAATCAGTGCGCCTTCTTCTTCAGACGAAAACAGAGCACAAAGTTTTGAAGTCAAATTGCGCCCTCAGGTTTTTTTGAAAAGAAAACGTTCGCCCCTTACCTTCATACTGATTGGGCTTTGCATTTTTGTGTATGTGACAAACTTCATGCAAAGAACAACGCCAAGTGCAATTTTACTGAATCTCACGCCAATCACAAAAACCCTTTTGTACGACTTTCCTGAGCCAATGCAGAAAGTAGCTAACTTGCTCGATACCTATGGTGTCGAATCGCAGAAAGCATATGAAGAGTTGCCGGAGGCACAGAAGAAAGAAATTGAATCGCTCGGGGAAGAAGGATACTGGCGCGGTCTTTACTTTACGCTTCTTCGTTGGCCTGAATCAAAAAAAGACCTCGACATGCCTCTTTTCACAGACATTAGAAAAGGAGAGGTATGGAGAGTGATTTCTCCAGCTATTCTTCATGTCGATTTTTTACATATCTTATTTAATATGTTGTGGCTGTTCTATCTGGGAAGAATGATAGAAGAAAGAACATCTATTGTGAAATACCTGAGTATAGCGGTCATTATTGGAGTGCTCTCGAATACCCTTCAATACCTCGTTAGCGGCCCCTTTTTTATGGGGTATTCTGGAATCGTTGTGGGTATGGCTGGATACATATGGATGAGGCAACGAAAGGCTCCGTGGGAAGGGTATCCACTTCAACGTGGTGTACTTATCTTTTTAGGGATATTTGTCATTGGGATGGCGCTTCTACAGCTCACTTCCTTCTTTATCATCCGTTTTGGTGTTGCCGAATTTGAAATGAATATTGCAAATACAGCACACATCTCTGGTGGAATTATTGGGATCATTCTTGGGAGGCTTCCTTTTTTCAATAGGGGGGGCATGTGAGTGTTCGCGATCTCACTATTTTAGGATGTTCTTCGCAGCAGCCGACGAGGCTGCGAAACCATGGCGCCTACCTTCTTCGCTGGAATGGAGAGGGGTTTCTCTTTGATCCAGGTGAAGGAACGCAAAGGCAATTTATCTTTGCAGATATAGCGCCTCCAACAGTCACTCGTATTTTTGTAAGTCATTTTCATGGGGACCATTGTTTGGGGCTCGGCTCAATGCTCATGCGGCTTAACTTAGATAAGGTGACGCATCCAATTCATTGCTACTATCCGGCAAGTGGAAAGGAATACTTCGATCGACTTCGATTCGGTACGATCTATCACGAGAATATAGAGGTCATTGAGCATCCTGTTGAATCTGAAGGAATCGTAGATCAATTCCCCGGCTTTACTATTGAAGCCTACTCTCTTTCTCACGGTGTAGATAACCTCGCATGGCGAATAACAGAAGATGACACTGTTAAATTTGAGAAAGAAAAGCTCAAAGCACACGGTGTTAAAGGAACGCTTGTTAAGGAGCTCGAGGCCAATGGATCGATTGAAGTCAATGGTCAAAAGGTCACATTAGAAGATGTTAGCTGGGTAAGAAAAGGGGACACCTTCGCAGTAGTTATTGATACCAAATATACCAAAAAAGCGATCGATGCTGCAAAAAATGCGAAGATGCTTCTTTGTGAAAGTACTTATTTAGAAGAGCATAAAGAACTTGCAACCAAGCACCTTCATCTAACGGCAAAACAAGCAGCTCAGATAGCAAAAGAAGCTGATGTACAACAGCTCATACTGACACACTACTCCGCTCGCTATAGAGATGTTGACGCCTTCGAACAAGAAGCGCGTGAAGTATTCACAAATTCATTTGCTGGCGATGACTTTCGCCGGTTTGAATTCCCTCGATAACATCTAACTATGAGCTATGAGGCTTAACTCTTGTCCTAGAGTTTGTGTTGCACTTGGGTGGTTAGCAAAAGTAGACATCACCTGATGCATGAGTTCAGATTTGCCTTCTTCATACTCTTTAGCTGCTTTCTCCAGCGACGTCTTTCCCAAGTCAGTTACAAGTGTTTGTGTCATAATATGAAAGGTATTTTGAGCAACCTCTTGGACGCTTTCATCCGAATTGGTGGCCAGCCCTTTCGAGCCTTCAGTAGCTTGTGTGACAGAGAGCGCTACCTGATGGCAAAAATGATCATCATCAGAGAGGTTTCCATCTGCTGAAAGCTTCATAAATAAATCTGATAGAGTCCGAAGATGTTGTTGCAACTGTGAAAATTGCTTTGGATCAAAGGATCCACTTTGCGGGTTAATCGGCCCGTGCCCTTGTACTGGATCAGTCATATACTTCGGATAATACGATAAAGAAAATATTTGTCTACTTTCCTTATGTGACTGAAGATCGAATATGTGAGGCGAGGATCGCAAACGCATTCGCAACATTCAATGAATTTTTCCTTCCGCAGAGGGGAATGGAGACATAAAAATCTGCTGCTTCAAGAGATTCTTGAGAGAGGCCATACTCTTCATTGCCTAGAAGAAGTGTGCCAGAAGTAGGGAAATCAAACTCGGTATATGGTATAGCGTTTTCAACGGTTTCAACAGCAATGAGCGGACGTGGGAGTGAAGAGAGGTCGGTGATCACTTCTACATGAACATGGCTATCTGCTCCCATTGCAGCATCTTTTACCTTCTTGTTTGAGAGAGGGGGGGTGTCGCTGGAAAAAAAGAGGGTGCCAAAGCGGAGCGCTTCTGTAGTCCGAACGATATTGCCAACATTATATCCAGATCGCAATGAATCAAGGTACACTCCGTATGGGAGAAATGGTGTGTCAGATTCCGAATCACCTTTCTCAACGAAAAGAAGGTTATGTTCTTTTCGGAATAGACCAGCTTCTCGCAAGTGAAAATGGAATCTATCTGAAAGGGACTCCTTATCAAAACTGCACGGCGGAAGTGAGAGCCATCCTTCGATTTCTCTATACGAGTCTAGCTTGCCTTTTTCAATCGCTTCTGCACCTTTTTTGTGCATCCAGCTGAGATCATTTGGTCTCATCGCTTCTTAGATTCTAAGTACTCGTCAAGGTTACCGTCGAAGAACTTCACGCCATCTTTCTCGATTGCGATAATTTTATTAGCAACCGAATCGATAAGCGATCTGTCATGAGAGGCCAAAATAACTGTTCCTGGGAAATTCTCAAGTCCCCAACCCAATGCTGATACAGCTTCCAAGTCGAGGTGATTGTTTGGCTCATCGAGGATAAGGGTGTTATTTTGAAGGAGCATAAGGGCTGCAAAAATAAGACGAGCTGTTTCACCACCAGAAAGCTTGGAAACTTCTTTAAATGCGTCGTCACCTGGGAAAAGCATCTTACCCATCACACTTCGGATATCCTGATCATAGGCGTCTGACTTTACTTGCTTTAGATAATCAAAGCAGGTCATGTCAGTCGACTTATCAACAACCTCATTGTGGTTTTGGGGGAAATAGCCAATCTGTACTTCATGTCCTGTAGAAACCGATCCAGTTGTTGGTTCCAGTCGTTCTGCAAGCATTTTTAAAAGGGTTGTCTTACCGGCACCATTTGGTCCAATCACCCCGATTTTGTCACCTCTGTGGATTTCAAAAGTAGTTGGATCAAACACATGGATATCTTCATAGTCTTTCGAAAGATCATCGACCTTAAAAGTAATCTTTCCAGATTTATTTTCATCTAGATAGAAGCGGATATATGGTCGTTGGATATTTGATTTTTTCAAATCTTGCGGTTGAAGGCGGTTAATTTCTCGAAGTCTCGATTGTACCTGAGAAGCTCTAGATCCCGCTCCAAATTTTGCTACAAACTCTTTAAGCTGAGCGATTTTCTTTTCTTTACTCTTGTTTTCTGATTCATCACGGTCACGAACGCTTGTTTTGGCAACAAGCATTTCGTCGTAATTTCCTGGGTAAATAATGATGGTGTCGTAATCGATATCGGCAATATGAGTGGTTACTGCATTGAGGAAGTGTCTATCGTGAGATACAACAATTAACGTTCCTGGGTAATTCAAAAGGAATGTCTCGAGCCATCCGATCGATTCAAGGTCAAGGTGGTTTGTCGGCTCATCGAGAAGAAGCGCATCAGGGTTCCCAAAAAGGGATTGTAAAAGCATTACGCGAAACTGTAAGTCAGATGGAATCTCTCCCATTTTCTTATAATGGTGCTCACTCTCAATACCCATTCCTTCAAGGAGCATTTCGGCATTTGCTTCTGCGCTATACCCGTCTTCATCTGCAATAATTTCTTCAAGCTCACCAAGGCGCATACCGACCTCGTCCGTCATTTCCTGTTCATAAAGACTGTCTCGCTCTTCAAACGCATTCCAAAGGCGCTCATTCCCCATCATGACAGCATTGCTCACTACCATATCCTGATAATCTTCGATGTTTTGCCTTAGAAAGCCAACCTTTTTGGGAAGGCTTACCGATCCGGATGTCGGATCTTCAACTCCCATCATAATCTTCAGGAGGGTTGACTTACCAGCGCCGTTCGGCCCAGTCAAACCATACCTGTTGCCAGGGCTAAAGCTTGCAGAAACATTATCGAAAAGGATTCGTGTACCAATTTTTTTTGAAATTTCGCTCAGTGTAATCATTGCTTTGAAATCTATTTTTAAAAAGGTATAGATAGTAACAAAAAACTCGATGAGAAACAAGGTGGATCTTCATCAGGCGGTAGAAAATTTTTTACTACATCTAGAAACAGTTCGTAATTATTCCGAGCATACGCTTCGAAACTATGCAGCAGATTTAGAGCTTTTTCAGAAACATACAAACGCTCAGCTTGCACACATCGGAAGAAGAGAGGTGAGGAGCTTTCTTTCTGCGCTCGTTGCAAGGGGGGATAGTAGAGCCACGCAATTGCGGAGGGTTTCTGCGCTCCGGTCATTTTTTGCCTACCTTGTAAAAACAAAAATTCGGCAAAAGACACCCTTTGATGAAATGGACCCGATGAAGCGGGTAAAATCACTGCCTCATCCGGTTACGTTTGAGGAGATACATCGGTTCTTTGATCAGCCGGATACAACAACGTATTTGGGTGTCAGAGATCGTGCAATGATGGAGCTACTCTACAGCTCAGGGCTTCGGGTAAGTGAGCTCACGCTCCTCAATATTGGTGAATACAATCCAAAAGAGCGGCTCGTGAGTGTTAGGGGAAAGGGGAAAAAAGAGAGAATAGTGCCTGTGACAAAAGCGGCGTGCGAGTGGATTGGCCACTACCTGATGCACCCTTCGAGAAAGCCGAAAGACACACACGCTCTTTTCCTTAACAAATTTGGAGAGCGTCTCTCAGCTCGTTCAATCGATAGGCTTTTTCAAAAATATCTTTTGCAGTCTGGGCTTCCAAAAAAAGTGACCCCGCATACTATTAGGCATTCCATTGCTACACACCTTTTAGAAAATGGAATGGACCTAAAAACGATTCAAGAGTTGCTCGGGCATGAAAGTCTTTCTACAACAACAATCTATACGCAGGTATCTACTTCATTAAAAAGGGATGTCTATGATCATACACATCCGCTTGTAAAAAAGAGGGAAAGCTAGTAAGCCGGATTCTGTTCCAACGAAAATCGTTGGTGCAACCATTCATCTAGGGGGCATGTCACCATACCCCTCAAGCGATTCAATAGAAGAGCCCACCGGGAAAGTGGTTACATTGCTCTTCAGTTCTTGCTTCGGATAGGGTTTATAGCTTCTCTGCATTGCTGTCAGAGAGGTATGCTCCTAAAGCATACATTTTCAGCCTGCCTGAGTCCCTCATTAATCCTTCGTACCCGTGTTAGGGGAGTCCTACGCCACATTAAAGTAGCGCCGAAGAAGGGAGTCATTCCTCCATACCTCGTAAAACTCTGTTTATGAGCCCGTCGGAATCTCTCAGCGGAATGTTTTCTGTTACACTTTCCGTAGCCTTTCGGCCCCCAGCCTTTCACTGGTATCCTTCCCTGCGAAGTCCGGACTTTCCTCTCCCGAATAAATCGGCAGCGGTTGCACGCTTTCCCAAAAAAAATTACTGTGCTGCAGTTCGTCGTCTGCGTCGAGATGTCGTTGATGGCATTGCAGCTTCAGCGAGTTCACTTTCTGGCCAGTAGAGGATTCGAGAACAGTGCTCACAGTGAACAATCCCTTCGCCTTTCCGAACCAAGTTCTCCTGTTGGATTGTGATGCCAACATGACAGCCGCTGCACGTTCTGTTTTCAACAGGAACAATCACACGGTCTTTCTTATTTCGAAGAAGTCGCTCGTACACGACAAGGATCTCTTTTTCGCATGAGCCGATAAGCGCGTCTCGCTTTACTTTGAGGCCAGCGCCTTCCTCATTAATCATTCCAATGCTAGAAAAAATTTCATCTTTTAAAGTTTGGCTACTCTCTTCAGTCGTAGCAAGGCTTTCTTTGATTTTTTCAAGAATTTCTTCCTCAGCACTTTTCTTATCGAGTAAATTTGACGCTTCTTGCTCGAGGGCGATTTTTTGTCTCTCAACAGCTGTCATTTCCTGTGTGAGGGCATTGAACTCATCGACCTTCTTAATATTTGTTTGCTTCTCTTCTAATGCTTTGATCTTAGAGCTTTGAGAAGTAATCTCTTCTTCGATCGAGTTAACTTTGTGGTCGAGTCCCTGGATCTCCTCTTCCTTCAGGGTTTTTTGCTCCTGAAGCTCAACAGTCAGTGATTCGATTTCTTCTAATTCATTTTGACGTTGCTTTTTGATTCGCATTAAACGAATCATTTTAATGTCAAGTTCTTGAATCTCAAGGATGGTTGTTAAAGAATGGTGCATGCGCTTTACTCATAAGTTTTCTAGATGGGGAAATAGTATCTGATTTACAAAAAAAATACAATACCTTGAAACTATGATACCCCTCTGTCATAATGTGGAAAAAAAATTTTGGAGTGGTATGCAATTTGTTGAGACGTATCTTAGAGCGCATAGAGAAGACTACAACCCAGCCGTACTGGGATACTTGGCATCCTTGGAACACATAGGACATACCTCACCACAGATAGTCGAAGCCATTCTTTCAGAACTCAAGGATCAGCGTCAGTGTCTAAAAATGATTGCCTCTGAAAATTATTCTTCACTTGCAGTCCAGCTCTCAATGGGGAACCTTCTGACCGACAAATATAGTGAAGGCTTTCCTCGGAAGCGCTTCTATGCAGGGTGTGAGAATGTCGACCTTGTTGAAGAAGAGGCGGTAGCACAGCTTAAAAAATTATTTGGATGTGACCATGCGTATGTCCAACCTCACTCTGGAGCCGATGCCAACCTTATCGCGTTTTGGGCAATACTTGTGCACCGGATACAAGACAAAGAGATCGAGGAACTAGGACTAAAAAATGTCGACGCGCTGAGCAAAGAGCAGTATGAATCACTCAGACAAAAACTCGTAAATCAAAAAGTGATGGGGCTCTCTCTCAACTCAGGAGGCCACTTGACTCATGGATATCGTCATAACGTCTCGTCGAAAATGATGCAATCGGTGACCTACGATATCGATCCTGAAACAGAAACAATAGACTACAAAGCGCTTGAAATTCAGGTGCAAAAAGAAAAGCCACTTATCCTTATTGCTGGATACTCGTCGTACCCGAAAAAAATCAACTTCGCAAAAATGAGAGCGATTGCCGATACAGTTGGGGCTACCCTCCTTGTCGATATGGCGCACTTCGCAGGACTCGTAGCAGGTGGGGTATTCCAAGGCGAATATAACCCTGTTCCATATGCGCACATTGTGACTTCAACAACACATAAGACGCTCCGTGGTCCTCGTGGTGGAATGATCCTATGCACTGAAGAATTTGCGCCAGTTGTAAATAAAGGGTGCCCGCTCGTAATCGGTGGACCACTTCCACATGTTATGGCGGCAAAAGCAATCGCCTTTAAAGAAGCGAATGAACCTGGATTCAAAACCTACGCTCACCAAATCGTAAAAAATGCAAAAGCACTTGCTGAAGGGTTAAAAAGTCGAGGTGTAAAACTTTTCGGCAATGGAACAGAAAACCACCTGATCGTTGCGAACATCGCGACATCATTTGGATTAACGGGAAGACAAGCTGAACTTGCATTGCGAGAAGCAATGATCACTGTGAATAGAAACGCGGTACCGTTTGACCCTGAAGGTCCTTGGTATACCTCAGGTATTCGCCTCGGTACACCGGCTCTTACAACTCGGGGAATGAAAGAAAACGAAATGGAAGTAATCGCAGAATGTATCGTTGACCTCCTTAAGGGCGCTCGCCCTTCCAAGAACGAAAAAGGGGAGTTTTCTCGAGCAAAAGTTGATTTTGATGACAAAATAGTAGAGAGTGTTCAAGAGCGTGTTGCTGTTCTTACAGAGGAATTCCCGCTCTATCCAGAGCTTGAAATTGCTTTACCCAGAACGCTCAATCGTATATAGTAGACTTAAAAAAATAGGTAGTAAAGATGAGTGACGACAAAGCGAAACGATCCGTAGACGACCGAATGGAAGAGACATTACTCAAACAGCGAAGAGTATTCCTTGCAAAACCTGTAGACATGGACAGTGTTGCAGAAGCCATAAGAAAAATATGGTACTTGGAACATGAAGACGCTGGCAAGCCTATACTACTTGTTATCAACTCTCCAGGTGGTTCTGTTGATGCAGGATTTGCACTTTGGGACCAAATCAAAATGATCACATCTCCAGTTACAACGCTCGTTACCGGGCTTGCGGCTTCGATGGGATCAATTCTTAGCTTAGTTGCAGAAAAAGGGCGCCGATTTGCTACGCCAAACTGTCGAATCATGATTCACCAACCGTCGATTCATGGTGTTATCCAAGGGCAAGCAACTGACCTTGAAATCCAAGCAAAAGAGATCTTAAAAACAAGAGATCAGATTATCGATATCTACGTTCAAGCAACTGGAAAAGACCGAGAGGTAATTGGAAAAGCGCTTGATCGCGATACATGGATGTCGGCTGATGAAGCACTTGAATTTGGTCTTCTAGATGGTATCGTTACATCGTACGATGAACTAAAATGATTTCATTTGCCAAGTACCACTGTGCTGGCAATGATTTTGTTATCCTTCCACAAGGAGTATCGATCTCGCCGTCAGAAGTTGTGCAGGTCTGCCACCGCAGGTTTGGCATAGGAGCTGATGGCGTCTTGTCTTGGAAGCGTGACGGTGATACCTTCCGCTTCAAGATCCAAAATTCAGATGGATCTGAAGCTGAAATGTGTGGGAATGGCCTTCGTTGTGTCGCCCACTTCATTGCAGAAAAATACAGCTCTCCACTTACAATTCATTCACAGACAAGAATACATCAATGTATCGTTTCGGGAAATGAAGTTGATGTTGAACTCGGTGTTCCGGAATGGAAAGCTGAATCACTCATACTTGATGAAGGATACCCCGCAATTGACATAATCGATACCGGTGTTCCTCATGCTGTATTTGAAGGGGAGGGATTTGATTCCTTTGCAGAAAAAATTCGCAATCACCCTTCGCTTCTTCCTTCCGGAGCAAATGTTACCGTAATCGAACCAGAATGTATCCGCACCTTTGAACGAGGTGTTGAAGAAGAAACCTTTTCATGTGGTACTGGCGCTGCTGCTGCGCTTTGCTACTTGCAAAAGAAAAATGGGATAAAAGAATACACTGCGAACTTTCGTCGAGGGACAAAACTATTCCAAAAAATATGTGGTGGTGTCGTCATGCAATCGGCAACAGTCTGCAAAGTGTTTGAGGGCTCTCTTGCACTATCCTAGTGAAATTTAATCAGATATATGTTAATGTGACCCAACAATTGAGTCGGAGTACAACATGAAAATTGGAATTCCAAAAGAAATAAAGAACCATGAATATCGAGTGGGAGCAACGCCAAATTACGTCCGAGCATTGCACCGATTAGGAAATGAAGTTGTCGTACAAAAAGGAGCCGGTGAAAAAATTGGATTTACCGACGAAATGTACATTGCTGCTGGAGCTACGATACTAGAGACTCCTGAAGAAATTTATGAAAGCGAAATGATCATCAAGGTAAAAGAGCCTCAATCCTCAGAGTACCCGCTACTCAAAGAGGGACAGGTGCTCTTTACCTACCTACACCTTGCGCCAGACCCGATTCAAACAAAAGCGCTTCTCCAAGCTGGCGTTGTCGCAATTGCCTACGAGACAGTTATCGACAAAGAAGGAAGACTTCCTCTCCTTACACCAATGAGTGAAGTTGCTGGAAGAATTTCTATTCAAGCAGGCGCTACCGCCCTTCAAATGGCAAACGGTGGTCGAGGTGTTCTTCTTGGTGGCGTTCCAGGTGTTCGCCCAGGGAATGTTGTTGTAATTGGTGGCGGCGTTGTTGGAACACACGCAGCACGAATGGCAATGGGCCTCGGTGCAAACGTAACGATTCTTGACCGCAACCTAGAAAGACTTCGTCAGATCGACGAAACATTCAATTTCCGACTAAAAACACTCTACTCAACACCAGAAATTCTCGCTGAAATTCTTCCCGATGCAGACCTTGTTATTGGTGCAGTACTTATCCCAGGAAAGAGCGCGCCAAAACTTGTTTCTCGAGAGATGGTAGCCTCAATGAAAAATGGTGCAGTTGTTGTAGACGTTGCAATTGATCAGGGAGGATGTTTCGAAACATCAAAACCAACTACACATTCAGACCCACTCTATGTTGACGAAGGAGTTGTACACTACTGTGTTACCAACATGCCAGGAGCATGTGCATACACATCAACTGAAGCACTCACCAATGCAACCCTTCCATTTGCACTAAAAATAGCAGAGCATGGATACCAAAAAGCACTGCTCGAAGATCCATGGCTTCTGCCGGGATTGAATGTGCACTATGGGAAAGTGACGAATAGACATGTGGCAAGTGACCTAGGATATGACTACCAGCCACCCGAAATCGCACTCGGCTAATTTTTTTGCTTTGAATTTGTGTGTGCTCGGCGCTCGAGGTATCGATTTATACATCTTCGCGCCTGCGCTACAAAAATTCTTCGCAAAAAAAAGTGGAGCGAGAAAGAAGAGAGGAAGTGTGCTCGGCGCTCGAGGTATCGATTTATACATCTTCGCGCCTGCGCTACAAAAATTCTTCGCAAAAAAAAGTGGAGCGAGAAAGAAGAGAGGAAGTGTGCTCGGCGCT
>Ga0070729_10006827_pt1 | contig 11147 bp, 5 predicted proteins | sample tdDd472_FD_66725 | JGI IMG/M metagenome (GOLD analysis project Ga0070729, IMG submission 66725) | Marine sediment microbial communities from the Atlantic coast under amendment with organic carbon and nitrate - tdDd47.2 | ecosystem: Environmental > Aquatic > Marine > Coastal > Sediment | place...
GACTCTGGCTATTACAAGCCCAACATGGCCAGCAACGCCATTACCGCCCAATATGAGAATCACAACGTACTGATGATTGAAGGCGAGGACATGCCGCCCAAGGGGCTGCTGCTCAACTATGGCGGTGTGGACGCGTTCCTGAAAAACGAATTTCTTGAGCAGAAACTTGCCTATGTGGAATCCTGGCAAACCATTGACCAAAGCACATTGCAGCGTGCCATGATGATGCTGCACGACCGCTATGTGGTTATTATGGACCGCGTGGAAACCCCGGTGACAGTGCCCCGCAAACACACATGGCGGTTGCACGGGCACGCAGGCTTTGATAGTGGCGGCGAGTTCAGCATGGACGGCAGCACTGCCCGCTGGCAGCGGGATAACGGCGGCGTGGATATGTATCTGGCGTCTTCGGCGGAAGGTCTGACCCTGGTGCGTCCCGAACGCAACGGCGAGCATGTGTCCCCTCATGCGCATAACATCATGAGTGATCCCGAAGACCACGAAATTGTGGATGGCGAGGTCACTGCGGTTGCGCCCCTGTTTGTGGCGGTGCTGGCTCCCTTCAGGGTTGGTGCCGACGGTGACAGCCCAGAGGCTCCCCTGACGGTGGAAGCCGTAACCGTAAACGACGTTGCCAGCGGGATTGCCGCCTGGAAGGTAAGCCACAGCAAAGGCAGCGATATGGTGATGGTGCGGGAAGGAACCGCGCCGGAAACCTTTACCCTGTCCACAGGTCAGCAGATTGATACCGACGCTCAGTTCATTGTGTTCAGCATTGAGGGCGACGAGCCTCTGAGCATGATTGCCCGGGGAACCCGCCTGAGTGTGGACGACGCCGTGTTGTTTGAGAACATCGATACCGATGCGGCCTGGGAAGTACAGCAGGCTCAGTAGCAAGGGGAATTCAGCATGAGAAAATACTATTTGATTCTTGCAATTACACTGGCAATGGCGGCTGTGGCGCTGCTTTCCTGTACCGAAGACAACCAAACGGCAAAGACCTATCCCTTTGATTACTGCGGCACAATCCAGCCGGATGCACAGTGCTGGAAAGAAACCCGCGACCCGGCATCCGACAACATTGCTCTGGCAAAACGCATTGCGGACAAGCATCTGGCGCATAATCCCGCTGAACTGAAATGGGACTGGGGCGAAACGGTGCTGATGCTGGGCATGTATGAACTCTACCGGGTCAGCGGCGAATCAAAGTACCTTGATCACATAAAAGGCTGGATGGATCATCACATAGAAAACGGCTATGAGATAGGCAGCAGCGACAGTTGCGCTCCCGCAAGCCTGGCAGTGGAACTCTACCGCGAAACCGGGCAGCAGAAATACGCCGACGTGGTGGAGGACGCCCTGTATTATCTGTCTGATGTCAGTTTGCGTACCCCGGAGGGCGGACTGAATCACATGGGCACCCTTGATCTGGTGGGCGTTGCCCTGTGGGTGGACAGCCTGTTCATGTTTGGAAATGTGCTGACCCGCTGGGGCGAACTCACCGACGACACCGAGGCGCTGGCGGAGTATGAAGCCCAGTTCGGTATCTTTACCGACCAGCTGCAGCAGGAAAATGGCTTTTACACCCACGCCACAGATGAGACCATCTTTGAACAGGAAGAAGACGTCTTTTGGGGTCGGGGAAACGGTTGGGTGCTGGCGGCGGGCTACGATCATATGCGGGTCCGTTATAACCGGGGCGAGTCCCTGCCCGCCATGGAGACCGCGCTGGACCGCCTTGCAGCTGCCGCCATGAACTGGCAGGATGACGAATCCGGGCTGTGGTGGACGGTGATGAATCACCCCGGCGAAACCTATCTGGAAACATCTGTTGCGGCGCTGTTCAGCATAGGGATGGCCCGGGCATGGCGCTACGGATACCAGGACGACGACGTGCTGCCGGTGATTGCCAAAGCCATGGAGGGCGTCAGATCCCGCATTGAAATGGAGGGCGATGACGCGCCGGTGGTAACGGGTATCTCCGGACCCACCAATCCTTCCACACTGGAAATCTACGGTGATGTCCGGATACGCGACGACATAACCTACGGAGTGGGCGCGGTGATCATGAGCCTGGTGGAAACCTCCGGGTTGCCGCTGGAAACGCCCTAAGGGATTATTCCTTCGCGTTCCGGTTCAGACTGAACACAAAGGGGCAGCGGTCACCGCCCTGGGCAATGGTGTACTCGCGGTCAAGGTGTACCGGGGAATCCTCGCGGTTGAAGTAGCTGATATCTCCCTCACAGAACAATGATGCAAGCTCGGGAACGCCTGCGGCGGCGCAGAGCATGGGGAAGTCGCATGTGCGGACTTCAACGGTGAAGCTCTCATTGTCAACGGCGGTGATTTCGCTGGTGGCGTTGAAAAAAGGCTGCATCAATGCACCGATGAGTTGCCTGCGATCTTCTTCGGAGGCCGCAATGTATTGATCCACCGGGGGATCGGCAATGGTGTAGCGAAGAAATGATATGGTTGCAGGCAGAATCACACGACGCATGACTTCAAGGGCTTCATCCTGTCCCAGACGCTTTTTAAGCGCTTTATACATGGCCACCGCCGGGCCGATTTGCGCGCGGCTGGCTTTCTGGCGGCTGTCAGGAGCCGGTCCAAGGGAGGCAAAGGGGTCACGCCCAAAAATCGTTGGCAGGGCTCCGGTAAGGGCGGCAAGGATATCTGCGGTGTTTGCGGCGGCAACAAGGCTCCGCAGGCCGCTGATTGATGACGCCATCTGGGCTCTGACGGAAAGTTCTTTCATTGCTGGTCACCTGTAAGAGGAAGTAGCAGTTCACCGGTGTCAAAGGTCTTTTCCAAAGTTTTGCGCTGTACCGTCACGTCACTGGCGCCAATGGCCACCGCGCTGCCGGTAAAGTGATTGTCAAAGGCATAGTTTGACATAAAACCCGAGGCATTGGAGGCATAGCCGTTCAGGTCCAGCAGCAGGTTGCCGCTTGAGGCATCGTATTCAACAATTGACGCCTGAATCGATATATCCCGCAGATAATAGCCGATGGGCGCACCGGTTTCAGGATCGGAAAGACCGTCTTCATCCAGGTTGAAATTAAAGCTGGTCCAACCCACAAGCAGTGACTCGAAGGCACCGGACATGGAAAGGCTTACCTGACGCTGGGCCTCGGTGGCGGGTTCCAGATACACATCGTCAAACAGTTCGGGTTTCTCATACTGCAACCGGTAATCCACAGAAGCGGTTTCCACTGATCCCTGTTCAACGCCCACCACCAGATAATGCAGGCGACCTTTGGTGCGGATATAGGGCATGGCGGAATTCATATCCAGACGGTCCGAAGGACCATGATCAAAGCGCAGCAGGGCGCTGATACGCAGTTTGCTGCCGGTGTTCTCAAGGATGCTCAGGTCCGCGCCGATACCCCGGCTGGTGTAGCCGTGGGCAGGATTATAATCCTCGGGATAATCGTCGGGTTGCTCATCAACGCGGGTATCAAGCTCAAGGCCGTTTAACAGCACCACATAATCATCAAAGCCAGTCAAATGCTCCTGTGCCAGATCAATGGTAATGGTCTGTTGCAGCTGATTTTCCGGGGCTGCAAGATCGAAATCAATGCTGCCGGAAACAAAGCCCAGGTTATCGGTGGCGCTGGCAATCTGATAGTTATAGGTGAGGGTAGGGATATCGGTCATGGCTTCTCCCGTGGACCAGTCACCGCCAATAAAAGCCGTGGCAAGCTCGGCCTGTTGTTCTACTGGTGACATGCACTGCCATCCCCGGGGCTCGACCTTCATAAGAGAAATGCGGTGGTTGACCTTTTCCCATGAGAAGCCAAAGCCGGAACTGACCACCGCACCATGACATGCTTCGCTGTCCGGTGGCGTGTTATCTTCCGCAGAACTGCAGCAGGTGAGAACGAGTACACAAAGAGAGAGAAAAAGCGGTGCGGAATGGATAGTGCGCATGGTTTGCCTCCGGTATTACTCGGGAAAACAGTCTGCATTCAGCCGCAAGGTATGAAGAAATGGGGCTGATATGCGCAAAACAATGTACTGATGTTGATATAATCTATACCCTGCGGTGCATACTACGTCAAGGTGGACGGTCATTTGAATGCCTAAAGATTATACTATGATACCGCGAATCCTGTGCGTCATTCCCGGCAGATTGAAGAGAAAGTGTTCGTAAGAATATCGGGCAAACAATATGATGGTTATTGACAATAATTGCCGGGAGGTAGTATTATTTACCTATGTGTTACATTCACAAACAGATGTAAGGCCATCACAATCGTGGCACGGGAACGAAAGCAGAATGAGGTGCATTACATGGAAACACGTCAGTGTACATGGATCATATTGGTATTATTGGCAGTAACAATACCCGCATGTGCCACCGGCGGTTCATCTTCAATGATGCAATCTCCAGGTGTCAATACATCTGAATTGCAGGAAATTGCGGAAGCATATTACAGCGCCACGGATGTCCAGGCAATGCGCGATGCTGTTGAGAAGGCCCGCGTTTTGGGGCCAAACAGCGCTCTGTATCATGATATAGCCGCAAATCTGGCAAAGCACGAAGCACGTCATGGTGATGAGTTCAAGCACCTTGAAGCTGCGTTGCTGAATCCGCTGGACGAAAGCCCTTTGCAGCATTTGTGGGCGTTGCTGTGGGTCAGGGATACCAAAGAGCAATGGCTACGAAGCGTTGAAATATGCGAGATTCTTGCCAAAGAGCATCCCCTCAATGACGTTCGCCGTCATGCGGCTTTTATTGCCATGTACAGCTATCGATCTCAAAACAGATTGGGCGATCTGGACGATATGCGTGAAAACCTGGGATTCCAGCCGCAGCTTTCGGTAATTGGTCCTTTTGATAACGATCAGGGCAAAGGATTTGACATTGCATATCCCCCGGAGTCGCTGATTGATACCAAAGCAAGTTATCAGGGTATCATTGTGCCGGTTTCCTGGCGGGAGCAACCGCCGGTACGCCATTACGGCGATTTGGATCTTGGAGCCATGATGCACCCGAAAAAGTGGGCGTTGGCCTATGCAGCCACATCTTTTAAAACCAAACGGGAAGGTGTCTACGAACTGCGGCTGTCGATGTCCGGGCCAGCAAAGGTATGGATCAACGACATACTGGTCTACAGTGAGCGGTATGTTGAAAGATTCCTTTTTGAGGGAGTTGTCATACCGGTGAATCTGCGCAAGGGAGTCAACCGGATTGTTATCAAAACCGGCAACCGAAAAGGCAACTGGAAGCTGGGCATGTCTATTACCATGCCCGGTGGTGATGTGCCGGAAAAAGGCATGTTTTCCTCTGTGGCACTGGACACTGCATATGCAGTAGACGGCCCCCCGCCGGTGGAAAAGCCTTTTCAGACCATGGATTCAATACTGAATCGCATTAAATCCCCCCGGGGCTCATTGCGCAGCCTTATGGACGTGTATTCGCATATGGATGAACATGGACTGGATGTGCCTTTGGTGGAGTTTACAGAGCACATTACTCAAAAACTCCCCAATGCCATTGTCCCGCAATATCTTTTGGCCGGAGCTTTATGGGACAACGGAGAGCGGGGACGTACCTCGGATATGCTCAATGACCTGGACAAAAAATACGGGCAGGAACTGTTGCTGTTTCCTTTGAAGCTGGCCCGGTTTCTTAAACAGAACAAGCTGAGACAAAAGGCCCATGACAAACTGCAAAAGCTCTGCTCTGCGCATCCGGAGATTTCAGAACCCTGCCTGCGCCTCAGTGGGCTGTATGATAGCGCCGAGTGGAAAGAAGACCGCCTGCGCTTGCTGCTGGAAATACAGGAGCGGTTCCCGGGGCATCTGGAGGTTTTGATAGAGCTGGCGGAAAGCTATGGGAGCTTGAAATTTGCTGCCGAGGAGGACGCAGTATATCAGGAGTACTTGCGGATCATGCCCAATAAAGAGTGGAGCCTTGAAGCCCTTTATAAAAAACGGCTAAAGGCTAATGATTTGCCGGCAGCAGAGGACTTTGCACGGAAGCTCATTCGTTCGCGACCATACTATATGTCATCCTGGAGGCGGCTGGGCGAAGTAATGCGCCGGATGAAAAAGACCGATGCTGCAGAAGAAGCATATGAAAAAATGATTGAACTGGTGCCGACATCGCCTTATGGATACCGGCTGCTGGGCGAACTGTACTATCAACAGGGCAAAAAAGATAAAGCCATCGAACAATGGCGGCGGGCCCTGGAATGCGATCCGGACAACGAAAAACTGGCGGAACGACTTAACTATATTGATCCGCCCACCTGGGGCCCCTGGGCCGATGATGTACCCGATGAAGAGCGCTTGTCCGGGATTGTCAAAAACAGGGACAAGATTACGTTTTCCGCAAAAGCGGACAGTGCATTTCTGCTGGATCATGATGTGTGCGAGTTAAAAGCCGATGGCAGCACCACCCGGGTCACTACCTCTGTTTCCCATGCCATTAACGATAAGGGTAGGGATTATCTGACAAAGCAGTCTTTGCCAACCGGCGGACGGCTTCGCGTACTGCATGCATATGCAGTGGACCCCAAAGGCCGGGTGCACGAGGCCAGTTCCATTCGGGGCAGGGAGATTCGGTTCAGAAAACTAAAGGCAGGTTCCACAACGGTTGTTCAGTATCAGCATGATGCGCCTCCCAGTGAGTATCTGTCCGGGTATTATTCACAGCGGTGGTGGTTTCAGGGATTCGCAAAACAGTTTGTGGATTCCACATTCATTCTGTGGGCTCCAGCTAATGTCAAAGTATCGGAACATGTAATCGGAGATGTGAAGAAAGATGTAAAGCAACAGGACAGTATGACTCGTTACCAATGGCAGGTCAAAAACTCTCCAGTGCCTTTGATGGAGCCGGGCAGTCCCTCTCCGCACGAATACATGTGGAAGCTGTCGCTTTCCACGGTGCCGGACTGGTCCATGTTCCAGAAGTGGGAAAAAGCTCTGCTTGAAGACGCCATGCGTACCAGCCCGGAGCTGGAAGCAGTTACCAAAGAGGTCATCGGCAGCGCCACAACTCCTATGGAGAAACTGTTCAATATTCAGGCATACCTTGAGCACGATATCCGCTATCAGATGGATTACGAGCACACCATAGCAGGCGTAAAGCCCCATGCCGCACCGGTGGTGTTGGCCCGACGCTATGGCGATTGCAAAGACAAATCGGTACTGTTTATCACCATGGCAAAAATTGCGGGTATTGAGGCACGTTTCGCTCTTGTCCAGACCCGCATGGGTGGACCGATCATCCGTGAGCTTCCCATGCAACAGTTTAATCATGCCATTGTGTATGTTCCATCTCAGAAAGGTATTGCAAAGGGACGCTTCTTTGATCCCACTGTTGATGGCCTTGATGTGCAGGTTATGCGCATGGATGATCAGGGCGCATGGGCTTTTGTTCTGACCAGCGACCATGAGAACTATGAGTGGATCAAGGTGCCTTACCAAAGCCCGGAGATGAACTTTGTCAAAGAGAATATTGATTTAAATCTGCGTGAAAACGGAAGCGCAAAGGTGGACATCGTTCTGAAAAGTCAGGGAATGCTGGCAATGATGGTGCGGATGGTGGCGCTCAACAAGAAACAGTTTGAGCAGATTATGCAGGTGGTGGTCAATGAGATTATTCCCGGGTCGCGGCTGATAAAGCAGGAGTCTTTTAACTGCCGTAATCTGAAAAAGCCTGTGGAGCTTCAATTGAAAGCCGAAGTGGCGTCTTTGGCCCGAAGGGAAGGGAGACAGTTGCGGGTAACAGTGCCTGTTGACTGGAAACCGGGTAATCTGCTTTCCCTTTCAAATCGCAACTATGACTATGAATTCCCCTCAAAAACAATGCAGCAGTGGGATGTGAATATCAAGCCTCCCCAAGGAGCACGAATTGTCCGGGTCCCCAAAAATGAAACCGTTGAAACCAAAGATTTTCGGTTTACCCGGCGCTTTGAGCGCAAGGGACAGAGCGTACACGCTGTAACAAAACTTGAGATGCTTTCGCCCCGCATTGCGGTAAAGGATTTTCCGGAATTCCGCAAAAAACTGGAAACGGTTGTGCGCATGCTGAAGGAAGAAGTGGTGTTCAAAGTGGCCAAATAAGCCGCTAATAACAAGCATCTTACACGGAACCCTGGACTGTTTTCGACCTCAATAGCAGGAAGGAAGCGGCTCCAGGGTTTCTGCTGTAATGCTTATAATCAGGAAATAATGCACTTAAACCTCTTATAACCGATGCCTCATGTGTGTGGGGCTCTCTTGCATGGGCGCATGTTTTGCATGTGTGATGCTGCGTGACAAAACAGTGTAAGTATGATATATTACATAGCATAATGAAAAAGGAGCGGTCCTATGAAGCATATCGGATGTGCTATTGCGGTGTCCCTGTGTTGCTGCCTCTGGTCTGCATCGGCCATTGCCAATCCCGTGCCCGAGACCATAAACTTCTACTGCCATCAGGAACCCGGCACCACTAATGTGGAGCTCTACATTGAGTGTTACTGGAGCCCCTATGGAAAGTACGGTGACATAGATTGCGGTGGCACATTTGAAATGCTGGAGCTTACCCGGACCGATGCCAGGGGAAATACCGAAGAACTGAATGTGCGGGAGATGGAGTTTGAAAGAAGCATCACCCTGGATACAAACATGACTCCCGGCCCGTACAAATATGTGTATAAGCTGGGATACTGGGACTATTATGATTATACCCATGAATGCATCATTGTTGTGCTCCCGGCGGAAGATACCGTGCCTGCGAATGCTTCTGCCAAAGAAACCGCGTCTCCTGGATCAGCGCAACATGCCGGTCCCGTGTACTTTGTGGCGGAAAAGGTCTATGTCGATGTCACCGCCGACACCATGGCGGTAAAAGGCGTGTACACTTTTGAAAACACAAGTGACACCACACAGCGGCAGGCAATCGGATATCCCATGCCTTACAAAGGCTTTGCCGCACCGGCAACCGATGTACAAGTCAGCGGCGCACTGGCGGTGAAAACCGATAAAGACGCAGCCCATTTCATCATCGAGGTGCCTGCCAAAAAGAGCACAACACTAACGGTGCAGTACCGCCATAAACTTACGGGGTCAAAAGCCCGTTACCTGCTGAGCACCGCCGCCGGATGGGGGCGTCCCCTGGAATCGGCCATTATTGAGGTTTCCGTGCCTGCGGCACTTGAAAACGCAACGCTGTCCATTCCCGCAACCCAGACAGAGAAGAAAGACGGCGCGGTTATCCGGCGTATTCACAAAACCAAGGTGCTGTGGAAACAGGACCTGGATATCACCCTGCCCGCAAAACCGGCTCAGTGACAGGTTTCCTCCGGCTCAAGGGTTTCCATCAAAAGAGACATATCAAGGTCATGGTGGGTATTTGCACCGGCTCCGGTCCACATCTTTATGCTGTAGGTAAGGTGTTCCCGGCTTGACTCAACCTTGTACAGCATGCCGCTGAACCGGTATTCCGTCGTGGAGGCATCAAGGGGGATGACGCTGAATTTGCCGCTGTTGCTGACAAGGGCGCCATCCACAAGCATATCAGGAGTTCGATGTATCGGGGTAAGCCAGGGAGAACAGCCGAAGTTCTGCAAATCAGAAGGGTTGCCGATATCGTAGGCGTGGCGGGTGAACATGGTCTTTGCTCTGTTGCACATGGTGAGGTACAGGTATTGGCGATCAGCGGAAATACTGGCTGCATCAGCGGTATCGGCAATAATGTTACTCAGTGGGAAATTGGCGGTGAACAGGGGAGTATCGGGACGATAATCCAGATGCACCATCTGCGGATCGTTTTGCCCGTTGGTAAGGGGATCGCGGTACATACGGCAATAGCTGAAATCCGTGTCACTGTGTATACATTGGCCCGAAAGGGCAAGCCAGGTTTCTCCTCGCTGTTGCGGTTGCTGCACAGAGGGAATGTGCTCCAGCAGGAAGGACCGGTATCGCAGTGAGGACGTCTCGAACTGGCAATACGGTTGATCGCCGCAGGCACGGGCTACCAGAATGCCCTTGTCTCCCAATGTGATGACATTGCGTACCCGAGCTTCAATGCGCTGCTGATTCCCGGTGTCGGGATGCCATGCCATAAGATCGCCGCAATAATTCTGACTGCACTCGGATGTGGGCGCGAAGTACAGTAAAGTATTGCTGTCGGCAAACACCATGGGGGATTCCCATTGTGGGTCATGGGCGGAGGGATACTGCGGTATTGTGGAAATTACCTCAGGGATGTTGAGGACAAGATCCCCGGTAGAGCTGTCATATACGTCGATGTGTGCGGTGTTGCTGTCATCGTTTTTGCTGAATAAAGCCAGCCATCGCCCGGAAGGATCAACCGCAGGAATGCTTTCGCTATAATCCTCAAGAGAGATAAACACGGGGGCGCTAAACTGCGCCTGACTGTTTAGGGAGACAATCCATATTCCCTGTGTGCCCTCGTACCAGCCCACTGCATCGGGATCGTCGCCATATATCACTGTGGGGATTCTTAATACAGCGCCGTCATTGTACACGGTATATTCCAGGTCTTCTATATCCGGTTCGTAATCCCAGGTGTTGGCGAACTGGACGATGCGGTCAAGGGTGCTGCACTGGCCGCCGCCATCGGACGGGCAGGCTTTAAGCAAAAAGGCGTTTGCGCTGTAATCCGGCGGGTCATAATTCCAGTCAACACTGCTGCTTAACACCACGGTGCTGTTATGCAGGAATGTTTCAAAATGACTCAGCCAGCGTTCGTCGGAGTACACATTCTCGCCATCGTATATAAAACTGCCGCTGCTGCTTTGCACCATGATTCCCTGGGGAAGCGTTATAAAGGCCCGGGACGGATCGCGGTACATTCTGCCAAGCTCTTCGATGTGGTGGCTGCCGTAGCGGTACCGGGAAAATTTACCGTCACCTGTGGGGCTTCTCCAGCCGCAGCCGGTCATAAGCATGATGGCTCCCGGCGTGAGTTCGGTGTCGGAATAAATAGGATAACACAGGGACTCATAGGCGATGACATCGACATTGAGGTCAGCGTCCAGGGTGACAAAATCAGCGCTGGCGATATTGCCCCGGTACCGCGCCCAGTACAGCAGGCCATCGGGACCAACGCCGATAATCCTGCCATAGGCTTGAAACATGGTCTGCCCGTTTTTAATGACCCGAAAGCGGGGAATGGAAAAAGCTCC
>Ga0070729_10006828_pt1 | contig 11146 bp, 6 predicted proteins | sample tdDd472_FD_66725 | JGI IMG/M metagenome (GOLD analysis project Ga0070729, IMG submission 66725) | Marine sediment microbial communities from the Atlantic coast under amendment with organic carbon and nitrate - tdDd47.2 | ecosystem: Environmental > Aquatic > Marine > Coastal > Sediment | place...
CGCAGTATTGGGCGGGGCCATATACGGCGGCCGGGTCTGACCTTTCATGATACGGCTCCCGGTCTGGGAGCTCGGTCTGGTCATCCTGATGCCAACGACAGTCGCCTACCTCATGCGTGAATTCGCCCAAAAAAAACTGGTCGAGACTGCTCCGCAGATCAGACAGGCCTTTCTGCAATTCAGACTGGACCTAAGCCTGTTTCTTGGCGCGGGGTTGGTGGCCGCCCTCATCTTGCAATTCGGCTATAGCTTTCCGATCCTGCAAAGCGGCCTCAAACTCGCCCTCGGCATCTTCACCATCGGCTTTTTCGCAGGGCTGGATCTCGGATTGGAACGGGAACGCACAATCATTCATACAGCCTTGGCAGGTCAGGCCGACTATAATCCGCCGCAAAAGCTGACCCCCATGACACGCAAATTCTCCTATGTGTCCATCCTGACCATCTGCCTGATCACGACCATCCTTCTTCTGGTCATTGTCCGCGACGTACAATGGCTGGCGGATCAGGAACTGACCATGTCGGCCGTGGGCTTCCTGAACCGGTCGGTGCTGCTTGAAATCATTTTCATCATGACCTTCCTGCTCATCATGGTGGTCAACCTGATCTTTTCCTATACCAAGAACCTCCGACTTCTGTTCAACACGGAAACCATGGTCCTTGAAAACATTGCACGGGGCGACCTGGCCCGACGCGTACCCGTGACCACATCGGATGAAATGGGCGTCATCGCCGGACACACGAACGCCATGATCGGCGCACTGCGGGAAGGAGTCCGCATGCGCGAAGGCCTTCTTATCGCCAAGGAAGTGCAGCAACATTTTCTCCCTTCCGACCAGCCGGAATTCCCAGGCCTGGACATCGCGGGTATCAGCCTTTTTTCCGATGAAACCGGTGGCGATTTTTACGATTTCATCCAATGTGAAATGGATTCTTGCGGCCAGTTGGCCGTGGCCGTGGGGGACGTGTCAGGACACGGTATCGGCGCGGCCCTGCTCATGACAGCAGGACGGGCCGTGATCCGACAGAATGCGGCCACGCCGGGATCGGCCACGGACAATATAGCGCGTGCCAACAGGCATCTGACACATGATATCGGCGAAACAGGCCGATTCATGACCTTATTTTTCATGACCATGGACCCGGTGTCACAAACCGCAACATGGGTCAATGCCGGCCATCAGCAACCACTGGTTTTCGATCCGGCAAACGAAACGTTCTCCGAGCTCAAAGGGATGGATATCCCTCTGGGAGTGGAGCAGGGCTGGGAATTTCACGAAAAGACCATGGACCTCCCCGGTCCGGGTGAAATCATTTTCATCTGCACTGACGGTGTATGGGAAGCGCACAGTCCTACAGGCGAAATGTTTGGTGGTAACCGTATTCGAAAGATTATCAGAGAGAACAAGGACCAAAGCGCGCAGGATATCATGAAAGCGCTCTGTGACGCGGTGCTTGATTTCTCCGGCTCGGAATTCCGCGAGGACGATCTGACCCTGGTAGTCATCAAAGGCGTGGAGTCCTAACCCCTCATGATTGTCAAAACACATATCTCATCGCTATGGCTCACCCCTTCTGTGGATGGAACAGAACGAATCGGTCGTATTCTCGATGCCGCTCCTGCCGGGACAGAAGTATTCTTCAGGGCGGACGATGTGGCCGTTCCCGGCGACAACTGCCGCCAAATGATGGACCTGTTCATCGCGCACAACATCCCCCTGCATATGGCCGTAACCCCGGCTTGGCTCACACAGGCCCGATGGAACGTCCTCAAAGACTGGGCCGGAGACAGTGAGGTTTTCTGTTGGCACCAACACGGCTGGCAACATCGCAGCCACCAGACCTCGGGCAAAAATTCGGAGTTCGGCAACCAGCGTCCCGCTGCTGACAAGAAAGCAGACCTTGCAAAAGGACACAAACGACTGACTTCGATCATGGGGCCGTCATTTTTTCCGGCGTTCACGCCACCATGGAACCGATTCGATGCGCAGACAGGTGAAGCCCTGACCGAACTCGGCTATGCGTGCGTCTCCCGTTCTGCAGGAGAACGGCGCAAGGTACCGCTGCCTGACACCCTGCCGGACATCCCCATCAACGTGGACCTGCATACCCGAAACGAAGTCGACTCCGACCATGGGTGGGATGCGCTTGCCAATGAATTCGAAGCAGGCATCCAAACCGGACGTATCGGGATCATGCTGCACCACCAACGCATGAATCCTGCAGCCATGGACTTTCTTGATACCTGTCTGTCGCGCGTGGCAAACCACCCGAAAATGAGACGTATTAGATTCGATTCGCCGTAAAAACATGTCTTTTCCGTAAAAATCACCCTCTTGCGGTCTATTTATCCTTGTAATGAATGCTGGTTGAGCCTACGATGGTAGGGATCGAATATTTACCAATGAATTCGAAGGATACGCATGAACATTCCTGCAGGAAAGGTCGACCGCCTTATCTCGCTTCCCTTCTCCAAATCGGTGGAGATCAGCTACAAGAGCCTGAAGGTTCGGTTCTTCCGTTCCATGATTACGGTTTCCAGTCTGGTCCTGGCCGTTTCCTTCCTGAGCTTCGTACTGGTCAATCTGGATGTTGCTGCGGGACTGCTCGAACACGGCGGGAAAGACGCGGCCCGAGCATTGCTTCAGGCTGGGTACGATGTGGACGCGGCACAAAATATGGTGACCATGTCCGCCAAGGAGCGATGGATCGTGATCCTTTCTCTTCTGGTCTGCACCGTGGGCATCATCAACGCCCAGCTCATGTCCGTGACCGAACGCTTTTCGGAAATAGGGGTCATGAAATGTCTTGGCGCCCTTGATTCAATGATCCTGCGCATCTTCATGCTGGAAGCGGCCATGCAAGGACTGGCCGGGGCGAGTGTCGGGGCGCTGCTCGGCGGCATTGTCTCTCTACTCACAAACATCATCCGCTTCGGGTTCAACGCAATTCACGATCTTTCCATTCTTTCCATGCTCGGTTCGGTGGGAATCGCCACTCTGGCCGGTTGCCTCCTGAGCCTGCTTGGCGTCCTGTATCCCGCGCTGTTAGCAGCACGCATGGAACCGATCAATGCGATACGCGCAGAACATTAAGAGAATAATATGAGCGAAGAAAAACGCACCATTGTCCGCGTCATCGGCGTCACAAAGACCTTCACCATGGGAAAGGTCGAATTGCAGGCGCTCAAGGGCGTGGATCTGGAAATATTCGCCGGAGAATACGTCTCCATTATGGGACCTTCCGGGTCGGGTAAATCCACCCTGTTCAACATGATCGGCGGCTTGGACAAACCCACGGACGGCAAAGTCTTCATTGATGAAGTCGACATATCGCAACTGGACGCCTTTGAACTGGCATGGCTCCGCAACCGCAAGATCGGCTATATATTTCAGACCTTCAATCTCATCCCGGTCATGACCGCGCTTGAAAATGTGACCCTGCCCATGACCTTTGCCGGAATGAATGCGGACGACGCCCAGGACAAAGGCATTGAGCTGCTCAAGCTCGTGGGATTGGGTGACCGATTCCAACACAAACCACTGGAACTGTCCGGCGGTCAGCAACAGCGCGTAGCGGTCGCCCGTTCGCTGGCCAATGATCCATCCATCATTCTGGCGGATGAACCCACCGGCAACCTTGACCTGTCCACAGGCGAAGAAATCATCGAATTGTTACAAATGCTTTCGGTAGAACGCGGTGTAACCATCATCTCCGCTACCCATGACTACAAAATGCTCAACGTATCTGACCGAGTGGTCTGGGTGCGTGACGGCCAGGTAGACCGCGTGGAAAGACGCGAAGAACTGGATATCACCGTCGGCGGCATCGGCGACAAACTCGCTGGCCGTACAAACGGCGAGGAAAAGGCGTAACTCATGATGCGCTCAGGACTCCGCCTCCTGCTTTGCATCGCCTTCATTGTGGCGACAGTACTCCCGGCCCATGCAAGTGGTACGGATTTCCTGCGCCAGCTTGCCGACCTTGAAGACCGATCCGTTGGCACTGCAGGCTCTGCCAGGGCAGCAGACATGGTGGAAGCACAATTCAAAAAACTTCTGCCCAATGCGACCATAGGACGACAGTCATTCCATATTCCGGTTCCGGTCAAGATGGGAGCCCATCTGACCCTTGAAGAATCTGGACGCACGGTGGACCTCAGACAATTGCAAATCAACGCGCTGTCTCCTGGCGCGGTCAGGCCCCCCGGCATCAGCGGCCCACTCATCTATGTAGGGCAAGGCCGGGTCTCGGATTTCAATGGGCTGAATGTTGAAGGAGCCATTGTTCTCATGAACATGGACTCCGGCAAAAACTGGAACAATGCGGCCATGCTCGGCGCACGCGGACTGGTCTTCATCGGTCGCGGCGGAGACGGTGGCCATGCACCCAAACCATTATTCGAAGACAAATTCGAACTGACTCCGGTAGATTTTCCGACGTTCTGGCTCTCCCGCGAAAAGGCCAACTCCCTGTTCGGCAACGAATTCATCCAAAACGGCCCCAAGCATCTCGGCACGACACGACTGACTTCAAAAGCCGCCTGGCGCAACGTATCCGCCGACACGATATATTGTCGAATTCAAGGCAGTGACCCGGAACTTTCCAAGCAGACCCTCATCATCGAAGGGTTCTACGACTCCACCTCATTGGTAGACGGCCATGCTCCCGGCGCCGATGAAGCCGCATCCATTGCCGCTCTCGTTGATACGGCGCAACGATTCTCCGCCTCCCCGCCAAAACGATCTGTCCTCCTGGTTGCCACTGCGGGCAAATCTTCGGCCCAGGCAGGTATGCGCGAATTCACTTGGGCATTAGCTTCCAAGGAAGAACATCTCGATAGCCGCAAGGAGTCACTAAAAAAACTGGTCACAGATACAAGCCGGACACTGCAACTTCTGCGCAGTGACGACCCCTTATCCGAAAGTTCTCTGGCAAACGCAAATGACCGTCTCCTGCTCAAGGCCGCATTCAAGGCCGTGGTTCGCAATCAGGAAGACGACATCACGCGGGAGTTGATGCGACTGCGACTGCTCGCCCGACAGGATACCGGCAAAGCCGGAGCTGAAGAGGACCGCCAGCAACGCATCAAGCATCTGGCTGGAGAACGAATGGCGTTGAAACGGCTCAACTGGATCAACTCCAGCACCACCGATTTCCCGCTCACGGACAAGGAACGCACGACACTGGATGACTTCATCCAATTGGCTACAATTCACGAAGCCGCCATCCTCGAAGATGCCACAGGACAGCTCATGGATGTCGACTCTGCACTGGCTCTACGTGCAACCATCGGCGAATCCCCCATTGCCGCCCATGTCTCTCTCTTTCTGTCCAGCCACGGAAACGGTGTTGGCGGGTTCGATAAAGGATGGCTCGTTGATCTCAAGCCGTCGATCAATCGCACGGCATTCTTCCGGCCTCTGGATACAGTCATGAAAGAGGCTGTCGAAACTCTTGAGACTTCAAACAACGACGCAGCAAAACTTTTTGCCGACACATTGCGCCCCGGCAAACGCGCATGGCAAAGTTATCTGCCGGACACCCCGGAACTTGGCGGCGAGCCAATGGCTCTGGCCGGATTTCCGGGATTCACACTGACCACGGTCCACGATGTCCGCCCAGCCTGGGGCACGCCCTATGACACAGTTGATCATGTTGATTTCGATTTCCTGACCCGACAGACCACTTTGGTCACGACCTTACTCGAAGCGTTGGCCAATGAACCTATTGCAGACGCCGGCAAACGAAACAAAGACCGTTTCGTGACCATCGAAGGCCGGGCCAACCTGCTCAGGAAAGGTGAAATATTCCCGGACCGTCCCGGCACCGGCATGGTTGTTCTCGCCTTCCAATGGCAGACCCGCAACTATGGCATGGTCGACACACAAGGGAACTTCCGCATCCCCGGTCTTGCCAGCAAAAAAGTCAGCTACCACAAGGCGGTCATTGAAGCGTTCAAATTCAACGAACAGACAGGACTGGCCGATTGGGCCATCGACAAGCCCAAAACCGGCAAGTCCGCGTATCGCATCAAACTGAAACGGGCCGTGCAGGCAACCGATCTCATCCTTTTCAGTTGCACCCAGACCACGCTGTTCAACATGTTCGACCCGCGCACCTTCAAATTTCTCTACCGCCCCACCCTCATTGACGGCCGCACCGAGGCTCCGCCGGTCAGCTATTGGTACAGCCGCATGGACACGCGTAAATCCACATTGGGTACGCTGTTCCTTGAGCCGGACACGCCTATCAAGCTCACGCTGTCAGACACAGTGCTGGACAAAAAGGTCCTGCTTTTGAATACGGACAAAGACCATCCACAGGGACTCGGTTTCATAGCCCGACAATGGCCTGTCATACCCATGACGGAATTCCAGGCAGCCAAGGATATGTGGGGATTGATCGGTCCGCGCATCGACAATCTTGAACAAAAGGGCATCATCAACGAACGTATCCGGGATCTGCGTCGGCAAGGAGACGAAGACCTGGCCCAGGCTGTGAAATTCAAGGCCGAAAAACAATGGGACAAATTCGTTGAAGCAGCCCGAGCCTCCCTGTCCAAGGCAAGCCGGGTGTACAACGACGTGGACAAGACCCAGAAAGACGTACTCATCGGCGTGCTCTTCTACGTGGCCCTGTTCGTACCGTTTGCCTATTGCATGGAACGGCTCTTTTTCTCCTTCGTGGACATCAAGAAGCGCATATGTGCCTTCCTCGGATTCCTCGGGCTGATCATCAGTGTGGTCTATTTCGTCCACCCAGCCTTCCAGCTGACGTACTCGCCAATGGTGGTCATACTCGCGTTCTTCATTCTTGCGCTATCGCTCCTGGTGTCGCTCATCATATTCTTCCGGTTTGAACGAGAAATGGTGGAGCTGCAAAAACGGTCCGCTCACATAAAACTCACGGGCATCAGCCCTGCCGCCGCATTCGGCGCGGCCTTCGTACTCGGCGTAGGCAACCTGAAACGCCGCCCGGTGCGCACGTTCCTGACCTTTGCCACGCTGGTCATTCTGACCTTCACCATCATGAACTTCACCACGGTCAAATCCGTGCGACAGGCAGGATGGGCACAGTTCAGCGACGAAGCCTCCTACAACGGCCTGATGCTCAAATATCTCAACTGGCAGGATGTCCCTGTCGAAGCCCTGTCCGTGGTGGAAACAGCCTTCTCAGGCAGGGGCGTGGTTGCCCCGAGAGTCTGGTATGACACCGGATTCACTGCCGACAAATCCCGCGCGCCGCTCATCCCGGTATCACTCGGCGACAAAACAGCGCAGGGGCGTGGCCTTGTCGGTCTCTCCTACCTTGAGCCACAAGTCAGTGGCCTTGATCGCATTCTGGTCAAAGGGCGCTGGTTCAAAAAAGGCGAACGCAACGTTATCATGTTGTCCGAGCGCATGGCCGAGCAATTGGGTGCTGACCCACTCGACCCTGAACGCAATACTCTCACAACATGGGGCGCCAAAATAATCCTCGTTGGCGTATTCAGTGACGACGGGCTGAACGATCACCCGGACCTCGATGGCGAACCCATCACGCCGATCATCTTCCCCAATCAGGCCGCCACCCAATTATCCGAGGTTGAGGCCGAAGCCATCGAAGACGGCGAAGACGTGGTTACCACCGAATCCCGCTACCAGCACATTCCCGGCTCGGAAACGATACTCATGCCCGCCGAGATGCTCCTGTCTCTCAGGGCAGGCAGGCTCAAGGGCATTGCAGTCAAGCCGGACAACACAACTCTCGCCCAGACCGACGATATGGGTGACCGATTCGGCATGCTCCTGTTCCGGGGCGGCCCGGAAGGAACCTCCCTCTATTTCGCATCCGATGCCGTCAATTATTCAGGCATGGCCAATATTCTGATTCCGCTCGGCATCTCCATCCTGATCGTGCTCAACACCATGATCGGTTCGGTATACGAACGCAAACCGGAAATCGCGGTCTACACTTCAGTCGGATTGGCACCACCACATGTTGCCTTCCTGTTTATTGCCGAAGCGCTGGCCTTTGCAGTCATTTCCGTGGTGGTCGGTTATCTGCTTGCTCAAACCTCAAGTGCGTTCCTTGCCGGAACACCGCTGTGGGCTGGCATGACCGCCAACTACTCTTCCACCGCAGGTGTGGCCGCCATGATTCTGGTCATCGGCGTAGTGCTTGTCTCCGCCATCTATCCGGCCAAAGTCGCGGCAAATATCGCCATCCCGGACGTAAACAAGTCATGGACCATGCCCAAAGCCGAAGGCAATGATCTCGTCGTGGTGCTGCCTTTCCTCATCAAACTCCGTGAAATCAACTCCGCAGGCGGTTTCCTGCACGAATATTACATGGCCCATCACGATGTCTCGCATGGCGCGTTCTGCACCGATGACATGCAATGCAATTTCCTGGACCTCGAACAGGTCGAAGCAGACACCGGTCTTGTCAGTGGCCTGTCCGAAAACATTCCCATACCCGACGACCTCTGCTTTTCCATGGACCTCCGCGTCTGGCTTGCCCCGTTCGATTTCGGTGTGCGCCAAAAAGTCAAACTCGTGTTCTGCCCGTCTGACCTCTACTCCGGATTCCGGCAGATCAAGGTCATTCTCCAGCGAGAAGCTGGCGAACATAAGGCCTGGGAAAACCTGAACAGGAACTTCCTTAATGACCTCCGTAAACAACTGCTGGCCTGGCGCTCTCTGGATGATGAAGCCGTGGACAGCTACGCCGAAGACATGAACCAAACAATCGAAGAACACATGAACATTAAGGAGAGCAAGGCATGAACGGACGGCTCCGACTCCGCGCGCTCCTGACCGGTCTGTTCCTTGGCCTTGCCTTGTGCGTTTTCACACCGCTGAACAACACGGTCCTGCACAATACCCCCATGGGTGGTGGTCACTTCCCCATGGCCCCGTTTTTCATTGTCGCATGGCTGTTCGTCATTGATGCGTTCGCTTCCCGACTGACCAAACGTCCGCCATTTTTCTCCGGGATTGAACTCCTCGTCGTCTGGCTGATGATGGTCTTGTTCACGGCCATCGGTTTTGCGGGGCTTACCGAAACATTCTTCATCAACATCACGGCCCCCGAAAGATTCGCCAAGGACGCTTACCGCTGGACTGAAGTCCTGACACCATTGTTGCCGCAATCGTGGTTCCCTCAATCCGCAGACGCCGTCAGCCTGTTCTTCGAAGGATTGGATGGCGGCAAGGAAATGGGCGTAACCGCTATTCTCTCAGCCATCCCTTGGGGAGTCTGGCTGCCCACGCTGTTTGTCTGGTCGCTATTCATCCTCGGCTCTTTCTTTGTCATGATCTGTCTCATGACGCTGTTCGGCCGCCAGTGGGTCGTCAACGAACGAGTTCATTTCCCGATGGTACGCGTCCCCATGCTCATGGGTGAAGCATTGGATCAAAAGCAATTCGTCTCATGGTGGTCCAACAATTATCTGCTCATCGGACTGACTATGGCCGGAGCATTACATCTCATCAACGGTCTGCAGTTCTACTATCCGTCCGTCCCACAGATACCGACGCTGATTCTGGCCGGGTCCTATTTCCCCAAATTCGGCCTCTTCTCCGGTTTCTACAAACTCAAGCTCTACATCATCCCGGCTTTTATCGGGTTCGCGTTCCTGACCACCCGGCAGATATCCTTTTCCATGTGGGTCTTTCACCTCATGGCCGGGCTGCTCTTCGGATTGCTCTACGTTCTCGGATGGCAACTTCCCGAAGCCGCGCTCGGCACCACCTTCGGCCCCGACCTCGCCCGCCCCGAAGGCGCACAGGTTATCGGCGCATACGCCATTTTCTTCATTTTCCTCATTTGGTTGGCGCGGCATCATCTCAAAGAGACCATCATCTGTTTCCTACGCCCGACCTGCCACAGTGCAGAGCTCAAAGGAAAAGGAAAATTCGATACCATTCCCGATGAATGGGAACTGCCCATCTGGCCGCTGTGGGGACTGGGTGTCGGCATGATATTTCTCATGGCCTGGGGCTGGTGGTTCGGCCTGCCGCTTCTGGCCGCTGTACTCCTGCCCTGCGCATTCCTCATCGTCACACTGGTCTCCAGCCGACTCGTCTGTCAGGGCGGGCTCCCCTATTTCACACTCACAGCCGCACCATCCGATGGTCTCATGGGATTGTTCGGCACCGGCTTCTTCGGTTCCGTGGGTGTCGCTGCGACCGCGGTCATGCAAAAGGTCCTGTTCCTCGATATACGTGAGGCCATTGCGCCCACGCTCTTCCACGGCTCAAAGATCCGGCAGGAAACACCCCACCGCAATCTCGTACTAGTCGCCATCGGCCTGTCCCTGGTTCTCGCGCTCGTCACCGCGTTCGTGACCATGCTCTATCTTGGTTACAAATACGGCCTGCGCGAGCTCAATCTCGACTGGGCCACCCAGACCGTGCTCGCCAACTACGAAAATGCACAGCGGCTTGTGGATCAGCCCGTCGGCCCCAATGAGTGGCTCATCACCTATGCAGGGTTCGGCGCGCTCGCCATGTTCATACTCATTTTCTGCTATTATAAATTCCCGTGGTGGCCGTTGCATCCGCTTGGCTATCTGGCCGCCTATTCGGCTGGCATGAAGATACTCTGGTTCCCGTTCTTCCTTGGCTGGATGTGCAACCATCTGGTCTTGCATTACGGCGGCACCAGTCTGTTCAATCGGGTCCGGTTCTTGTTCATAGGACTCATACTTGGCGACTTTCTGATGGGTGGCATCTGGGCCATGGTCGGATTGTTCAACGAACAAAGTTATAATGTGTTCCCGTTGTAGTGGCGGGGATGAAGAGAGAAGAGGCCGCCTATCGGCGGATTTGATGGGTGATTTCGCCTCCGGCGGCTTAAGTCCGAGGGCCTTAAGAATCCCATGTGCGCATTCGCGCAGGTTGGAATGTCCCGAATAAATCGCGCGGGACTACTTTGACAGCGTAAACAAGCCGCCCCATGCGATTTATTCGGGACGGCACCCACGCCGCAAGAAACTGTGTGCAAAAGCATGAGTTCTGTTAAGCGGCGTATTAAAAAATATTAAGAATTAAACAAACTCGCTCACTGAAACGATAAAAAGTACGGCTCCCCGCCCCACTTCAATCTCGCCAAAGGCGCGATATAAAGTTTAGGAAAAGAGAGGGATGGGGGGTTCGGGG
>Ga0070729_10006829_pt1 | contig 11138 bp, 8 predicted proteins | sample tdDd472_FD_66725 | JGI IMG/M metagenome (GOLD analysis project Ga0070729, IMG submission 66725) | Marine sediment microbial communities from the Atlantic coast under amendment with organic carbon and nitrate - tdDd47.2 | ecosystem: Environmental > Aquatic > Marine > Coastal > Sediment | place...
TCGTTCCAAGTGTGTCCAAAGGCCTCGAAGGCGTGGCAGCATATATTGCAGTTGGGCCAATTCGACTTGCGTCTTTGCTTGTGCCGTTTGCGCCCTGCTCGCAAATATATCGAGAATCAAGCTACTACGATCAATGATCTTTACTTTTAACGCCTCCTCCAGGATACTGTTTTGTTTTCCTGACAAATCATCATCAAAAATCACCATATTGATCTCTTCATGCCGTTCGATGTATTCGGCAATCTCCTCCAACTTACCTTTACCGACAAATGTTTTTCTATCGGGATGGGGTAATTTTTGTATAAACCGCTTAAGGGATTTAGCCCCTGCAGTCTCAGCCAAAAACTCTAATTCATCCAGGTATTCTTGTACCTCTGCCTCTGTCTGCTCTCTCGTTACAACACCTACCAGGATGGCATATTCCGTTTTCTTTTTAAGCCCTAACTTTTGTTTTTCTCCTAAATTCCATTCGTTTCCCATAAAATACTACCCTCTTTTACTTTTATTGACCCAATGAACGGGATTGAGTCTTTGTTTTTCTCTCCAGATTTCAAAATGTAATTCGGGTTTTTCCCGGCTTACTTTTCCTATTTGCTGGCTTGCATTTATCTGTTCTCCCCTCTTCACGAAGGTATCCTCCAAATTAGAATAAACAGAATAATACTGTCCATGTTGTAAAATGACTGTAGTTTTATAGCCAGGGATAAACTGAACCCCGACTACCTCACCGTCAAAAATGGCAAAGACAGTAGCCTCTTTCTCTGTTTCTATATCAATTCCATTATTACTGATTTTTATCCCCTTTAGGGTGGGGTGAGGTTGTGTACCAAAATGCTTGGTAATAATACCTTCTTGTACCGGCCAAGGTAATCGGCCCTTATTATGCTTGAATTGAGCCACCAAATTACTGGCTAAAGCTTTGCCAGTGGCTTTTTCTTCAGTCGTTGTCTTGGTAAGCGCCTCTTTAGTACGCGCCTCTTTACGTTTGCGTGCCATCTCGCCTACAATGATTTTTTCGATCGCATCATTAAGGGCTTGATGTTGGCGCTGTTGCTTCTTTAAGGCTGTTGCAAGTACCGCTTCGTTCTTTTTTAAGGAATTTAATATCGAGTCTTTTTCTTTCAACTCTTCGCCAAGTAGTTCCTGCTGTCTCACACTAGAGGTTAACAGCTTTTGCTTTTCTTCTTTGCGGGATACCAGTAATTCCGCTTTGTCCATCAAACTCCTTTGGGTAGCGACAATAACATCGGCCTGTTTTTTACGGTAGCGATCATATTGCCGGATATATTGCCAACGTCGATAGGCATCATTAAAGTTCCGAGCGGAGAACAGAAAAACCAAGAAACTCTGCGATTTCCTATGCCGATAGGCGATCCTGAGCATTTGGCTGTACTCCTGCTTCAAACGGTCTATGTCATTATTGAGAAAAGTGATGACTTCATCCACTCTAAGGATACTGGCATCGGTGAGAACTAGCTCCTCTTTGAGGGTATTAATGAGTTGTTGGCGCTTCTTGATTTGGCGCTGTAGGACGAAGTATCGATCGAGGGCAGCTTCTTTGTTTTTTTTGGCCGTAGCTAGCAGTGTCGAAGTTTGGGTAATTTCTTCAATAAGTTGATTCCTTTGCTCTTCGAGTGCTTTGCGGTTTTGCCCGAGAATCAATAGGGGAATAAAAACTGTTAGTATGACTGTGACTAAGTACCTGCCCATCATCTTAATCTACACGCGTATATCTCTTGGGTATTTCGAACCTAAATGCCGTTGGCTCGTTCAAAACCACCTTCGAAAAAGCGATTTCTATATTTACTTGTCCGGTCTCCCGGCTGTTTAAATCGATATTACGAAGATACGAAAAATTCTGATTATCTGGGGTTTCCGTGTATTCTTGGAGTAATAATGCCAGACTGCGATTGGCCATGTTATCTTCAAAACTCATCTTTGTTAAAGAAAACTTCTCTGGCATCATCCAAAAGTGATTGGACTTACCATTTTCCTCCGCAAACAAATGATGTGCCTCGGCTGTGTTTTCGGCTTGCATATTTCGCTTCACAAAGAAAATCGGATTCCCTAGGATTAGAGCCTGGAGGGTATTAAAATCGGCTGGCAAATTGTACTGCTTTTCTAAGTAATCGAGGTCCTTCACCAGATATTGGTTAGATAGCCGATTGATCATATAGACAGAATCCTTAGTCACCTGTACCCTGGCTACTTCAAACCCTAATTTCTTGACGTTCATCCAAAGCAGGCTATCCTTGCGCAGCTTGATGGAAGCGGTTGCGCCCACCTTCTGCCCTAGTCCTTCAAAACCAATTTTGGCCTTCCCTTCCAGCCAGTCAGCTTTCACTTGGTGCCCAATCAATTGTTGGCGCAACACAGAGGCGCTGAATTCTTCAGTATCCCTGTTGGTGATTTTTTTGATCGTCTTACAAGCAGGTGCTGTGAGAACAATCACTAATAAGCAAAGTACCAGAGAACTAGACTTGGGATAATACGACAATTTGATCATAAGCTTATTTCAACAGTTTCCTTTCGGCAATTTTACGCTCCAATGTAGCAGAGCGATTTCCTTTTCCTTGCGCTTTAGTCCAGTAGTTGATGGCTTCATTTATTTTATCCGTACGGAATAGTAAATCTCCATTGTATTCGAGTACTTTCGGGTCTTCTGCGCCTTGGCCAGCAAGCGCCTTATCAATCCACTTTCTAGCATTTTCGTAATCTTCTAAAAGATAAAACACTCGGCCATATTCGGCTTGTACAATGGCAATTTTCGGGGCTAAATCCAATCCGTTTTTAGCCAATGACTTAGCTCTATCGCTTTGTCCAGCACGGGAAGCCACTGCTTTAGCATAACGTAAATACGTCATAGCAGATTTGTCATTGAGGGCTAAAGCCTTGGTAAAAGCTTCATCAGCATCGGTATGATTACCTTCTGCATTGTATGCTTCTCCTATTTGGTTGAGGATATCAAATTTGAGTTTCCCATCTTGTCCCACCATCAGCAAAGCCTGGTCAAGTGCATCAATTGCATCCTCGGCTTTGCCCAGTTGGAACAGCGATAAACCATTGAGGTAGTAGATAACTGCTTTATTTGGAAAAATATCCATTACTTCTTCAGACACCTTACTCAGTGCCTCATAGGCTTGGTCTTCGTAGTGGATATACATAACGTTTTCCCAAACGGCAAAAACAGTTTCGTCCAATTCTAATGTTTTCAGGTATTTGGGTAGCGCCAGAGCGGGGCGATCAGAGTGATAATAGAGATCACCGGCAGCTGCAAAGCCTTTTGCATTGCCAGGGTGAACCCGTTCTAAGATATCGGTCAATTCAATCACCTGATCAGCCAGTGCTGCATCATTGTCGTTAGCTACTTTATTGATCAAAGGAAAAAGCTTGGCTAGCTTTAAATCTATATTTACTTCTTCCTGTTCGAAGACAGGCTTTAAGGCATTGAGGTATTGGCCGTCTTTACTTTTTCCTGCGCCACTGCCCGAGAGTGCCAATTTTGCTTTGGCATTATCGCTATCTATTTCCAGTACATCTTTATAGACCGACTCGGCATTCTTTTTATCACCAATTTGGTCATAAAAATTGGCCAGTAGCAAACGGTATTTCGTCTGCTTTGGAAAAGCATTAATCAACTTTTGCAATTCCTTCCCGGCTTTTTTATTATCTCCACTACCCAAATAAAGGGCATGCTTGCGCCGAATCGTCTCCTCATTGATCCCCTTTTGTTTTTCTAAAGCATCATAGGCTTTAATCGCTTTATCGAGGCTATTAGCTTTCACCAAATAGAAGGCCCATTTAAAATAGTAGTTCTCATTGTTAGGATAGGCTTTGGCCAAGCCTTGGTATAACTGAGCTGATTCCGAAAATTGGCCGGTCTTTTCATATATTTCGGCTAAGAATTGTTGGTACCAGATATTGGAGGGATCGATGAGGATCGACGTCTTCAATGATTTGATCGCTTCATCGTTTCTTGATGTGGCATCATAAATGCGAGCCAACTCATAGGCAGCAGCATGATTAGTCTTATCTTTCTTGAGCACCTCTTCGTACAAGGTGATCGCCTTATCAAAGTTACCAATTAAGCGTTCGCCATTAGCGTCAATAAAAATCTTCTGGATATTTATCTCTTGTTCTGATAACCTTTGGCCAAGTATTGGGAAACTTAAAAGGATCAGAAGTAAACTTATTACAGGGGTTTTACCACAACAACTCATAATGGTCAATAGTTTAATACGTCAGTCGAGCCAAACAAAACACAAAAGTCGGAACTTTATTGCTGATTTTCAACTATTTGTTCAGTTTGGCTACGACCTACCCTGTAATAACGATAAAGCGCGGGAAAGATTGCTTTTTTATTCGTCGCCTGGTTCGTGATCCACTACGGTTACCTTGAATGTATTGGTTCGATGTCTCTTATGGATTGGCATGCTCGCCGTATTCACCACAATATCACCAGAATCCAGTTTTTCGGTATTTTTCAAGATATCGGTTACATCCTTGATGGTTTCATCTGTTGTCGTGAACCGGTCATAATAAAAGCAGCGAACGCCCCAAACGAGATTGAGCGTAGAAAGCATGTGCATTTTATCAGAGAAAATATAGATATCTGGTTTCGGCCGGAAGCTAGATATTTTGAAGGCTGTATAACCGGAGCTGGTCATACCTACGATGGCTTTCGCTTTAATTTCTTCGGCTACCCTTGCGGCATTGAAACATACGGCATCGGATAAGAAAGTACGCGACTTTTCTGAAGGCGTAGGTCGGCGTCCCTCGAAGGAATAGTGCTTCTCAGTTTCGTCGATAATCTTATTCATGGCCTGTACCACCTTTACCGGGTGTTTCCCCACTGAAGTTTCCCCACTCAACATCACTGCATCAGCACCATCTAGTACCGCATTGGCTACATCCGTAATTTCTGCTCTTGTCGGGCTAGGGTTAGTAATCATGCTATCCATCATCTGAGTAGCTACGATCACTGGGCGAGCCCGTTGAATACATTTACGCACAATTTCTTTTTGGATAGAAGGTAACTTCTCCATTGGCACCTCGATTCCAAGATCACCGCGAGCCACCATGATACCATTGGAGGCTTTAATGATTTTATCAATCTTTTCAATCGCCTCTGGCTTTTCTATCTTAGAAATCGTCTTGGCGGGGTGCCCTTTGGCTGCTATTCGGCTTTCCAGGTCTTTAATGTCCTTTGGAGAGCGAACGAAAGACAAGGCAATCCAGTGAACGGGCTGGGTCAAAATGAATTCCAAGTCTTTTTCGTCTTTCTCTGTGATACAAGGCAAGGAGATTTTAGTATTCGGGAGGTTAACGCCTTTATTGGAAGATAAAATGCCACCAAATAGCACTTTCAGCTTAACCGTATCTACCAAGTTAGATTCCAGGACCTCAAAAACAAGTTTGCCGTCATCCACCAATACCTTCTCCCCTATCTTAACGTCACGAGCAAACTGTGGATAGCTCATGTAGATTTTTTCCATATTCCCCAAGCAGGGTTCATTCACGAAAGTGACCACATCTCCTTCTTTCAAAGGCAATGCATTATTTTCGATTTTGCCTACCCGCAATTTAGGTCCTTGCAAATCTGCTAAAATACCAATGTGTAGATTGTATTTCTCATTGATATAAGATACTCGGTTGATCACCTCTTTATGATCTTCATGAGATCCGTGAGAAAAATTGAGCCGAAAAATATCTACACCAGCTTTCACTAATTCCAATAGATTTTCATACGAACTACAGGCTGGTCCTACGGTAGCTACAATCTTGGTATTTTGCCAATCTACAATCTTCATTGCTTCAAACTTTTATTCTGATAAAATGTACGGAAAAAGACTTACGCATAGTAATCGGGTGATCAGGTCTTTTTCCTTCTGCTGCACAAAAATAGGAATCCTAATGTATACTAAGTGTAAAATATACAATAAATAACGAATCCTAAAAGTACATTTATCCTATTGATTATCAAATGCAAGCCTCAATTATCAGGTTTTATCGACCAAGAATGGATCAAAATCAGCATTATATAGCTTAAAATAGCGCATAATATGCTACAAATATCATTTGGCAAAGAATAAACTTAGCTCCTTTATGCTTCCGTTGAGTAGGCTAATAGGTGAGAAAAGCCATGCTTTCAGGCCCTATAGCCCAATAACTATATAGTTCAAGCAAAGCTAAGGCCTTCAAAAAATGATGAAAAACTTTGGTTATCAAGGTAGTTATCTTTTTCTTTGCAGCTGATTCGTAAACCAATAAAGCGGATTTCTTATGTCTAGCATTGCAGAAAGAGTACAGAACATTATCGTCGAGAAATTAGGCGTCGACGCATCTGAAGTAACACCAGAAGCCAGCTTTACCCAAGATTTAGGGGCAGATTCCTTAGATACGGTAGAGTTGATCATGGAATTTGAAAAAGAATTCGAGATTGCTATACCTGATGAGCAAGCTGAAAACATTCAGACAGTGGGACAAGCAGTGTCTTACTTAGAAAAAGAGAAAGCATAAGCTCAAGCAATCATTAGAATAATTTGATATTAGCTAATTATTCCACTATCCACAAATTGGGATTTTGTTCCGATTTGTGGATTTTTACCTCTCTTCTTTAGGTAGATACTTCCCAAAGACTCAGGTGATAAAACCTGATAATGAATTCTTTCAAATTAACTGGGATATGAAAAGGGTTGTTGTAACCGGACTTGGGGCACTCACACCGATAGGTAATAATATCGAAGAATATACTACTGCCCTTATGCAGGGTGTAAGTGGTGCAAATACCATTACGCATTTTGATGCAGGTAAATTCAAAACGCAATTTGCCTGTGAGATTAAGGGCTTTGACCCCACGCCCGTATTGGATCGACGCGAACAGCGTAGAATGGATAACTTCTCCCAATATGCAATGGTAACCGCTCACGAGGCGGTGCATCATGCTGGTTTGGACTTAGAAGCCCTCGATTTAGATCGGATTGGAGTCATTTGGGCCTCAGGCATTGGAGGACTGCGTTCTTTAGAGAAAGAAATTGAAGACTTCCAAGCTGGAGATGGCACACCTAGGTATAATCCGTTCATGATTCCTAAAATGATCGCGGATATAGCCGCTGGCTTAATTTCCATGAGATTTGGTTTCAGAGGTATCAACTATGCTACTGTATCTGCTTGTGCATCTTCTTCTCACGCCTTAATGAATGCATTCGATTATATCCGCTTGGGACGTAATGATATCATTGTAACAGGAGGATCCGAGGCTTCAGTGACTAAGGCTGGAATTGGTGGATTCAACGCCATGAAAGCTTTATCAACTCGAAATGATGATTTCAAAACGGCATCTCGCCCATTCGACTTGGACCGAGATGGTTTTGTTTTGGGAGAAGGAGGTGGAGCTATCATCCTAGAAGAATTAGAGCATGCTAAACGAAGAGGCGCGAATATTATAGCAGAGATTGTGGGTGCAGGAGCAACGGCTGATGCTTATCACCTAACCGCCCCACATCCAGAAGGACTTGGAGCAGCTAATGTCATGAAAGTGGCCTTAGCCGATGCAGGACTCACTACTGCAGATGTGGACTATATCAACGTTCATGGAACGTCAACTCCTTTGGGCGACATAGCAGAGGTAAAGGCTATTCAAAAGGTATTTGGTGAACATGCTTACCAACTGAATATCAGTTCTACAAAATCAATGACAGGCCATTTATTAGGTGCAGCAGGTGCAATTGAGGCAATTGCCTGTATTTTGGCCATTCAAAATAATAAAATTCCACCAACCATCAATCATTTTACGGATGATCCAGAACTAGATACTGGGCTGAATTTGACGTTCAATGAAGCGCAAGAGCGGCAAGTAGATGTTGCTTTGAGCAATACGTTTGGTTTTGGTGGTCATAATTCATCAGTAATCTTTAAGCGATTCGAAGCGTAGAATCACTTTTTTTGAATAGATGGACATATTAGTCTTGCTGCGTTTGGCATTCAAAAGTATGAGAGAATGAATAATGAACGATAATACTTATTATTCACTCTGTTATCCTTGCCTACTATGCGTAAGTTTCATTTCGCACTCCTAGTAGGTTGCAAGATGGCGCTTAAACATCCAAGACAGGACAAAACTGAATCTTCAAAACGTTATTTCGGGTTTAAACCCAAAAACAAATTCAGTTCAATCACTTGTCCTGCCCTGGACTTAGCCCATTTCTACAGTATGCACTGAGCTGGTCACCTATCCGTATTAAGTAGCTATACCTTCCATTCGCTTTTGATTTGTGTCATCATTGTTGGTAGTACATGTAGGAACTGATACCCCTACCTGTTTAAGGATTTAAGCTGTCAATTATCATTGAATATTCATTCTTATTTAGTGTTAAGCATACTGTAACTCCTTAAAAAGCTGCTACCATATCACCTTTTCTTCAACTAAAAGTGAATGGTTTTATTTAGATTTATTAAGCGAATCTACAATTACTACTTCTCTCCGGACAAAATGCTAGCCAAACGGCTGAAATCCCTTACTGGTTTTGTGCCAGCTAATCTCCAAATATTCAAGCTTGCCTTTTCGCACAAATCGACAATATCAGATAAGGCCTATGCCCTGCAAAACAACGAACGCCTCGAATACCTAGGCGATGCTGTTTTGGGTACCATTGTTGCGGAATACTTGTTTAAAAAGTACCCCAATAGTAACGAAGGATTTCTGACGAAAATGCGATCGAAAATTGTCAAGCGAAAATCGCTCAACAAGATTGGTGATAAAATGGGCTTGGATATGCTATTGGCGGAATACAATAATACTCGTCTGAGTCGATCTATGCTGGGTAATGCTGTGGAGGCTTTAGTGGGTGCGGTCTACCTAGAACAAGGTTATGTTCGTACCAAGCGGTTTATCATCAGAAAGGTGCTACGTAATTATGTGGATGTACATGAATTGGAGAGTTTTGACGATAATTACAAGAGTCAATTATTGGAATGGTGCCAGAAAAATGGCCAAACGGTGAGTTACAAATTACTGGCCAGGTACAAGTTTGAAAAACGTGATCGCTTCAAAGTTGCCGTCATGGTCAATGGTAAGAAGATGGCTGTAGCTGACGATTTCAATAAAAAGAGTGCTGAACAAACCGCCTCTGAAAAAGCGATGCAAGAGCTGGGCATACTGATAGAACAGGAAGAAGAAGAAAAGTAGTCAAGCCCTACTACTCTCCTATCGCACCTAAGGATCATATAAGGAATAAGTTCCAAATGCATTGGTATGACCTACGATCAAATTTATGCCTTGGCGCCAGATACGGATACGCTGCAGAAAGCAAGGGGCGTGTCTTATGCGGGCCGGAAATGGCTAATGATCGAAGGTAATGAAAAACTGCTCTGGGCCAATTATCAAACCGCCCCTTCTCTTATACACAAAGTAGTTGCTGATCTGGAAAGAAGCGAATTTGGCTGCACATGTCGAAGTCCGCAACGCCCTTGCCGCCATGCGCTAGGACTGCTCATGTTACTACTCCGACATGATGAACGAATCCGGGTAACTTACGATCCTCCGGATTGGGTCTTGAAATGGAAATCCAACCAGAATCAAAAAATTAAATCCACCCACCCCAATTCGCCACTACCTAAAAAAACCGAACGCATTGCCAGCAAACGCTACCTTTCGATGCAAGAGGGAGTAATCGAACTCAAACAATGGCTGAGTAATCTCATTCGGCAAGGCCTGGCCATTGCAAAAGAACAACCGCCAAGTTTCTGGGATGATTTTGCAGCGCGAATGGTGGACGCCAAATTGGGTAGCATTGGCAAGCAAATCCGTTCTGCTAAATTATTATTGCTGGAAGAGGATTGGCATGATCGGTTGCTCGGCTTAGTGGCCGACCTCCATCTATTTGCACAAAGCTTTCAACAACTAGATAGGCTTCCCGCTAAATTCCAAGACGAATTGATCAGCTATGCAGGTGTCAATGTAAAAAAAGACTTGGTATTGGCTCAAAAAGGCATCTTCGACCATTGGCTTATCCTGGGTCAGACCTTTGGAGAAGAAGAAAGACTACGCTATAGAAGAACCTGGCTACTGGGCGAGCAAAGTGGCCAGTTTGCCTTATTACTTGATTTCGTTTTTGGACAAAATGCCTTCGAACAACAATGGCCAGTTGGTGCAGCCCTACAAGGCGAAATCGTTTACTATCCCGCTACTATTCCACAACGGGCCTTATTGAAGGATTTTGGGTGGTCGCAGAAAGTATATCAAGGACTGAGTGGGTTCCCCTCATTGGAGGATTTTGCCTTAGCTTATGCACAAGCCCTGGCTAATAACCCCTGGCTGCTCAGCTTCCCCTGTCTGTTGGATGACGTCATTCCTATCTTGGTAGACGACCAGGTCTGGCTCGTCGATCGCAACAAGAAGAAAATACCTCTAGGTAATTCAAATACAACGACTTGGAAACTCTTGTCCTTGAGTGGGGGGCACCCCATAAGTTTGTTTGGAGAGTGGAATGGTACGACCTTTTTGCCGCTTACGAGTATTACAGGAGGTAGGGTAATCAGCTTATGAGTCTATCGATAGCTCCCTAAGCCTTCATTATTCAGCCGCTTCTTCTTCTATTTCCTCTTCAATTTTCAGCACCTCTGGGGGCTTTTTAAACCGATTGAATGGGTAAGTCACAATCGACCGCCATTGTTGACGTAAACGCTGTAAAAATGGTGTCTTTGTAGGAGGTGGTGGAGTCACTTTTTCCGGTTCACCTTCATCTACTTCCCGCAGCACATCCCGAAATAGCTTAAAACTGACAATCAGAAACAAGCCCAAAGCAAAGCCTCCGATCCCCCCTTTCACTGCCGCTACCTTTGCGGAGGGTATGTAAGGCTCTATGGGCATCATCGTTTTATCAATCAGTTGCATCAAGACCGTTTCATTGTCCAAATCAATCTTAGCTACTTTGAGTTGCTCTAGCGAAGCTAGATAAGCTGTCTTATTGATTTCTGCCTCTACTTCTAGCCTGATAATCCTATTGTGCATAGATTTACGACGAGGTTCATTGATCAATGAGTCAGGTTGTTTGAGGTAACGCTCGTAGGTATCTCTGATTCTATTTAAATCGTAATAGATACTTCGATAATTATCTGCTAAGGAATCGGTCTCAACT
>Ga0070729_10006833_pt1 | contig 11132 bp, 13 predicted proteins | sample tdDd472_FD_66725 | JGI IMG/M metagenome (GOLD analysis project Ga0070729, IMG submission 66725) | Marine sediment microbial communities from the Atlantic coast under amendment with organic carbon and nitrate - tdDd47.2 | ecosystem: Environmental > Aquatic > Marine > Coastal > Sediment | place...
TCACGTTGACCGAGGATGTCCTGATCGAAAACGGCCGTTTCCTGACCACCAACTACGACAACTATTTCATGCCGACCGTCCGCGACGCGCCAGACCGGATGACGAGTTTCGCCCTTGAATATCTGGACGCGGGCGACCCGTTCGGCCCGCGTGGGGCCGGCGAGATCAGCATCAACTCGATAACGCCCGCGATCGCCAATGCGGTGGCCGACGCGCTCGGGCGCTGGCCGGCGATCACGCCATTCAGGCCCGAGGACATTCTCGATTTCTGCGAGGCAGCCGAATGACCGAGACCATGGCAGATGAAAAAATTTCGCTGCGCTTTCGGCTGAACGGGGAGCCCGTCGAGACGACCGTGACCGCCGAGACGTCGCTGACGCGGGTGCTGCGCGACACGCTTTTCATGACCGAGACCAAGATCGGCTGCGAGGCCGGGCGCTGCGGCGCCTGCATGGTGCTGATGAACGGCCACGCCGCCAATTCCTGCCTCATTATGGCATGGCAGGCCGACGGCGCGGAGATCGTCACCGGCGCCGGTCTCGATGCCCTGCCCGTCACCGCGATCGTGCGCGAGGCGCTGGCCGAAGAGTCCGCGTTCCAGTGCGGTTACTGCGCGCCCGGTTTCGTGATCTCGCTGGTTGCGCTGCTGACCGACAATCCGCAAGCAACGCGCGACGACATCATGACCGCGCTCGAAGGCAATATCTGCCGCTGCACGGGCTATCACTCGATCCTGCGCGGCGCGACGCTCGCCGCCTCGCGGATCGCCGGCAAGACACTGGACAGGCAATGACCCTTCATGTTCCTCCCCACCGGCCATCGACGCCCGGCGCGCAGGCCTTTCTCGACAGCGGCGCCAAGAAGCTCCTGATCGCCAATGAATGGCGCGACGCCACCGGCGGCGGCACATTCGCCACGCACGACCCGGCTTCCGGCGCGCTGCTTTGCGAAATTGCCGAGGGCACCGCCGCGGATGCCGACGCGGCAGTCGCCTCTGCCCGAACCGCGCTTGCCGACCCGGCATGGCGCGAGATGAAGCCGTCGGCGCGCGGCAAGCTGCTCTGGAAAATCGCGGATCTGATCGAAGCTCATGCCGACGAGCTGGCCGAGCTGGAAACGCTCGATCAAGGGAAATCCTGGGCAACATCGCGCTTTGCGGAGATTCCGGCGTCCGCCGAGCAGTTCCGCTATTATGCGGGCTTTGCCAACAAGATCCTCGGCCAGACGATTCCGACCTCAATCGGCTATCATCCGCCGGGGAAGAAAATCTTCGCCTATACGACGCGCGAGCCTGTGGGTGTCGTCGCCGCGATCACTCCATGGAATTCGCCGCTGCTGATGGCGGCAATGAAACTGGCGCCCGCGCTGTGCGCCGGTTGTACCGTCGTGCTGAAGCCGGCCGAGGAGACGTCGCTGACGGCTCTCCGCCTCGGCGAGCTCCTGATCGAGGCCGGCCTGCCTGCCGGCGTCGTCAATATCGTCACCGGCTTCGGTGCGGCGGTCGGGGCGCATCTGACGGCGCAGCGCGATGTCGACAAGGTCGCCTTTACCGGCTCGACGGAAGTCGGCCGGATGATCGTCGGCGCAGCGCAGGGTAACCTGAAAAAACTGACGCTCGAACTGGGCGGCAAGTCGCCGGCGATCGTCATGCCGGACGCCGATTTCGACCTCGCATTGCCCGGCGTCGCGCGTGGCATTTTCGCCAATTCCGGACAGGTTTGCGTGGCCGGCTCACGCGCCTATGTCCACCGCAGCATCCATGACGCCTTCGTTGAAGGCCTGGTTGAGGAAGCCGCGAAGCTTCGGCTCGGCCACGGACTCGACCGCGAAACCGATCTCGGTCCTCTCGTCAGTGCGGCACAGGCCGAGCGCGTTGCAGCCTTCATCGACGAAGGCAGGGCCGATGGCGCGGGTATCGCCACGGGCGGCGAACGCGTCGGCGACGCGGGCGCCTTCTATACGCCGACCGTCGTAACCGGGACGCGGCCGGACATGCGGATGATGCGCGAGGAAATCTTCGGGCCGGTCATTACGGTCACGCCGTTCGACGAGCCGGAGGAAGCTCTGGCCTATGCGAATGACACGGATTACGGCCTTGCTGCGAGCGTCTGGACCGAGAACCTCTCGGCCGCGCACCGGCTTGCCGGCTGCATTCGGTCAGGCACTGTCTGGATTAACTGCCATTCCTATTTCTCGCCGGAACTGCCGAAGGGTGGGCACAAGGAAAGCGGCTGGGGCTATGAGAACGGCGCCCAGGGGCTGGAGAACTATCTCGAGACGAAGACGGTCTGCGCGGTCATCTGACCGCGCAGCTATTCGTCAGGACGACACCCAGAATCCTTCATGCACGACGGCGGATTCCTCCGAGAGGAGCGGCCCGACCACTTCGACCTTGCGCTGACCGGCCGCAACCACCTGGGTGCAGGGCAGATCCATGGTGAGGTTTTCCGGATCCGGACCGATCAGGTCCTTGAGTTCCTTCTCGCTCATGCCGTGCACGATGCGCCCGACGCCCGCCCAATAGACCGAACCGGTGCACATCACGCAGGGTTCGGCGCTGGTGTACATGGTGCATTTCGACAGGAAGTCGGCATCGTATTTTATCGAGGCTTCCGTCATCAGGTTCCGTTCGGCATGGCCGGTACGGTCGCCCTTGGTGCCGCAAGTATTCATGGCTTCGAGCAGGATCGTCCCGTCCGCGTCGGCGAGCAGAGCACCGAACGGATGGTCGCCGCGCTCACGGGAGATTCGCGCCAATTCGATGGTGCGGCGCAGCAGTTCGAGATCGCGTTCGGGGCTGATGGTCATCGGTGACTTCTCCGTATCTGGCAGGTGTTTCACCTAAGGCCACCGGCACGTGTGCGCAACAGTCTTTGCGTATTCCAGATGCAGTAAATTGCGCTGCATATTTTTTGTGCAAGCGCTGGCATACAGTGCTGTTCCCCAAGGCAAATTTTCCCGAAAAATCATCGAAAGGGAAGGAAACTCGGCGAATCCGGTTTGGCACGCCTCATGCAAGTAGAACCGCGAGTAGAAGCGGTCAGGACAAGGCGTCCGGGACATTGCTCGGCAAACGAAGGCTCATTCGGAGAACGGCCCGTGCCGCCTGCTCATATGTCCGCAAGATCGACCTCGATATCGAGACTGCCGTGCGAGCGGCGGGCCAGTCCGTCTGCGGGCGACAAAAGTCATAACAGCGAGGACAATCGAACATGGCAATGAAAATACTCAAGACGCTTGCAGCCGGCACGATTGCGGCGATCGGCTCTGTCGCGGTGGCCGAAGCGGCCGATACGGTTACGTTCCAGCTCGACTGGCTGCCGGGTGGCGACAAGGCCCCTATCTATGTCTGCATCGAAAAAGGCTTCTGCGCCGAAGAAGGCATCGAGGTGAAGGTCGAGCCGGGCCGCGGCTCTTCCGAAGCCATCACCAAGCTGGCGACCGGCGTTTCCGATGTCGGCTCGGCCGATATCGGCGCGCTGATGGCCGCCAAGGTGACCGAGGATGTTCCGATCACCGCCGTCATGTCGATCTTCAACATGGGACCGCATGCGTTCTTCGTATTGAAGGATAGCGGCATCGAGGACATCCAGGGCATCAAGGGCAAGGAAGTCGCTACCTCGCCATTCACTTCCTCCAACGTGTTCCTGCCGCTGGTGCTGAAGGATGTCGGCATGAGTGAAGAGGACATCAAGCTGACGAAGGCCGATCCGGGTGCGCTCGGCCCGATGCTGATGACCGGTGCCACCGATGTCGTCATCGCCTGGATGACCAACGTCGCCATCTTCACCAACCAGGCGAAGGAAGCCGGCAAGGAGATCACCGCATTGCCGTGGGATGCCGCAGGCCTCGAACTCTATTCGGCCTCGCTGCTCGCCTCCGACAAGTTCCTGACCGAGCGTCCGGACGTCGCCAAGCGCTTCGTCAAGGCGTTCACGAAGTCGCTGGAATTCGTCAAGGACAACCCGACCGAGGCCGCCGAAGGCATGGTTGCCCAGATTCCGGAGATGTCGGTCGGCGACATCGAAGGCTCGATCAAGGACACGATGGTTCTCGAGTTCAACGACGTGACCGAAAAGGACGGTCTGGGCGTGTTCGAACCCGGCCGCCTTGCCGCCACGTGGGACCGCGTTTCCGCAGCTCAGGGCCTCGACAAGGCCGCGCTCGATCCCGAGACGGTGGTCGACCGCTCCTTCATGCCGGAAATGTAAGCGACATGACGAATACGCCAGCAGCGATCCGCTTTTCGGGCGTCGGACAGGTTTTTCAGACCAAGTCCGGCGCGCTCGAAGCGCTCCGGGGCGTCGACATGACCATTGACCGCCACGAATTCGTGGCGGTCCTTGGCCCGTCGGGCTGCGGCAAGTCCACCTTGCTGCGCCTGACTTCGGGATTGCTCATGCCGACCCGGGGCACGGTCGAGGTCTTCGGCATGAAGATCACAGAACCGCGCGACGATATCGGCATCGTGTTCCAGCGCCCGACGCTGCTGCCCTGGGCGACGATCGAGGACAATGTCCTCTTCCCGGTGCGCCACAAGACCGGTTCCGTCGGCCCCGAAGACCGCAAGGTCGCGCAGGCCCTGCTGGAAAAGGTCGGACTCAAGGGGTTCGAGAAACGCCTGCCGGACGAATTGTCGGGCGGCATGCAGCAGCGCGTCGGCATCGCCCGGGCGCTGTTCATGAACCCGGACATCCTGTTGATGGACGAACCCTTTTCCGCGCTCGACGCACTGACCCGCGAGGAGATGGGCTTCGAATTGCTGCGGATCTGGGAAGACCAGCCGAAGACCGTGATGTTCATCACCCATTCGATCAGCGAGGCCGTGCTGCTCGCCGACCGCGTTCTGGTCATGGGCGAGCGGCCGGGCTCCATCGTCGAAAATCTGAAAATAGACATTCCTCGTCCCCGCGACATGGAGACGAGCAACAACCAGTTGATGCATGACTATGTCGGACACCTCCGCAGTCTCCTCCTCAAGCGCGCCGCCTGAGCCGGACGCCGTCCCCGTGGCACGGTCCCTCTTGGCACGCGCCACGGCAACGCCGGCTCTTCTGCCGGTCGGCACCTTTGTCGCGATCATCGCGCTGTGGGAGATTTCCTGCCACCTCTTCGCGATTCCGTCCTACGTTCTGCCTGCGCCGAGCCGCATTCTGGGCGGCTTCGGATCGATCGACGTCCTGCGCTGGCTCGAACATGTGTGGGGCACGCTGCGGGTGGCGATGATCGGCTATTTCGTTTCGATCGCCGTCGCCATACCGATCGCCATCGCCCTCGCCCGGTCGCAGGTTCTGTCACGTGCGTTCTACCCGATCCTCGTCATCGTGCAGTCGACCCCGGTCGTCGCCATTGCTCCGATCATCATCGTCGCTCTCGGTTCCGGCGACCTGCCGCGCGTCGTCATTACCTGCCTGATCACCTTCTTCCCGCTGGTCGTCTCGACCACCACGGGCCTTATGGCGACGCCGCCGGAGCTGATCGAATTGTCACGCAGCCTGCGGGCCCCGGTGTTTCGCGAGATCAGCCAGATCCGCCTGCCCTATGCGATCCCCTATATTTTCTCGGCGCTGAAGATCTCGGTCACACTCTCCGTCATTGGCGCGGTCGTTGCGGAGTTCGTCGCCGCCGAAAAGGGGCTCGGCTATTTCATCCAGTTCTCGACCTCCATGTTCAAGGTGCAGCAGGCCTGGGCCGGGCTCGTCATCCTCGTGCTGATGTCGCTGGTGCTGTTCCAGGCGGTCGTCGCGGTGCAGCGCATCTGGTTCCCGTGGAGCCTGCCGAAGGACAAGTGAGACCAATCCGCCTCGCGGAGACAACGCAAAGAGACAGGAGTTCATGCGGGCATTGGTTCAGGGACCGCCCGTCCCGGCGAACAGGAGTAGAAGCAGTCAACGCCGTCCGGCGCGGGTCATTGCTCCTTCAGGATCGCGGCTGCGGCCGTATTCAAGAATTGGAGTTGAACAATGGAAACGACAGCAAAAAAACAGGACTATTCCCTCGCAGAACTGAACAAGGAAGCGACCTTCGGCGGCATGGGTCGCGAGAAGGTCCGCGAGGTTCCGCAGATCGACCTCTCGGATTTCGCAAACCGCAAGGCCGAAATCGCCGACCAGCTCTGGGCGGCTTCGACGGAGATCGGGTTTTTCCAGCTCATCAATCACGGCATCCCGCAGGCGCAGATCGACGAAGCCTTCCTCTATTGCGAGAAGTTCTTCGATATGCCGATGGACGTGAAAGCGAAATACCCGCTCGAAAAGGGCACGAATTCGGGCTGGGAGTACAAGGCGCAGGTGCGCCCTTCCACCGGAACTGCGGACAACAAGGAATCCTATCAAATCACCCTGCCGCGCATGGGCAAATTATGGCCGACTGGCGAGGAAGCGCCGGGCTTCAAGGCCATCATGCTGGCCTTCGAGCGCGCCAACTGGGCGCTGGGCATGAAGGTGCTCTCCTGCTTTGCCATGAAGCTTGGCTTTCCGGAGGATTTCTTCACCGAAGCGCATGACCCGATGTCGCCGGAATACCAGAGCACGCTTCGCATGATCCATTACCTGCCGATGGAGAACGCCAAGCCGGAGGACTTCACCGGCTGGCGTGCCGGGGCGCATACGGACTTCGACTGCCTGACGTTGCTGCATCAGCGCACCGGACAGGGCGGACTGCAACTCTGCCCCGGCAAGGAGGCGACAGGTGGCGAACTCGAATGGACCGACGTTCCGCCCCTGCCCGGCGTCGTGACCTGCAATATCGGCGACATGCTGATGCGCTGGAGCGACGACCAGCTCCAGTCGACGCTGCACCGGGTGCGCATGCCGCGCCAGGACGAGTATCTGGGGCCGCGCTATTCGCTGCCCTTCTTCTGCCAGGCCAACAAGGACGTCATCATCCAGGGTCCGGGCAAGAAATACGATCCGATCACCGCGCAGGACTACCTGCTGCAGCGCATCGCCGCCAACTCCCTCTAGGGGACGGCGCGACAGCGATCCGGCGACCCCTGACGGGGTCGCCCAATCTTCTTTTTTCCCCTGAATCCAGCCAGGAGTTGGACATGAACATGAATACTTCGCTCGACGCCAAACGCGTGTCCGGTGATGCGCTGCCGATCGTCGATGTCGCCGATCTCTGCTCGACGGATCCTGCAAAGCGAAAGGCAGTCGGCGCACAATTGCGGGCCGCCTGCGCGGACAAGGGCTTCTTCTACTGCGCCGGCCACGGCATTCCGCAAGGCCTGATCGACGCGGTCTTCGCGGAGACGAAACGCTTCTTCAACCTGCCCGATGAAACCAAGCTCGCTTATGAGAAGTCGAAGGTCTCCAAGGCCAATCGCGGTTACGAGGTGCTCGGCGGGCAGGTCCTCGAGGCGGGGACGCCGCCGGACCGCAAGGAGGGCTACTATATCGGGCTGGAATTGCCGGAGAGCGATCCGCGCGTCATCGCCGGACGCTTCAATCGCGGTCCGAATGTGTGGCCGGCCGACCTGCCGGGTTTCGAACCGACCATGGCCGCATATTTCGAGGCGATGCGGCGCCTTTCGGAGCGCCTGATGAAGGGGATCGCCCTGTCGCTCGACCTTTCCGAGGACTATTTCAACACGTTCAAGAAAGACCCGGTGGCGACGCTTCGGCTGCTCCACTACCCGCCGCAGCGCAAGGACGCCGCTCCGAACGAAAAAGGTGCCGGCGCCCACACCGACTGGGGCGCGCTGACTCTGCTTCTCCAGGACGAAGTCGGCGGGCTGCAGGTCTTCGACAAGAACACGGACGAATGGATCCATGCGGACCCGGTGCCGGGAACCTTCGTGGTCAATCTCGGCGACGCGCTCGCCCACTGGACCAACGACATGTACAAGTCGACCCTGCACCGCGTCGTCAACGCCTCCGGGCGCGAGCGCTATTCCGTGCCCTATTTCTACGATGGCGACGCCGACTACGAGGTGGTCTGCATCCCGACCTGCCTGAAGCCCGGCGAGGAGCCCAAATACGAGCCGATCACGGTCGAGGGCCACCTGATGAACATGTACCGTAAATCCTATGGCTGATCCGGTCGTCCTGATCCATGGCGCCTGGCAGGGAAGCTGGGGCTGGGCGCATCTGGTCCCGCTGCTCGATGCGGCGGGGCTGGAATGCCGGGCCGTCGATCTGCCCGGCAGTGGCACGGAGACGGTTCCGGCGAGCCAGATCACGCTCGAAACATGCCTCGACTACCTCGATGGCGTCCTGACCGATATCGGCCGTCCGGTCTCGCTTGTCGGCCATTCCGGCGGCGGCGTGATCGCCAGCGCCGCCGGCGAACGTTTCCGGGACCGCGTCAACCGGATCGCCTATGTCGCCGGCATGATGCTGCCATCCGGCATGACCTTCGGCGACCTGCAGAAAGAACTGCAGGGACAGGACGGCTTTTCGCAGGGGATCAGCGACCGCATCGTCTATTCCGAGGACGGCCAGAGCAGCACCGTCCCGCCCGAGGAGGCGGCGGCAATCTTCTTCAACGATTGTCCGCGCGATGTCGCCATGGAGGCGGCGATGAAGCTGACGCCACAGGCCGAAGGCGCGCGGGCCATTCCGCCCGAACTGACGCCCGAGCGCTTCGGCACCCTGCCCCGCCTCTACGTGGAAGCAACCGACGATCTCTCCGTCGTGCTGCTCGCGCAGCGGCGGATGCAGGAACTGGTTCCGGGCGCTATCGTCAAATCGCTGGATACAGGCCACGCGCCGCAATTGAGCAATCCGCCCCTCCTCGCCGAGGCGCTTGTGCCGTTCCTGCTGGGCAAGGAGTAGGCTCGGCGCGACGAGGACGCGTTGCTGAAACTGTTGCAACAGGAAATCTACGCGGACATAGACCCGGCGACCTATGGTCTCGAATAGCTCCATCATTCAATGAAGAACCCGGCAATCCTTCACGGGATCGCCGGGTGTTTTTTTGTTCGCGGCAGCGCCCCGTATTGTGCGCCCTAGCAAGGGCCTTTCTCTTCTATTCGTCCTTGCAGATATCCACCCACACCGCGTCGACGAGTTCCGCAAAACGTTCGGGCGGGATGCGAATTGCCGCTTGGGTCGAACCGGCTGCCGTCACGACCTCGTCAAAGCGCTTCAACTGGATCAGCACGAACGGTGCCATGTCCCGATAGCCGGAACCTTCTCCGGCGTTCCTGCCGCCTCGAACCGAGCAAAGCATCAGAGAACGCGAAATTACGGTTTTGAAAAATGCGTTGGAAGTCGAAGCGCGCCTATCCCAACCTTCGCGCGATCAACCGAGCAAGGAACGGCGATCGCGATGAATGGCCTGCCCCTGAAAGACGCAAACGCAATCATTGAAGCCGCCCTAGCCTATGCAAGGAAGCAGCATTTAGGCCCTGTTTGCATCGCCGTTCTCGATCCCGGCGGACACATGCTTTCGCTCCAGCGCGCCGACGGCGCGTCAATGCTTCGGCCGGCGATTGCCGCGGGAACGGCCTATGCTGCGCTCGCTCTTGGCATGGATTCCAGACAAGTCGCCGGCATGGCTATCGAACGCCCCAATCTGCTCGCCGGGCTCTCTGGCGTTTCGGGCGGCCGCATAGTGCCATTGCCGGGGGGTGTCTTGATTTCATCCGGCGGGACGCTTTTGGGCGCTGTGGGTGTCACCGGAGACACTTCCGACAACGACGAGGCGTGCGCGATCCACGCCGTCAAGGCTGCCGGCTATGAAGTCGGCCCGTAAGCCAGGTCCCAGCAGCCAGCGCCTTTCGAGACGCTTTGCCTTGCAAATTCGTGTCCTGTCGAGTTGCAAGCGAGTGTTGCGGCAATGTAAAAATATTGCGGCATCCCGATAAGCAGTTGCAGGCCACCGGCACCATCAGGCGCAATGCAGTGGAACTGTCGACCTGATCCGGATCAGGTCGGCGAATGGATTGCCGGAGATCTCGTCGCGGGCGACGATGCCCTCGATGCGCACTGGTTTCGTCTCGATGGACCGGACGATGCCAGTTTCGCCCCCAGTCTTGATGTCGCCAAGGTTGCCCGCCTAACGGCCGATATCGCCAAGCAGAAAGACGGCCAATCATGATCACCAACATTCTGACCATTGCCGGCACCGACCCGTCCGGCGGCGCCGGCATACAGGCCGATATCAAGACGTTCTCGGCGCTTGGAACCTATGCCACGTCGGTGATCACCGCTGTGGTCGCACAGAATACGCAAGGTGTCCGCTCCTATGTCGCGTTGGAACCGTCTTTCGTGGCGGATCAGATCGACGCCGTCCTCGACGATGTACGGATCGACGCCATCAAGATCGGCATGATCGCCAATGCGCGGATTGTCGACGCAATCGCCGGGCGCCTGCGCCATCATGCGGCGCGCAACGTTGTGCTTGATCCGGTCATGGTGGCCAAGAGCCGGCATGCGCTGCTCGATGCGGACGCCGTTGCCGCGCTGCGCGAATTGCTTGTCCCGCTTGCAACATTGATCACCCCGAACCTGCCGGAAGCTGCCGTGTTGCTGGAGTGTGAGGACGATTGGACGATCGAGGCAATGCACAAGGCGCTGCCCGATCTACTCGCGTTAGGTTCCGAGTGGGTGCTTCTGAAGGGCGGGCACCTGCAGGACAGCAGCGAGAGCAATGATCTCCTGTACGGCCCTGGAGGTACCGTCACCTTTACCGCCCCGCGCATCGTGACCCGAAACGATCACGGTACAGGCTGCACGCTGTCCTCTGCCATTGCGGCGCTGCTGCCGTCACGCGGCATGGAAGACAGCGTGCGCGAGGCCAAGGCGTTCCTCCATGGCGCCCTGGAAGCGAGCGACGCGCTCGACGTTGGACACGGTCACGGCCCGTTGCACCATTTTCACCGTCTGTGGCCGTCCGCCTGATATTGCACTGACGAACCGGTCATCCGGCATCGCATATCCGCCGGTACGCCAGCACTCGATGACGACAGGCTTCTGCTGGCCCGCCACGACAACCCCGGCCGCCAGGGTTTCGGCGCACGTCCCCGTGGCGGCGTCGAGGGCGAAGAGGAACTACAGACTGCGGCCAAGCCCGAGGCCTTAGAGGAAACCGGAATATGCGTCCAAGGGTTACGCATTGCCGATATCGACGAGTCTGCTGAGAGCGACGGGCGTATGATGTAGTTCTGTTTTTCTCAAGCTGTTCAG